>ENA-OZUX01000458-OZUX01000458.1-human-gut-metagenome-genome-assembly--contig:-NODE-458-length-10260-cov-3.825086_pt1 | contig 10260 bp, 5 predicted proteins | sample MGYA00243442_ERZ654039 | MGnify/ENA primary metagenome ERZ654039 (study PRJEB26926, sample SAMN06164892) | human gut metagenome | biome: ENVO:00009003; feature: ENVO:2100002; material: ENVO:00002003... | reverse complement strand
TACAATTTTTATTGATTGTGGCATCCCTTTTTGGGGGATGCCAAGATGAAGGAACCGGATGGACGCCTGATATGATTCCTGACGAGAATTTGCCGTCTGATGATGATGATGACGATGAACAGGTATATGCACCTATCAGTTTGAACGCTCCTTTATATTGGAGTGTATATGAGTATGCCTGGGTAGCCGAACAGGCCGGTAGTAATACAAATATGCCTGAAGTGACTTGGGATGCGAATATTGATTGGGTATCGGAGAATCTTCTGCCTTATGGTTACGGTATGATTTGTACGGACGGCTTTATGTCAATGACAAACGATCCCAGTATTGATCCGGGTGGGTATATGACCCATTATGCCGGTATAAAACTGACGGATTTAGTAGCTAAATGTAAGGCCAAAGGTTTGAAACTGGGTGTTTATGATAATCCGTTATGGGTACACTGCTCGTATGAAACGGTAGTAAAAGGTACGGAAGGTATTACAGTGGGGAGTTTAGTGTACAATTCCGCCAAAGATGATGTTCTTTATCCGGATAAAGGGGATGTTTTTACTTGGATAGTTCCCAGTCATAAAGGCGCTAAGGAGTTTATTGATGGCTTTTTTAAATATTATAAGAAAATAGGAGTAGAGTTTATCCGTATGGACTTCCTCTGTCTGTTTGAAACGGCAGATGGTGCCGGCGGAATGCCCGGTAGAGGATATGGACGTGAAGAATACGAACTCGCTCTGAAGTATATTTCCGAGGCCGCCACAAAGTATCAGGTATTCACTTCGCTTGTGATGCCCAATCTGAAAAATGATGCGGAGTTGGAGAAGAAATATGGTAATATGATTCGGGTAGATGCCGATACAATGAAAGGCGGGTGGCAACACTTTGCAAGCAATGGCCCTACATGGTTCAATCCCAATGGATGGCCGTCTACCTCTAATATGTTTACCGGCCTTATCAGTTGGTCGCACATTGCGGGAAGGGGAAAGGTAGTGCTGGATGCTGATTTTACCCGTTTGAATACATTTGATACGGAAGGTGAAAAACAGAGCGTGATTTCTTTGCAACTGATGGCGGGTGGTCCGATTGCCGTAGCCGATCAGTATAATACGATTGTCAGCGGTGATTTAAAGTTTTATCAGAATGAAGAATTGCTGGCTTTAAACAAAGACGGATTTGTAGGAAAACCTTTGTCGGATGATTTGTGGAATGCAAAAAATCAAATATGGTACGGACAGATGTCCGACGGAGACTATATCATAGGTTTTTTCAATAAAGAAGATAATGAATATGACCGTACACTCGATTTTTCTGAAATAGGCATTGAGGGCAAGGTAAAAGTGCGTGATTTGTGGAAACATCAGGATGAGGGGGAAGCTGAAGCTTCTTTGAGTTATAAGATTCCCGGGCGTTCTTGCAAGATTGTACGGCTGACAAAATCTGAGTGATAATGAAAGTATAATAAAACAAGTATTGTCTTGTTTGAGAAATTCAGGTAAAAATAATGATATGATAAAGAATTTGAATATGAAACTGTTTTTGATGGCATTGACATTCTTTTTCGGAGGATGCGAGGATAAGGGTACAGGCTGGACACCGGATATGATTCCCGATGATCCCGTGATAACTCCCGGTGATGACGCTGATACGGAAGGAATACATACTTATAACGCCCCTCTCTATTGGAGTGTCTATGAATACTGTTGGAAATTGGAGCGCAGAAATGAAGAATTGGTCAATGCCGGTGGGCAAGGACAGGCTATTGATATGTCTGAAGGTTCCTGGCAGAATATAATCGACTATGTGGCGGAAAATCTGCTTCCTTATGGTTACAATATGATTTGTACGGATGGTTTTATGGCGATGGATGGTACTTCCGAGCCCGATCCTACGGGATATATGACGAAATACGGATCGGTAAAACTGAAGAAACTTTCGGAAATGTGCAAGGCTAAGGGACTGAAATTGGGTGTCTATGACAATCCTTTGTGGATACATGGTCCGGAAGAAACCATTATAGAGGGTACTGATAATATTACCTTCAAGGATTTGCGTTATAAGCAAGGTGAAGATAATGTACTTTATCCTGACGCCGACGATGGCTTCTGGTGGGTAGTAGCAAGTCATAAAGGCGCTGAGGAGTACATCGACGGCTTCTTTAAATATTATAAGAATCTTGGTGTGGACTTTATCCGTATGGACTTTCTTTGTTATTATGAAAACGGGTACGACCGCGGTATGAATGCCATAAAAGGTAAAGGGTACGGACGAGAGAATTATAAACTTGCTCTGCAATATATCTGTAAGGCTGCAAAGAAATACGGTGTATTTACTTCGTTGGTAATGCCCAATATGCATGAGGATGCGGCTCTGGAGCGTGAGTATGGTAATATGGCGCGTATCGTTGGTGATACGTGGAGCGGTGGCTGGCATCATGTGTCTAATTCCGATCGCGGCAAAGTATTTGAAGATTGGCCCAGTTGTGGCAATATGTTCGATGGCTTTACGCACTGGTCTAAATACTCCGGACGTGGTAAAATGATTATGGACGGTGACTTTATCCGCTTGAATACATTCGGTTCCGATGCGGAAAAGGAAAGTGTCATTTCTCTGCAACTCATGGCGGGCGGTCCGGTAGCGATTGCCGATGTGCCGGGAGATAGTTTTGCCAATTCAGATTTGAAGTTTTGCCAGAACGAAGAAATGCTGGCTTTGAATAAGGATGGTTTTGCCGGTAAACCTTTATCCGATGTTTTAAATAGTACGAACAGTCAGATATGGTATGGACAGATGACAAACGGTGACTGGGTGATAGGCTTGTTCAATCGCGAAGATTCCAAGCAGTTTCGTTCGGTGAAATTCTCCGATTTAGGTATTGAGGGTAAGATGAAAGTGCGTGACTTGTGGAAACATGCAGATGAAGGAGAAGCTGATAACTTGAATGTGGAACTTGAGGCGCATGCCTGCAAGATTGTGAGGTTGACCAAACTCTGATTGTCTCACTTATGAATAGATAGAGAAATATGAAAAATACAATTAATATAGTGTTATTTCTACTTCTGGCAGCAGTGGGGAAAGCGCAGAATCTTTCCTCACCGGACGGTAATTTATTACTGAAGACAGTAGTAGAAAGGGGAATTCCCTATTACGAACTTTCTTACAAAGGTAAAGCTGTGCTTGCACCGAGTCGTCTCGGATTGGATATTAAATATGAACGCGGATTAATGAACGATTTCAGTGTGAAATCGGTACAGACGGATTCATTGGACGAATCGTGGAAACCGGTATGGGGTGAGCAATCGCTTATCCGTAACCATTATAACGAAATGCTGCTTACCTTGGAACAAGGTTTCAGCGGGCGCACGTTGAATATACGTTTTCGTCTCTTTAATGATGGTTTGGGATTTCGTTATGAGTTTCCCGAACAACCTACTTTGAATAAGTTCGTTATCAATGAGGAACTGACTCAGTTCAATTTGGCGCATGATTATACGGCTTTTTGTATGCAGGGTGATTATGACACTAATGAGTTTACTTACACCACAGCTCCTCTTTCTCAGATACGTGAAGAGATGCCTAAACAATCCGTGGCCATGAAGTCGTATGAAGCGAAATCGGCGGGTGATTTGATAGTACAGACGCCTCTGATGCTGAAAGGGAGCAACGGATTGTACATTAATATCCATGAAGCTGCTTTGGTGGATTACGCAGCTATGGAATTGAATGTAAATGATAAGTCTTTTTGTTTGACTGCCTGCTTGGTACCGGATAAAAACGGTGATAAAGGTTTCTTGCAAACCCCTTGCTTCTCACCTTGGCGCACAGTGGTAGTAAGTGATGACGCAAGGAATATCCTTGCCAGTAAGCTGATTCTGAATCTGAATGAGCCTTGCGGATATGCAGATACATCTTGGATTAAGCCGATGAAATATATCGGTGTATGGTGGGAGATGTTTATCGGGACAGGGAAAGATTGGGCATACAGCAGTTATAATCGTGCAAAACCGGGAGTGACCGATTATAGCAAACTGACTCCTAATGGGCGTCATGCGGCCAATACCGATAATGTAAAAAGATATATTGACTTTGCTGCCAAACATGGTTTTGCCGCCGTATTGGTGGAGGGATGGAACGAAGGTTGGGAAGACTGGACGGCTTATACTAAAAATCGCCAGTTTAGTTTTACTTCTCCCTATCCGGATTTCGATGTAGATGAATTGCAGCGGTATGCCCATGAAAAGGGGGTGCGTGTAATGATGCATCATGAAACGTCTGCCAATGCCGCTGATTATGAACGACAATTGGATGATGCTTTCAAATTTATGGTGAATCATGGTTATAATGCAGTAAAAACGGGTTATGTAGGCCCTATAATTCCGCGTTGCGAATATCATGCTTCGCAATGGATGAATAATCATTATATCCATGTGGCAAAGCGCGCAGCGGATTTTAATATTATGGTAAACAGTCACGAAGCTGTACGTCCTACGGGGTTGTGCCGTACTTATCCAAACTGGTTGGCGCAGGAATCTGCCCGTGGAACCGAATTTGAATCAATGGGCGGTAATCCGGTGGATCACACTACTATTTTACCTTTTACCCGTTTAATGGGCGGACCGATGGATTATACTCCGGGTATCTTTCAGGGAGATTTGAGTTATTACGAGAACGGTTATAAAAAGGATCAGCAGGCACGTACTACATTGGCCCGTCAATTGGCTTTGTATTGTACCATGTATAGTCCGCTTCAAATGGCTGCGGATTTGCCTGAGAATTACGAACGTTTTATAGATGCATTCCAGTTTATCAAGGATGTGGCGGTAGATTGGGATGAAAGCAGGTATTTGGAAGCCGAACCGGGTGATTATATCACTGTAGCACGACGTGCCAAAGGTACAAATAATTGGTTTGTAGGCTGTACGGCCGATGAGAATGGACATGTATCCAATCTTAAACTTGATTTTTTGATTCCCGGTAAGAAGTATATCGCTACTGTTTATGCCGATGCAAAAGATGCCGATTGGAAGAAAAATCCGCAGGCTTATGTTATTCGCAAAGGGATTGCTACTTCCAAAACCAAACTGAAACTTAGGGCGGCTTCGGGTGGAGGCTATGCCATCAGTTTGATAGAAGTGCAAGATAAAGCAGAGTTAAGGAAAATGAAAAGTTTACCAACTAATATTTATTGAAAAATGAGACGAATAGGATTATGTAAATTCAATGCTTTACTTCTCTTGGCAGGACTATGCGTGATGGGCAGTTGTGCCGAAGACGAATTACCGGCACCGATGAAGAAAGCGCGGACTGTGGTAAAACTTACGGCAGATTGGTCGGAATGCTCTTCGGCAGCACCGGCGAAATATATGGTGCGTATAGGCAATGAGACACAGGAAGTAACCGGTAATGTAAATAGTTTTTTATTGCTCTCCACAAGTGATTATGGCATGGTGGCGTATAATGAACCGCAAGGAGTTAGTGTTAACGGTAATATAGCTACCCTGAATACGGCCGCTACAAGGAGTGAGGGAAGTTCTGTCGTTACAGGTAATCCCGATGATTTATTTTCTGTTTCGGAGGATTTAGTACAGGATGAACTACTTGCTTTGACAGGAGATACATTGCGGCTGACTGTAAAGATGCAACAGCGTACACGTCAAGTTAATATAACAATGGATACCGATGTGGAGAGTATTAAATCGGTGACAGGTATGCTGGATAATGTAGTTTCGAGTATAGACCTAACTACCGGTGAACTGCTGAGTGTGGCTAAAGCTTCTGTCAGTTTTACTGCGTCACCGGTAGCAGAAGGTGAGGCAAGTATGCGGCTCAAAGGTACTGTGCGTCTATTGGGGGTATCTCAAGAAAAAGCCCAGCGGCAGATAATGACGGTGGAGATAACTAAAGAAGATGAAACAACTGAGACAATAACTACCGACCTTACTGAAGTATTGTCTAAACTTGACGAAGGCGGTAATACGCCGTTGGATATAGAAGGAAGAGGTGGGTTCAACGGTAATGTCATAAATTGGGTTGTGGAAGAAAAAGGAGATTTAGATTGGTTAAAATAATTAAGAACTTTAAAGACTTAAGCAATGAAAAAGAACACATGTTTTGTTATGCTGGCTGCTTTGATGATGGCAGGTTGCAGCAATGAAATAGAAGAACAGGTAATGGATAGCAGACGGGTACCACTGCAAATAAATGGTGATATCAATATGCTGATGACACGTGCGGCAGATGACCATTGGGATGAGAAGGACGCTATCGGTGTGTATATGGTAAGTGCAGAAAATAGCATAGTAGGTGATGTAAGTAATTATCGTTATGTAGTAATTGATAAGAACAATGGTAATTTTTCTCCTGACGGGGAAACTAATACGGCTTATTTTCCCGAAAGTGATGATGTTGTGAATGTAGTGGCTTATTATCCGCAAGGAAATGTAGTTGAAAATAAATTATCGTTGGATTTAGCTAATCAGGATGAGCAGCCACGTATAGATTTAATGTCAGCAAAAGCAGAAGGTGCAAGTAAAAGTACTCCTATTATTAATCTTGGATTTAAACATCGTTTGACTAAACTTTTTTTTGAAATAGAAGGTGATGTCAATACCGATGGTATATATGCTGCAATAGGCAATCAATATACTGATATTCAGTATAATATTTTGAATGATAAGTTGTTGATTGCTGATGGGAGTGAAAAAAAAGACATAGTTATGAAATATTGGAATTTGAGTAATTATCGTTTTACAGAAGCTATTGTGTTACCCAATGAAGAAAACAATAGTGCAGAAGATCGTAAATTGACATTTCAATTGAATGAAAAAATATTTAATGCGACGATTAGTAACAGTACTACATTTGAAGCTGGTAAGAAGTATACTTATAAAGTTAAATTTGAAACAACTCCTTCAGGAAATATAAATGTAAGTATTACAGGAGTAAGCATTAAGAATTGGGACGATGGTGATATAAGTGATGATAATATAATAGTTCCTGGAACATTGAAATTTGATAGATTATACTTGGCAAGTGGTTTCACGGATTGGGGACGGCCGTATGAAATGATGAAAAGCGCAGATGGGAAAACCTTTACTTGGACAGGAAATGTAAAAGATGATAACCAAGAAATGAAATTTGCTCTCCTTCAACAAAGTATTATTGGAGATGTACAATTAATGCCTAATATGAATGGAACAACTAATAAAGAAGTAGAATTAAATGTGGAAATGAATGCATATCCTGTGATATATTATGATAATGAATCCATTAAACGTGATAATAAGTGGGTGATAAAAGAAAAAGGTACATATACTGTCACTGTTAATGTGGAAACTATGAAAGTAGAAGTGGAAAAGTTAGATGTTGTTTATTTGGTTGGAAGTGTTTTATCAGTGGAAGAGGGTGAAAATCAAAACAATGGTTATGATTTGAAAAGAGCTCCCTATTTTACAAAGATAGATAACGATAAATATGAATTGATAATCAACTTGCATGAGGGTGACTTTAAAATACTCTCCAAAATAGAATATACTAATACTAATGATGATTATTATGCTCCTGAGGCAAATACTCCATTTGTAACAGGAAGTAACATGAATGTAGATTGTCGTCAGGAGAATGGTAAAGATTACAAATGGCAAGTAACTGAAGCCCAAACCGGTACTTATAAACTCACTCTGAATACTTCCGAATTGGAAAATGTAACATTAACCGCAGAGAAATTATAATCAGCAACAACTGAATCAACAGGGTGAAATAACAGTTTTCAGGATTTTATAAAAAGCTTATATCCTCATTCATAAATACATGTCTATATTAACGGAATAATCTATGAATGAGGATATTTTTTGTACTATTAAAAGCCTTTTAATAAAGGCTCATATAGTAAAGGGGCGGGGAGGTATAATCAAGGAATAGACATAGGTTATACAAACTGTCAGTTAGTGATATGAATTCAGATAAATCATACAGATTTATTTATTATTTATTTAAACAGGTACTTTTGAATATGAAACAAACTTTTCAAATGATAGTATTGGTAACTTGTGCGTTGTTTATGGCACTGACGGTGCAAGCGCAGAATGCTACCAAGGTTTACCAACAGGTTTCTCCGGACAATAATGTCCATCTTTCTTTTGAACTGCAAGAAAAAGGCAAACCCTCTTATTCTTTACAATACAAGAAATCTCAGGTTATCAATCCCAGTACCTTGGGCTTTGAACTGAACGGGCAGGAAAGCTTGCAGGAGGGATTTGAAGTAGTAAATACCTCTACATCTTCGTTCGATGAAACTTGGCAACCGGTGTGGGGAGAGAATAAGGATATACGTAATCATTATAACGAACTGCTGGTGGAACTGAAGCAAACATCGACCGGCCGTTTTATGAATCTTCGTTTCCGCGTGTACGACGATGGGATAGGCTTTCGTTACGAATTCCCTCAGCAGAGGAATTTAGTCTATTTCGTTGTCAGGGAGGAACATTCGCAGTTTGCCATGAGTGGTGACCATACTGCATGGTGGATTCCGGGAGATTATGATACACAAGAATATGATTATACGGAGTCTAAACTTTCCGAAATCCGCGGGTTGCTGCAAGGCGCTGTCAGCGGTAATGCTTCGCAGACTGTTTTCTCGCCTACCGGTGTGCAGACTTCCCTTCAGATGAAAACGGCCGAAGGACTTTATATCAATTTGCACGAGGCTGCGTTGGTTGATTATTCATGCATGCATCTTAATCTGGATGATAAGAATTTAATATTCGAATCATGGCTGACTCCGGATGCGGTAGGAAACAAAGCATATATGCAGAGTCCTTGCCATACTCCTTGGCGTACGGTGATGGTGAGTGACGACGCACGGAAGATATTGGCATCGAATCTTATTCTTAACCTGAATGAGCCTTGTAAATATGAAGATACTTCTTGGATTAAGCCGGTGAAGTACATCGGTGTGTGGTGGGAAATGATTGCCGGTGGAAAGCCATGGGCGTATACTTGGGATATACCTTCGGTGAAACTCGATGAAACGGATTATACCGGGGTGAAACCCAACGGGGTTCATCCGGCTAACAATGCTAATGTAAAGAAGTATATTGATTTTGCCGCCGAACATGGCTTCGACCAAGTATTGGTGGAAGGCTGGAATATTGGTTGGGAAGATTGGTTTGGCAATTCTAAAGATTATGTTTTCGACTTCCAAACTCCTTATCCCGATTTTGATATTAAAATGCTGAATGAATATGCTCATTCAAAAGGGGTGAAACTGATGATGCACCACGAAACATCATCCTCTGTACGTAACTACGAACGGCATATGGAAGCGGCTTATCAGCTGATGAATAAATATGGATATAACTCGGTCAAGAGTGGTTATGTGGGGAATATGATTCCCCGCGGAGAACATCATTACGGACAGTGGCTTAATAATCATTATCTGTATGCTGTGACTGAAGCTGCGAAGCATCGTATCATGGTTAATGCCCATGAGGCAGTACGTCCTACGGGACTTTGCCGCACGTATCCAAACCTGATTGGTAATGAGTCTGCCAGAGGTACGGAATACGAGGCTTTTGCCGGTAACAAACCTTTTCATACCACTGTGCTTCCGTTTACTCGTCTGCAAGGCGGCCCGATGGATTATACCCCTGGTATTTTCGAAATGGATATGAATAAATTGAATCCCAACAGTCATTCTCATGTAAACTCCACCCTTGCGCGTCAACTGGCATTGTATGTCACTATGTATAGCCCTTTGCAAATGGCTGCCGACCTTCCGGAGAATTACGAACGTTTTATGGATGCTTTTCAGTTCATCAAGGATGTAGCGGTAGATTGGGATGAAAGCCGTTATCTTGAAGCCGAACCGGGACGTTATATTGTGGTTGCCCGTAAGGCTAAGGGAACGGATAATTGGTTTGTAGGCTGCACCAGTAACGAGGACGGTCATATTTCAGCATTGAAGTTGGACTTCCTTGATAAGGATAAGAAGTATATTGCCACTGTCTATGAAGACAGTAAGGATGCCCATTATCGAACTAATCCTCAAGCTTATACCATTCGGAAAGGAATTGTATCGGCCAAATCTGTATTGAAAATGAAAGCAGCGCCGGGTGGCGGTTATGCTATCAGTATCATGGAAATTACGGATAAGGCTGCAATGAAAGGAGTGAAGAATCTGAAATAATATTTTAATTGAAACATTAAATGCCCAATGAATGGATTTAAGAAATCTTCTTCTCAAAAGAAACCCTTGTTGCAAGGGTTTCT
>ENA-OZUX01000455-OZUX01000455.1-human-gut-metagenome-genome-assembly--contig:-NODE-455-length-10285-cov-3.379374_pt1 | contig 10285 bp, 10 predicted proteins | sample MGYA00243442_ERZ654039 | MGnify/ENA primary metagenome ERZ654039 (study PRJEB26926, sample SAMN06164892) | human gut metagenome | biome: ENVO:00009003; feature: ENVO:2100002; material: ENVO:00002003... | reverse complement strand
GTCGGCAGCGTCAGATGTGTATAAGAGACAGGTATAATATATAAATAAAGAAACTATATTTAAGAAAGGAAGTTGATTTTATGCCGAATATATTACCTGTGTCAGATTTAAGAAATTATAATGAAGTGTTAAAAAATTGCCAAGTTGGAGAACCTGTGTTTTTGACCAAAAATGGCAGAGGCAGGTTTGTGGTTATGGATATGGAAGATTATGAACGTGAAAAGGCGGAAAAGAAACTGCTTATGAAGTTGCAGGAGGCAGAAGAAAGAGTTAAGGATGAAAGTGCCTGGATGAGCTTGGATGAACTTAAGAAATCTGTAGGGGTATAGCTTATGATGAAATTACGGATTAACCCTATTGTGGCAGAGGACTTAAAGAATATTAAAGAGTATATTGCCGAAGACAATGAAGAAATGGCAGTAAAAACCATTCAGGAGATATATGCCCGATTTGAGAATATACAGCAATTTCCATATATGGGGGCGGATCTTGCCAAGAGAGTCAGCTTCCGGACGGATTATAAGTATGTGATTTGCGGGAATTATGTAGTGTTGTATAAGATTAGAGATGAGTATGTAGAGATTTACCGGGTGATGAATCGGCATCAGGATATTACGAAGATATTTTAAATTAAACTAGAAACAGTCATTCTAAGGGTGCAAGGAATGGTAGAACGTATGGGGATGCTTAGAATTTAGAATAAAGCGGGATTTCAGATAGGAGCAAGATATGAGAAGAAAATATTATTATGTGATAGTGGCAGCCCTGATGCTTTCCCTCGCAGGGTGCGTGTCAGACAAGCAGGATAATCAAAAGGAACAGGGAAATATCACAACAGAAGGCAGTCAGAAAGATCAGGATAATGTTACGACAGAACATGGACAAGCGCAGGCGAAGGATGAGAAGCTAACACTGGAATATGTATGTGAGGAATTCAACATCGACGAATCGGAATTTGATGGCGTTGATTTCGACGCATTTGTCAGCTATTACGGATTGACCTACGAGAATATCGGCGAGGGAGATCCGAGATTTCTGCTTAATGATTATAAGGAGTTACAAGATAGAACAGAAATTCCCGATTATGCTGCACTGAAGATTACGACGAACAAATTCCTGCCAGAATATCAGGATCAGGTAGAGACGGTCATTGTGGAACATGTAGAAGGAGAAACATGCCAGACAACCGTGATTGATTTGAAGCTTGGTAAAGTATTCACTACAAATGGAAACATCGAAAACCTATCTGCCGACGATATTGTGGGAGCTGCGGACGACGCGACGAAGGACGCAATCATCAATAGCATGAATAATCGAAATATCTGTAGTTGGGAAGCAGAGAACGTAGATGAGGACTCAGATATCACGGGAATACAAGCAGGCTGTTCGATTATTATAAAAATGTCAGATGATACGTGCTATGGAATTTCTTACAGGTCAGAAAATAGTACCGGAGACATGGATGGGTTTGTAAGTGATATGGAATCGCTGGTGTTAAATTAGAATGGAATCAGAACAATAGAATGGGATTGAAATAAGTTTAAATGAGCGATTATAAGAGGGGTGCAAATTGAAGAAATTCTATAATACAATGAAAAAGAGAAAGATGGTGTTTCTGATTCTTATGGTTGAACTGCTCTTATGGTAGGTGCATGTGGGAAGAAAATGGCAAGTGCGAAAGTGCAAGAATCAATTCGGAGAGCAGGATTGAAGTTTAATATGCGGATGCACAGTTGGAAAATGCAAAGAAAAGTATGGTTGATGTTTTAAACATGAATCCCTCTGTCAATCTTATGGGAACCGCGGATCTGTCTGAGGCGTATAGCAAGGATTTTACAAGACTGGTTGTGTCGGGGCAGGAGAAGGATTTACAAGAGAGGGTACTGTTGTCACAGGATATAGCCGCTTTGTTAATACTCCAGATCATGAATGGTGTAAGCTGTGATGATGCACAGGCAGCTCTGGAGCTGAACTATACGGACACGGGTAAACAAGAAGTGAAAGAGTTGAATTGCTATAATTACTAATATATGTTTGGAAACGCCCGGTTTGTAACCGGGCGTTTTTGCTATAGAGAAGCAAGTGAATTGGGCGAAAAGCTGGGAAATCAGCCACAAAGCCCCAATTGGCTTCGGGCGTGGCGAGGACAGCGGGGCTTTTCGCGGATCATGCACAGCTTTCTGTGTGGGATGATGGATTCTGTGCAGGGACATTTGCGACAGTCGGTACTTAATGAGCGCGTGCGCGAATTTAGTACCGCTACTCGGAGCAACTAAGCGGAAGCGGTCCCGGAACAGAACCATCACCCCACAGAAAGCGTCCGTGTCGAATATCCCCGCTGTCAGGGGAAAATCTCTTGTATAATATGCAGAAACCGCATATAATAATAACCAAGTATGCAAACAAAGACTTAAGAGACGAAAACAATTACGTTGTAATATGAGAGACGAGGTGAATCGATTATGTCATATGTAGAATACGAAAAAGCACAGAAATTAGGACTGAAAGCATTTAAAAATGCGGTTTCCAAGGGCGAGAATGAATACCTTCCGGTTTTGGATGAAATATTAGAGGGCGTGGATATCGTGGGCGAGATGTCACTGGGTATCGTTCAGATTCCACTTGACCGTATCGTTGGAACGAGCAATGTCGGAAGAACATACGCATTTGCGAACAACTTCATGCCACTGCTTGATTATAAGACAGAATTTGGTGCCAAATGGTCGGCACTGTGTGACAGCCAGATCGAAGAGGGAATTCGTGATCCGATCAAGGTTTACGAATATATGAATAAATTCTATGTCGTAGAGGGAAATAAGCGTGTATCCGTGATGAAATATTTTGATGCGGTTACAATCCCGGCACAGGTGACACGGAAGATTCCGAAGAAAACGGATGATCTGCAGGTGAAGATCTATTATGAATTCATGGATTTTTACAAGCTGACAGAGATCAACTATATCTGGTTTTCACAGGAAGGATGTTTCCGCCGTCTGTTGGAGCTGACGAGTCCAGATCCTGATGCGGAATGGACAGATGAGCAGAAGCTTGATTTTGGCTCTGCGAACCATCGGTTCTGTGTGTCATTCAAGGCACTTGGCGGCGATAAGCTGCCGCTGACCAACAGCGACACATTGCTGATCTTTATTGACATCTACGGATACGAAGCTGTAAAGAATATGACCGAAGCGGAGATGAAGGAGAAGATTAAGCTCCTGTGGGATGAGTTCCTGATTGAGTCCAAAGGCAGGGAAGTGGAACTGCATATGGAGCCGACGAAGCTCGGACGTAAGAAGCTGATGGATTATTTCCGAAGCTCGACACCGAAGAAGGTGATGGTAGCGTTCGTTTTCAACAAGGATCCACAGGAATCCGAATGGCTGTATGGACACGAGCTTGGACGATTATATTTGGATGAGCATTATCCGGATACGATCAAAACACTGAAGGTGCACAATATCGCATCCGAGGAAGAGGCGATATCGGCGATGGAGGACCTGATCGCGATGGGCGTGTCAATCATTTTCACAACGACACCACAGCTCATCAGTGCGAGCGTGAAGGTGGCGGTCAATCATCCGGAAGCCACGATTATGAACTGCTCACTGAACACGTCTCATAAGGTTATCAGCACCTATTACGCGAGACTTTATGAAGTGAAATTCCTCGCGGGCATGATCGCGGGTGCATTGTCAAAGAATGGAAAGATCGGCTATGTGGCGGACTATCCGATCGTCGGTATGACTGCGAACATCAATGCATTTGCGCTTGGTGCGCGCATGGTGAATCCATATGCGAAGGTCTATCTCGAATGGACGACCGTGAAGGGAAATACGCGGGAGAATGTACTTCGTGAATTCGAGGAAAATGGAATCGAATACATTTCCGATCAGGTTATGATCAAGCCGAATTCACATAACCGCCGGTATGGCTTATATCATATCGAAGGGGATGAAACAATCAACCTCGCATTCCCGCTATATCAGTGGGGCGAATTTTATGCGAAACTGATTGAGAGTGTGGTAAATGGTGCAATCAAGCAGGATGATGCTGTGAAGACAAAGGCAATCAATTATTGGTGGGGCCTTTCTGCAGAGGTCGTTGATATCATTTGTTCGAACAAGGTGCCTGAAGGCACGAAACAGTTAGTCGGAATTATCGGCAAACTGATCCGTGAGAACAGCTTCCATCCGTTCTATGGTGTGCTCCGGGCGCAGGATCATACGATCAAGAACGAGGACGAGGAGATCATGACACCGGAGGAGATCATGTTGATGAACTGGCTGGTGGATAACGTAGAGGGCGAGATTCCAGATGTCGAGGATATGAAGGATGAGGCGAAATCCATTGTCGAGCAGAAGGGTGTCAAGGATGAGGCGAAAGCAGATGCCGAACAAAAAGAGGTAAAGGACGAGGACTAAGATAAATGAAGATTTTGTTACTTGCAGACGAAGAGTCCAAGTATTATTGGGATTATTTTGAGAAAAGTAAATTAGAGGGGATCGATCTGATTATTTCCTGTGGCGATCTGGCTCCGCAGTTCCTGTCTTTCATGGCGACATTTGCGAAGGTGCCAATTCTGTATGTGCATGGCAATCATGATGCCTGCTATGACGAGACGCCACCGGATGGCTGCATCTGTATCGATGATGATGTATATGTGCATGAGGGTGTTCGGATCGCGGGACTTGGTGGAAGTATGTGCTATAATTTCGGGATGTATCAGTTCACCGAGGATGAAATGAAGAAACGTGTGCGCAAGTTGCGAAGGAAGATCAAGAAGGCTGGTGGTCTGGATATTCTGATCACGCATTCACCGGCATTTGAACTGAATGACAGCACGGATCTGCCACACACTGGCTTTCAGGCGTTTTATCAGATTTTGGATGAGTATGAGCCACTGTTGTTTGCACATGGACACGTGCATATCAATTATGGAAGAGATTTCAAACGGATTTCAGAATATAAGAATACAAAAGTTGTCAATGCGTTTGAAAAATACATCATAGAAATCTGAAAAAACTTGTAGGAAAGTAGTATTTTTGGTATAATTCTAACATATGTGTAAAAAATGACACAGATTAACAGAGATTAGGGAGAGGGATACGATGCAGAATAGATATGATAAGTGCCCGAATTGTATGCAAGCCCTTGGACAGGGAGAAGATGTCTGTCCATATTGCGGGTTCGATGTGAGTGGCTATGAAGAAAAGCCAAACTGCTTGCGTCCGTTTACAGTTTTACAGGGGAAATATATGATCGGCCGTGTGATTGGCATGGGCGGTTTTGGGATTACATACATTGGCTGGGATTTGAATCTGCAGACGTATATCGCGATCAAGGAGTATTATCCGGAAAGCTTTGCACAGAGAGATGCGATGACGACAACGATCGTATCAACACTGGATAGTAAGAAAGAAATATATGACAAGGGTTTAAAACGATATGTAGAAGAGGCACGGAATCTCTCGAAGTTCTATCAGTTACAGGGTATCGTATCCGTGAAGGATTTCTTCTATGAAAATGGCACCGGATATATCGTTATGGAATATATCAATGGTGTGGATCTGAAGCATTATCTTAAGGGCATGGGCGGAAAGCTGGATGAAGCGACCGTACTTGCTTTGATGAAACCGGTATTTGAATCTCTGTATGAAGTACATAAAAATGGATTGGTACACCGGGATATCAGCCCGGATAATATCATGGTTGATAACGAAGGCAAGATCAAGCTGATTGATTTTGGTTCGGTACGCGGACAGTCCGCAGAGACTGACAAGACCTATACTGTGATTTTAAAGCATGGTTACGCACCACCAGAGCAGTATTATGCGAAGGGAAAACAGGGACCTTGGACGGATATCTACAGTCTCTGTGCGACGATGTATAAGATGCTCACCGGTGAGGTTCCACCAAACGGCGTGGAACGTATGGAGGAGGACACTTATGTAGATCCTTCGAAGAAAGGCATCTCCGTATCCGAGCGGACAGAGACAGTGCTTCGAAAAGGACTTGCGGTAAAGGCACCGGAACGTTATCAGGATATTGGACAGTTGCTCACAGATCTGTATGGAAGTGGACCGGTTACAGCGGGCAATGCAATGCCGCAGGCAAATCCATATACCGCATCTGGAAACGGAAATAGTTCGATGTCTGCATCGATGCAGTCGATGCATCTGGCACCGGGACAGAACGATACCGCATCTGGAAAAAATAAAAAGAAGATTGGGTTGATCGCAGGGATTGCGGCAGCAGTTGTGGCACTGATTGTAGGGTTGGTTCTGATCCTAGGCGGAGGAAAGAAAAAAGATAACGATGCAACGACGACAGAACAGCCGGCTGAGACAACAGAAGCAGCCAGTGCGACAGATGCGACGACAGAGAACACAACGGAAGCGACGACGGAGACAGATGTAAGTGGTGTAGGCGACTATGTATGGCCGACGGAACTGTCTGATTCATGGAGAGATTATACTGCGAACATCGATGGTACGATCTACCAGTTTCCACTTCCATATTCAGAGTGGAAATCAAAGGGCTGGCAGACAGACAGCGCGACTGTGAAGGTGGCATCGGGTGACTGGGATTATATCACAAGTTATACGGATCGTGCACAGCTGACGGTGATCGTAGCCAATCCGGGTGTCAATGAGGCGGAGATCAATGACTGTTATGTTGTTGGATTCTCATTTAGCTCCAAATCCGGAAAATATAAAGATGACTTTACAATCGAGTTAGCAAATGGAATCAAGCTGTTTGAATCGACAGAGAGTGATATCAAGACTGCATATGGTGCACCGGAATACCGGAGTGAAAATGAGTATTCTGATGGAAGCGGAACTTATGTATCCATTGATTATGCAGGAGATGACGAGAAAGATGGTATGGATTTTGATGTGACACCGGAGAAAAATCTGATCTCCATCCGGTTGATCAATTCCAAAATGCCAGAGGGCGCAACTTCGGTTGCAGATCTGAGTATGGATGCACCGGCAATCAATGATCAGTATGTGGCACCGGGTGGTGCAAGTGCTGACCGATTTGATGGTATTATTACAATTGGAGACAAAAATTATGTACTTCCGGTTCCATTTACGGAACTGGAGAAAGACGGATGGACACTGGATACTTCCGTTTCCGACTATATCGGTGGTAAGAACTACGAGAGCACTTACATGGAGAAAAACGGCGAGAAGCTCAGCATCAAGCTGGAGAACTTCACCGACAATGCCATTCTGCCAAAGTATGGATATATCTCTGAAATCGGAGTAGAAGCGGATTATTATACAAGTAACATCACGTTCCCAGGCGGTATTTCGATGGGCGATGATGGAAGTAAGATTGAGTCGGTGTATGGCGATCTGGGCGATGATTTCTCTAAGGACGAATATACATATTTCATTTCCTACTATGTATATTACTATGAGGGCGATCATTATATCAGCATAAGTGCTTATGCTGATCCGGATACAGGAAAGATAACAGACTACACTTTTACTATGAGCAAAGAGATCGAATAAGATAGGAGTTGAGGTTATGTCAGATTTGAAATTTGACCAGATACTAGATGAATATGTACGTTTTTGTAATGACTCCGGAAAGATTGACTTAAATCTCTACGAAGAGTACAACGTAAAGCGGGGACTTCGAGACTCCAACGGACGAGGCGTACTGACCGGACTTACAGAAGTGTCCGACGTTATGGGATTTAGCGTTGTGGATGGACACCGTGTGCCAATTCCTGGAGAGCTTTATTTCCAAGGATATGAAGTACAGCAGCTCGTACAGGGCTTCCGCAACAGCCAGTATGGTTTTGAAGAGACGACATATCTGCTTTTGTTTGGTGATCTGCCAAGTCAGGAACAGCTTGACTGTTTCAAGGAGGTGCTTGGTGAGCTTCGCCAGCTGCCAGAGAGCTTCAACCGTGACGTTATCATGAAGGCACCGAGCCGTGACATGATGAATGTCCTGCAGAAGTGTGTTCTGACCTTATATACTTACGATCCAGATCCGAACAATCTGGATATCAAAAATGTACTGATGCAGTGTCTGCAGCTGATCGCACAGTTTCCGGTTATGGCGGCGTACGGTTATCAGGCATACATACACTATTATCTTGATAAGAGCTTAGTTATCCACAGACCGAAGAAAGAACTTTCAACCGCAGAGAACATCCTGCGTCTGCTTCGTACCGATGGTAAATACACCGCACTGGAAGCAAAGGTTCTGGATGTCTGTCTGGTTATCCATGCGGAGCATGGTGGTGGTAACAACTCAACCTTTACGACACATGTATTGACATCGACAGGAACGGATACGTATTCGACCGTCGCTGCTTCCCTTGGCTCTCTGAAGGGACCGAAGCATGGTGGCGCAAACATCAAGGTACAGCAGATGTTCGATGATATGAAGATGCATGTCAAGGATTGGGAGAACGAGGATGAGATTTCCGAGTATCTGCAGGGACTCCTTGACAAGAAGGGCTTCGACCATTCTGGACTGATCTATGGTATGGGACACGCGGTTTATAGTGAGTCCGATCCAAGAGCGGTAATCCTGAAGAAGTATGCGAAGAAGCTTTCCGAGGAGAAAGGCTTGCAGGATGAGTTTGCACTGTATGACAGAGTTGAGCGTATCGCAGCGAAGCTGATCAGTGAGCATCGCCGTACATTCAAGACGGTTTGCGCGAATGTCGATTTCTACAGCGGATTTGTTTATACAATGTTGAAGCTGCCAATCGAGATCTTTACACCGATTTTTGCAATCTCCCGTATCTCCGGCTGGTCTGCACACCGGATCGAGGAGTTGGTAAATAAGGGCAAGATTATCCGTCCAGCGTACAAATTCGTTGGTCATCACAAAGAATATATTCCAATCGAGAAGCGTGATTGGTAAGAAAATTACGACAGTTTGCATGTACAAAATGTGCAAACTGTCTTTTTTTATCTGTATTTCATGACAAAAACGGGACTTTCATTCTTGCGTTGGAAAGTTGGGTGTGTTAGTATTGCTTGTATAAAATTAGGACGCAATGTATAAGAAAATAGACGAAAGGGACTAAAAGTATATGTGGGTAGCCGATCAGTGGAAAGAATATGAGATTATAGATTGTTCAAAGGGAGAAAAACTGGAACGATGGGGCGATTATATTTTGCTTCGCCCGGACCCGCAGGTGTTGTGGGATCTTCCAAGAAAGAACCCGGCATGGAAAAAGCTGAATGGACATTATCACCGCAGTAACAAGGGCGGTGGAGAATGGGAATTCTTCGATCTGCCGAAGCAGTGGAGCATCAATTACAAAGATCTGACCTTTCATTTGAAACCATTTACCTTCAAACATACTGGACTTTTCCCAGAGCAGGCGGTGAACTGGGACTGGTTTAGTGAGAAGATACGAAATGCAAACCGTGAGATCAAGGTGCTGAATCTGTTTGCCTATACCGGCGGTGCGACACTGGCAGCAGCGAAGGCGGGCGCTAAGGTCACACATGTCGATGCATCAAAGGGTATGGTGACATGGGGCAAGGAAAATGCGGTGGCATCCGGACTTGAAGATGCACCAATCCGCTGGCTGGTTGATGATTGTGTGAAGTTCGTGGAGCGGGAGATCCGCCGTGGCAATCATTATGACGGCATCATCATGGACCCGCCATCTTATGGCAGAGGACCAAAGGGTGAGATCTGGAAGCTGGAGGAGAAAATCCATCCATTTATCGCACTGGCAAGTCAGCTTTTGTCGGATAATCCGTTATTCTTTTTAGTGAATTCATATACAACCGGACTGGCTCCGGCGGTGCTTACTTATATGATTTCTACCGAGGTAGGAAAGAAATTCGGCGGACATGTGGAGTCGCAGGAGATTGGACTTCCGGTGAAAGAGACAGGACTGATCCTTCCTTGTGGCGCGTCAGGACGCTGGAGTGCAGAGTAGTTAGAATGTGATGTAAACAACCATTGTAACGATTCGTTGACATGTACTGTCAACATAGAGAGAAAGAAGGAAAAGACAGATTGCAGGAGACAGAGAAGACAATGGAAGAGAAAACAGAACAGGAAACGGTTCAGGAAACGACGTGTAGCGGACATGAACATGAACATGACAAACCGCGATATGGACGACAGAACAAATCTAAATCCATTTATATCACGAAGATCGCGATTGTTGTATTTACCCTGATCCTGCAGATCCTTTTCTGGGTATTTCTATATGGAATTGCCAAGAACTACATGTTTTCTGTCTCTTATACACATCTCCGAGCCCACGAGACACTCGCTAATCTCGTAT
>ENA-OZUX01000372-OZUX01000372.1-human-gut-metagenome-genome-assembly--contig:-NODE-372-length-11575-cov-4.603385_pt1 | contig 11575 bp, 7 predicted proteins | sample MGYA00243442_ERZ654039 | MGnify/ENA primary metagenome ERZ654039 (study PRJEB26926, sample SAMN06164892) | human gut metagenome | biome: ENVO:00009003; feature: ENVO:2100002; material: ENVO:00002003... | reverse complement strand
TACGAGATTAGCGAGTGTCTCGTGGGCTCGGAGATGTGTATAAGAGACAGTGCAAAGAGTAACAGTTTAGAAAAATCCCACTACGCCATTTCTCACGTTTCCATATATTATCGGGATACTGAGGGTCCGAAGCCATCCAAAAACAATTCAAGTCACTCAAACGATCGCCCTCAACCTCAACAACCACACATGCGTCATACTCAATGGTTACTTTACCACTCATCTTCTCTTTCCTCCAAAGAGTAAGCCCTTTAGGAGAAAGAATTTCAACCGTATCCCCTAAAAAAGTTACTTTATAATCCGGAGATTCAGATTCTACTTTCCAGTATTTATGAAACTGGCGGGCGTTGAGTCCGGAAGTTTTATTGTTTTGTGCGTTCAATGCCAAAGTAATGAGCAAGAACAAAAGAACAGATATGTTTTTCATGTGACAAATTTAGTATAAGGAGTTCCATTATAAGGAACGTTATCACTGGTTTCACATCACAAAATTAGAAAATACCACCCGAATGATAAATAGAATATCATTCATTTAAATGGATATTTGTTCAATAAACGGTCTTCTTCCAGCAAACAGCGATATCATTGATTGTATTGAAAGTGCCCAATATAACAAAATCGACCTGATAGCCAAGCTTTACTTGATATCAGATCGATTTATTTATCTTCAGTGTATATCTATTTCTGAAACACAAGCTCACCCATACGGTCTGCCGTACTAAAAACAATAGAGCAAAGGCCATCTTTTATTTGCAACACTTCCATTCCAGCCAGTTGCACGATCTCCGGTTCAGCTCCTGTTTTACTACTCAAGATCTCTAACGTGGCATTCGCCTTTACACCAACGGACAAATCACCATCGCAGGATAAAACATATTGCCTTCCTTCCAATACGTTGGTAATAGCAACACTATTGGTATCGATGAACAAGCTCCAATTATTGGCTTTATTCAATTCAATCATGTTTCCCCATACAAAACGCTGATTATCGGTGCTCAGCACACTCGATACCACTACTACATCAAGTGATACACTGTGCCCTTCCAAGTCGGTTACAGTCAAGACCACTTTACCGTATTTCACTCCTTGAATGTATATTAAATTTTCACGATACTTGGCGGTAGCATAGCCTTCTTCAGAAAAAGAAAACTGATATCCACCGTTTCCGCCTTCAATCTTTAGTATGCCTTCACTTCCTTCTTTGATTTGAATGGCTGTACGATCAAGTTTCAGTTCAACAACCGTATCTTCGTCTTTACAAGACGAAAAGAGACTGAGCTGAGATAATATCAAGACAAAAGATATTATATAAATATTAATAAACTGTTTCATATTATTCTAAGTTTATCTGTTTTATCTTTTAAATTTAAACGCAATGGATTTTGTAACGTTTCCGTTTGCATCTTCAATGACTGCTTTCACTTCAAGCACACCACTAAAGTCTGACAAGTCTATTGAGTTCTTATCAAACTCCACCGTTTCTTCACCGTCTACAATCACATACATCTTCGTGAACAATGCCGCTTCGGGGCCCACTACACTGGCTTTACTGCCAACTACAACAATTGTCGGCTTTTTCAACCAGCCAAAATCAAGATCAGTAGGTTCACCTGTAGCAAAGCATCCCATTCCCCAAAAACGTAATTCCGCATCAGTAGTCAGTTTTCCAAAATTAACATCAGGCAGATCTCCATTGGGCTTACGATCTCTCATCAATTCCGCTTCTTCCAGACTGATAAAGTCAGCTTCCACCACTTCCTCACTACCATCAAAAGAGTTGTTGGATACTTCACTCTTCGCCCTGTTCACTGTTACGATATGCTTACTTCCCGATCTTGAAACAAAGGACAGGTTGTTCTTAATAATATGATCATATCCGCTCACATCAGTCGGAGGAAGTGCCAAAGGCAACTCACGGTTTGTCATATTATAGTTTTCTCCACTATTGACAGCCGTATTGCTCTCGAATATGATTCCGCCCAGATGATGATTGGCATAAAAACCTCTCAATCTATTGTAATAAGCCAAACTATTGCGTACTTCATGTTGAGGTATTATGTCAGGTGTAGCTGGAAGGTTATCGGCAGACATTCCGTAACCACCGGCTTTAAAACCGGTACCGTCACCAGCCGCTTCTTTTGTGCCGGGCTTGTATCCGTTTAAGAACGACCAGCAATTGATTATCTTCACTGCCTCAAAACAATTGATGAGGTCGAAACCATCATCGCTATTATACCAGGCACGACATCCTTCGAACACATTTCCCGTACCTTTACCTTCACCGGCAGAAGATGAGTTGATGTGACCGCCGAAACCATCGACATTACCACCTTTGCCTCCTTCTGAAACCGAATCATAATTGTTGTAAGCATCACAGTTTAAGATGTGATTATTGCTTCCGCCAAGCAAGTAGAAACCGATTGCCATACCGTCATGCGTTCTCAAATCTTCAAACTTGTTATTATTGGCTCCTTTAACAATACGGAAACATTCTGATTGCGTATGGTCGGTAATAGTGACTTGTGTGCCAATAACATCGAATCCTTTAAGATAAAGATTAGAACCGCTTACATAAAACACCGTAATACGCTGATCTTTCGGTTTTACTTGCGAAAGATCGAAGACAGGTCTCCCCTGTCTATTCGGATTGACCAGATAAGAAATAGGCTTGCCTGCCTCACCACTTTTATTCAAGTGGAACACACAATGATAAAGTCCGCTATTAGTAGTAGTCATCGGTAGTTGGTCGGCAGGAACCACATAAGTTCCCGGATTGATATAAACCACATCTCCCGCAGCTACCACTTCCTGCACTTTTACTAAAGTTGCAAAAGGTTTATCTGACGTTCCCGGATTAGAATCACTTCCCTCGGGGTCCATATAATATGTCTTTTGTGCACTCATGGGGACTGATAATATCAGTCCCAAAAGTAAATAAGCTATTTTTGTTATATCCTTCATAATTTTCTTTTTTTGATTGAAAAACATGCTATTAATGAGAAGAAGACTTACCTTGCAAGTCCCAAGGTACGAAGTAAGCACCACCCATAATCTTGGCCTTTACTTCCGCTTGTTTAGCCAGATCGGATTCATATTTCTGCCCGACAAAATCTGCTATGAATGAATAGTCATTCCAACGCTTTGCCACACGAATCATAAGCGGATAAGTCTTTCCTTCACAAGGAAACTCCAAGAAGGCTTCTTTCACCAATTCAATATCATTATGCTTTTTGATCTTGTCTTCATCACTCAAACCTTCCAATCTTTGTTCAGCTATAATCTCCTCTTTGATGTCTTCCGGAGTCTGCCACATATCGCGCTTGCCCAGTCCTAAGATACCGCGAACACCATTATCAGCATACGTGCGGCGGAATCCCGCATAAAGTGTTGTCCACAATCCCCAGTTGCAATTCAGTCCTTGCCATTGTTCGCCCAATACTACACCGGCTCCGTAGAAGGGGTCGACACCTGTATTCATCAACACGGATGCCGGCTCAAAACGTCCCATATTATTCAGTGCTTCAATCGCCATAAAATAAAGATCAGAAGTGTGATAAATCATTATATATGTATCGTCATGAGCAACAGTATGTCCGCTCTTTCTAAAGCCACGGTATTTGCGTATCGCATATTCCACATCCTTTTCGATTTCCTGAATAGCTCTGAAACGCGCATCGGATGTTTTAATTGCCGTTGCATCAGCAGACGGATTGAAAGTAGTATCTTCAAAACGTTTTGATCCTGGCACGGAAGCACGCATCATATAGCTTCCGCTACGGTCGAAATGATTCAATAACGAATTCTGTTGATTATATTTATAATCATACATAATAACAGATTCGGTTGCTGTCAGCATCGGCATCTCGGAGTCATATTGCTGACCGTAATTACTCCCGTAACTTCCCGAACGCATATACTTGATATTAGCAACATTTCCCTGATACTCAGCCAAAGCAAAGGTCCTGCTCATTTCTCCAAGAATTGTTGTAGCCGCCTTCTGATAATCTCCTTTCCAAAGTGCGATTTCTGCTTGCAGTACAAAATATCCGGGAACCATCATATTCCATCTTTTATATTCATCGTTTGTAGAAGTAGCCCCGTTAGCAGGATCAAGCCACTCATTCCATGACATATTGTATGTACCGTTTATTCCATCAAAGCCAGTATTCAACAGTTTGTCGCATTCATCGACAAGCTCACTCAAGTTCTTAGGAGTCCGGCTGACGATATCTTTCATACTTTGCATCGGATCATCGAACCATATAGCTTGTCCATATATCTTTGCCAACATGAGATAAGTCCATGTTTTCAACCTCACCGTGCTACTAATCAGACCTCTATAATCATCGTCATCTACGGTAGTGACATGTGTATCTCGGTATTCTTTTGCTTTCTGCAAATAATCATTGCAAGCAATGATTACATCATAATACTTGGCAGGGTCGGCATATGTGTTACCGCTCAAATCATCATCATAATTATAAATGCTGTAAAGGTCAGCCGGTGTATTTTCGGTAGGTTCCAACAGTTCGCCACGCATATCGGTCAGATAAATAGCTTTGTCTCCAATAGCTTGTATCTTTGTGATAATACCCAGAAAACCGGAATAAAGCTCGCTGCCTTCCTTGATATATCTATCACCATTCAAGGTCGTATCATTATTCGGCTCGAAGAAGTCACTACACGAAGCGAACATCATCGCCAGTACCCCCATAAGTATTATTTCTATCTTAAACTTTTTCATTTTCATTAGAATTTTAAATTAACGCCCATTTTCACTGTTTTGGGTTGCATTAGCTTTGCATTATCAAAACCTTGCATATTCTCAGCATAAGAATAAGAGAATTCTGGGTCCATTCCCAGATAATCTGTAAAGGTCAACAGGTTCTCGCCCGTCACATATATTGTTCCCGAACGGAAGAAATTCCAAAGTGTTTTAGAGAAAGTGTAGCTGAGTGTCACGTTCTTCATTCTCAGGTAAGAAGCATCTTCCATCCAGCGAGAAGAGAAATAGCTGTTGCCCACAGGATCTTTCCATGTTGCCTTCGGCATATCGGTCTTCTGTCCTTCCACTGTCCAACGGTTTACGGCTGCAATACTCTGGTTGTTAGTAGTAGACATAGCCTCCAGTTGTTGTCTGACAGCATTGTATGCGATGTTGTCTTTTGAATATGAGAACTCTGCAGAAAGTGCGAATCCTTTGTATTTCAGTTGTGTATAGAAACCTCCAAAATAAGAGGGAGCAGCACTGCCAAGAAGAACACGGTCTTTATCGTCGATGCGGTTATCGCCATTCTGATCTACAAAACGTACATCTCCGGCATTATAACGACGTCCGGTACGGTTGCTGAGATTTGCAGCGTCAGCTTCAGCTTGTGTGGAGTATACTCCATTTGCCTGATAACCGTAGAATTGGTAAGGAGCTTCTCCGACACGGTTGACCATCTGCACACCATTATCGTAACTCAACACGATTTGTTCCTCACCACCTAATGACTTGATCTTATCTCTGGAGCGAGAGATGTTTCCACCTACGATCCATTCGAAATCACGGGTACGAACCAATGAGGCCTGCACTGCCAACTCTATACCTGTATTCTCTAACTTACCTACATTCGCATAATAAGGAACCGATCCATAAACAGATGAAAGAGGCATAGCAGATATCATATCGCTGATTTGATTATTGTAATAATCAAAAGTTAGGTTCAAACGATTGTTCAGTACAGACAAGTCCAGTCCGAGATTCAAAGAAGCATTCTTCTCCGGTTTCAATGATACGTTCGGGATATTAGAACGAACGATGGTTGACAACTGCATGTAAGGTACTGTGGAATAATAGTATCCACCCATCTGTGAAGAAAAGCGTGAGTTACCTGTCAGTCCGTATTCGACACGTACATTCAGCTTATTGAGCCATGTAACATCGAGAAGTGGTTTCCATCCTTTGCCCAGCAAGGTTACTCCTACTGACGGATATGTATAGAAACGGGCAACATCCGTACCGGTAGAAGAAGCTGCATCAACGGCTATATTCACAGATGCCTGTACCATATTATTGTAAGTATAGTTGGCATGTCCGTAGAAGTTTGTCCAGTTCCAGCTATTGATATAACCCAAGAAACGTCTTCCGTCAGTCGTGCTACCCAATGTCTGGTAGAAGTCATTACCGGTGTTGCGTCCTTCTCCTGCATCATATTCGTTTTTAGTAGTCATCAACTGCCATCCGGCTATTGCATTCAACTGGTGAACATAATTAAACGTTTTCTTATAACTGGCATTCAAGTTGGCAAAGAAGTTGGTCGTTACAGCTACTCCGTCGCTTACCGCATTATTCCGCACACCGTATTTATCACTTAGCGGTACTATAGTAGCTTCACTTGCTCCAGGGATAAAGAGATGTTCGTTATCGTAATTATAATACAAACCTACTGTTCCAGTTAGTGTCAGTTCTCGAAAAGGATTGTATGCGATACCGGCTTTCATATTCAGATCATATTGGCGATTACGAGAATCCAACGTATTAATGATAGCTAAAGGATTGCTGACGCTGTAATCTCGGCTCTTGCTCCGTCCGTAGAAATGAGATGCGTAAGTTTTCAGTGTATTTCCCTCGCGGTCTTTTTCGTATGGACTTAGGAAAGGAGATCTTGCGTAAGCTGCCAATATAGGATTCGTCGTAATATCCATACCCTGCGTCTGATAATGTCCGTTCATATAAGCTAAACCTACCGTTGCAAAAATATTCAGTTGTTTATTAACCAATACATTAGCATTCAGTAATGTATGAAAACGTTCCATACTTGTATTATCCATCAGACCATTCTCGCGATAATACCCTAACGACAGGTCGTATTTAGCAATATTGTCACCACCTTCTACTCTGAAAAGATGATCGGTGGACGCTGTGTTCTTGTAAATCAAATCCTGCCAGTCTGTATTATTGTTATACAAATAGTTGTAACGTGGATCGTTAGGATTCTGCATGAAGGGGAAATTTGTATAGAAGTTCTGCGGATCCTTAGAAATAGTCATACCCATATCTGCCAGATACTGCTTGTAATCATCCAGTCCCATCACCGGCATCCGCTTATCGTTCCAGTTGATTCCGTATGATCCATAGTAACTCACCCTAGTCTCCAAGTCATTAGATGCGGTACCGTCTGTTTCAATCAAGATTACACCATTGGAGCCCATTGAACCATACATAGCTGCTTCCGCACCTTTCAATACAGTGATATTCTGTATATCCTGCAAATGATAGAACTGAAAGATATCACGGGTAAAGCCGCCAATCAGTTCCGAAGGTGTTTTATCAGGCATATGAGGTACTCCGTTTATCACAATCAAAGGAGCGTTATCACCAGTCAATGTGCGGATACCGCGCAAGTTATAATAACTGCCTTCTCCCGGCATACCACTACTGCGTTTCATTTGCAACCCAGCAATTTGTCCTGTCAATGCACGATCGATCTTTGTCGTACCCAACATAAAATCTTTTTTTGTGATATTGGTAGCTGCTGTATAATCTTCCAGCTGCATTTCCCCTTCCCGACGGAAGGGAAGAACCATCGTTTCATTGTATTTATATTGATTTTCCGGAATCAATGTAATTACAATATTCGGTCTTTCTTTTACAAGCTGCTTCACTGAGAAATACCCCGGAGCCCATACGGAAATTTCCTTGGCCTTTGAAAGATCTTTCACTTCAAACTGGAATGTACCTTCTTTGTTTGTAGTAACATTCATCGTGTCTAACACTGTGACAATGGCACCTTCTACCGGTTGATTCGTCGCTGACAAAATCTTACCAGTCAATTTCTGGCCTCCTTGTCCCCATGTATTTGCCACTCCACATACGAGTAGCACAGAAATATTAAGTATTTTTTTTATCTTTTTCATATCCTGTTTATCAAGGTTAATACAAATCTACTGTTGGGCGGAAACACCATGTAGTCGGCTCCATTTCACCTCTTGCCCCTTTCGTAAATTCAATCGTAACTTCAAGTTCTTCGGTTTTATCAAATATGACAACTCCAAGATCCGTAGAACCATCACGGTCATACCTGCTATCTCTATAAAGCTCACTATATCCACCACCGCCACGGTCATGATTAGAGCCTTTCATTGTAGAAGATGGAATAGGACCACTTTCACATTTGGGAATCTTCTTCCCATTCAAGTAGAATGTTGCATTCACTTGCGAACGAGAACCATTAAATCCCATATAGAAATTATATGACCCTGCAGGTATTTTGTAAGGCACTGCAGTATAACCGGTAGTCGAAGCTTTGTCTTCTACTAATCGATAGCATTTGAATTTAAAAATACCAGGTTGATCAGTGTCAACGACCCACAGCATCATAGATCTACAGTAAATAGCCGGCAGCCATGGCTTTGGCTGATTTGCACCCACATATTGTTTCACACGATTCATTTGTACATTCTCACCAATATCTTTCAGATAAGTACTGATGTAATTATATCCGGGATAATAGTACTTTTTATCTTCATCCGTCAATTGGTCAAACGTTTCAAAACGTTCCTTGATTCTCCAAATCAATATCTTGTTGGTCGGTATTTTCAGTGAAGTTATCTTATAAGCAACACCGTTACTCAACTCTACCGGATTATCAAGATCTACCTTATTTACTGTTGTACGCCATTGTTGATCAAAAACAGAATAAAAGTCCTGCGTTGAGGCCGGATCACTCTCGTTATAAATAAAGTCTTGTTTTACATACTTTTTACTAAAAAAAGCAGTCTGGAATATCCAGTTGTTCAGAATAGAATCTTCACGTTCCATATTCCACGATTTCAACTTCTCTTTCGCTTCTCTCAGTGCATTCTCTATCAAGTCATTAGAAGGTACCAGCAATGTAGCAGTAATGTTCTCTGAATAAAGGTCTAACTTCTTATCTGCAAAATACTGACTCTTTTCTGTGAATACAGAGTCATATACCGTATTTCCTGTCTTATCAATTCCTATAGGTGTACTTGCGGCTTTATCAAATACTCTTTGCGTACGGCTCAACACCATTTCTTTAAAAACAGAGTAATCTTCGTCCGGCAAATCCTTCAAATACTCTATCAATGCTTTAGGAGTATTAATATAATTTTCCAAGTCATAAATGTAGGCATTATTAGTTTTAATCACCTTCTTCACTTTCGAACCATTGAAATAAATTCCCGGTTCCATACCATCCATCGGTTCATTGTAGATTCTTACGGTCACATACTTGCCGTTCCACATCAACAGGCGTTGTCCGTCTTCCAGATTACTGGGAGAAAGAAGAGCATCTGTTATATGTGCTTCCGCCTTAAATATTTCTTCAGCGGTTGCCTGTCCTTCACTGCCTTCGGCTTTAGTAGTTACCGATTGATCGGTATTGGCAATAGATTCATTACCTACCACCATGATGGTGTACATCAGGTTTTTCTCCTGCCATGTTTTAATCACACCTGTCTTGTCGAACAGTGCATACATGTTACTATAATCCTGAGCTGTCTTCAGGAAATCAGCTGCCGGCTCATCTACAGCTTCAATCTCTGTATTTTCAATCACCGTATCCCACTTGGAATAGTGCGAATCCCAAGTATCCGTACAAGCACAGAGTCCAATTGAAACCAAAGCGGATGCTATGATATATCTAATTTTCTTCATGGTTATTATTCTATTACAGGTTCAAACAATATATAATCAAAATACATACGGAATTTATTGTGCGAACTGGCTGCGGGATCTACCACAACTACGTTCAATGTATGAGAAGTCGTCGTTGTAAATTCAAACAATGTTTCTACTCCACTCAGGTCCGATGTCAACGGTGTATTGAAACAATCTTGCACATCCCCTGTCTTTCCATCATAAATACGTTTGTTATCGCCACCTTTAAGTCGTTTCGAATCTAATCTGAAATTGGTCAAACCGGCTTGGCTGCCCTCTTCTCTCGCACCGATAAATTTCATTGACGGATCGTATGCATAGTATAAAGTAATTCTATACTTTCCGGATAAAATAGGTGGAATAGTCAGGTCCAATGTACCGTTGTAGCCGATATTAACTACCAAGGCATCGTTGTTCATCAACTTAGTCCAGTTGCCTGAAGTGCTGGCTCCCTTTGTGCAATACGACAGATAACTCCAGTCGCTTGCCAACGTGCCACCAGGTCCCATTTCGATCTTATAGGACGAAACTTGCGGAACAATTTCTTGTCGGCCAATGAACTTGGTGAGTGCTGTATACGTATCCGCGTCATCTCGCGAAACTTGCTGATAAAGCTGCCCTTTTCCCTTTGCCGCAATGTAAGAAGACACTTCGGGGTAATCGCAGAAATCGAAGATTACAGGTATCGGCTCAAATTCGGTTTTCACGGGCAGATATCCGTCAATCGGTTGGATATATCCGTTCTTCACGATCTCGTCAGCTTGTTCCTCAATAAACTTAACGCCGTCGTTCAGTCCGCTTTCGGAAATCAGGATCAAATCGTTTGTAGCTTTGGTGTTCAGCATCTTTCTATATTCCCACGTTTCTCTGTCGAAAGGTTTGGGAAATGTACGAAGAGATTCAAGGGTGCGTTCACCGTCCATAATATGATAGGCCATAAACCGGTTCAGTTCGTTATTGGGAAGCTCGTAATCGTTGGTCAAAGCCCCCACCTTAGCAGTCAAATCACTAAAACTGTTGATTCCTTCCTTAGCAAATATAGCATCGGATACGGCAAATACGGTGAAGTATTTCCGCAGTTCAACTCTCATTCCTAACGGACCTTCGAGTACAGAATTGACTACACTTAACGAATCGCTCCATGTTGTTTTCTCCAGCGCTTCACAGAAAATTTTATAATTCCCTTTCTCTACAAGTTTTGCGTAGATAGTTTCTACGGCAGGACTCAATACATCATCGAGTACATATACACGACCATTGGCTGTACGAATAGCTAACTCGCTGACATGAGCTTCCTTATTAATATAGATAGATTTATCACCACCTTCACTACCAAAAGAAACTTTCAACGCATCTCCCGAGAGTGTTCTACCCGGCAGTTCACCGCTTTTTACAAAATCCTCCCTGTCAATAGAGTCGTTAATAACATGATATGTAGCAAGAGTACGGGCATATTCATATCCCAAATCTTCGATAGAAGTGACTCCCTTCTTTTCGTAAAAGCGAAGAACTGCATCATTAGTAGGTGCCAATACTGTGAAAGCATCCTCTGCGCGGTTCACAGCATTGAACAAATCTCCATATTTCAAAACTTTCACCCATTCGGAGAAATCGTCCGGACGACTCTGGAGATAGGTTGCAGCAGGTTGTACATCATATACCTTAAATACCGTATCCTTGTACGGATCATCACAGGAATAACAAGTGATGCACAAAATCATTAAGCAAAATCTTACAATATTCTTCATAGTATATATTAATTTGCAGTTACATCATAATAAGGATTCTGTATTAACATCGGGTTAGTGTCAATCTCACCCTGATTAATAGGCAAATACCATGCATCGGTATTCTTCAGAACCTGTCTCTTATACACATCTCCGAGCCCACGAGACACTCGCTAATCTC
>ENA-OZUX01000366-OZUX01000366.1-human-gut-metagenome-genome-assembly--contig:-NODE-366-length-11661-cov-11.196364_pt1 | contig 11661 bp, 14 predicted proteins | sample MGYA00243442_ERZ654039 | MGnify/ENA primary metagenome ERZ654039 (study PRJEB26926, sample SAMN06164892) | human gut metagenome | biome: ENVO:00009003; feature: ENVO:2100002; material: ENVO:00002003... | reverse complement strand
GTGGCTAGCCACATGCTATATTATGTGTAGCGGATATATTGCAAGTTCCCTAAATGGCTAGCCATTTAGAACTTGTGAGGGTGGCAAGCCCCCTTCAATCCCCCTTGAAATGACCGCAGATATGCGGAAATTTGTTGGAATGATGTCGAGAAGAAAGAGAGGTAAAGCATGAGTTGGGGCGAAGAACAGAAGAAAGAAATTGAGACAATCAGAGAGAGAAAAATCACAGTGAAATTGTCGGATGCAGATTGTGACCGACTGGCGAGAAAGTGTGGGGAGCATGGTCTGACAATCGGAGAGCTGATAGAGAATTTTGTCGGAGATTTGGTGGGCGGTACTTACTCAAACGGAAGTGATGAAAGAGATTATGCTGACCAGTGGTTCGAGCGTTGTTGGTTCGGAATGTTCCCAGAGCCTACACTGCTGAATCACTTATTGAATTTGGGTTATGAACCAGAGCATTATCTGGATATGTTGGAGAACGTAGAGACAATAAAATCCGACATTGAAATTACTAAACAGAACATAGCAGAGCCAAGTGATGAATGGAAAGACATTGTGTACCACAAGTACAATGATGATAGAACAAGTTATGAGTGTGTGCCTTGTTACAATAGTGTTGATGAATATATAGCAAGCGAAAAAGAAGATTTAGAAAGCTATAAGGCAGACTTAGAAGAAGCACTGGAAGAACTGAAAGACATGAGAGCGGACTGGAAGCCAGAGAAAGAGCCGAACATGAACGAGGAAATCGAACTCATTAAGAAGTGGGTAAAGGAAAGAGAGGACTTTATCAATGAGTAAAGAGATAAGGGAGCTTGAAGAAAACTCCAAGAGAATCATTGAGAATATGAGACCGCAGACAATAGCACAGTATCATATCAAGCAATGGTTAGATGACAATTTTATAATGGGCTGTGCAAGGTTGGAGTACACAGGAAAGGACACAGCAAAGGTTATGGACACTGTTGGCGGTGTCATGTATGTAGAATATAAGAACGGGGAAGTAAGAGAATGTCAGAAATAGAGAAGCAAGAAGCTAAGGGCAGAAAGAGAAATGTTCAGATAAACATTAGGATTTCAGAAGCCGAAGCTGAACAGTTAAGAAAAAAAGTAGAGCAGTCGGGAATGAGCCAACAAGAGTACATTCTTTCATGCGTTCTGAATAAACCCATAACCAATACAGACGGAATAAAAGAACTTATACCAGAGTTAAAGAGGGTGGGTAATAATTTGAACCAGATAGCACATGCACTAAATGGCGGAAGATACTATCAGTACAATCTTATTACCGACAACCAAAAGGAGTTGGATAAGGTATGGCAGTCATTAAAGCAGTTTCTTCAAAAGCAGGCATAGGGCAAGCACTGGACTATGTGACGAAAGAGGAAAAGACGGAAGATAAGCTTGTCAGTGGTCTGCACTGTGAACCAGATACAGTTAAGGACGAAATGCAAGCCACCAAGGAGCTGTGGGGCAAGACTGGTGGCAGAACCTATAAGCACTTCGTACAGAGCTACCATGAGGACGAGCATATCACACCAGAGCAAGCCCATAGGAACGCTGTGGAGCTTGCAAAGAACACAGAAGCATGGAAAGGGCATGAAGTTCTTATTGCCACTCACATAGACAGAGGACACATTCACAGCCATTTCATAGTGAACAGCGTGAATTATGAGAATGGTCACAAGTTGCAGTGGAGCAAAGCGGATCTGCAGAACCTGAAAGACCGGTGCAATGAGCAGAGCCGGCAACAAGGGCTTCATGTTCCGGAAAAGGGAAAGACATTCTCCGGAGAAGAAAGAGAAGAAACTGTTGCGTGGAATAAAGAGACATACAACCTCTTGAAGCAAGCCGAGAAAGGCGAGGTAAAGAGCTATGTGCAAGATATAGCATTGTCTGTTATGGACTGCCGAGAAACAGCCACAAGCCGAGAGGACTTCATAGACCAGATGAAAGCAAGGGGCTATGGTGTGGACTGGCAAGACAGCCATAAATACATCACATTCACAGACCTTGAAAGGCAGAGCCAAGGGGAAAAACAATGTAAAGTCCGCAACAATAAACTGGAAAAGTATTATGCGGTGGACTTTGGAAAGGAGAGTTTAGAGCATGGGTTTGAAATCAATGCACGCAGAGAAGCAGAGCGAACAGCCACAACAGAGCGTGCAAGACAACAGCTTGATAGAACAGCAGTCGCAGAGAATAGCGGAGCTGATGAAAGGGCAAGAGCAAGACAGCTACTTGATAGAACAGCAGTCGCAGAAGATAGCAGAACTGGAAATGCATATCAGCCAGATAACACAGCAGTCACAGAAGAAAGACTCTCAAATCTCCGAAGCTATCAGCCAAGCCGAGGAATGGAAAGCCAGGGCAGACCAGGAACAGACCAGGGCAAAAGACCAGGAACGGAAACTACTGGAAGAACAACTGAACCTCAAAAAGACCTTGCAGAAGAAAGGCTTGCAAGCCTCCGAAGCCATAAGCCAAGCCGAGGAATGGAAGAACCAAGCCGAGAAATCGGAGATACAGATACAGAAACTCTTATCCGAGAAGCAAGAGCTGGTATCGACAGTAGCCGAACAAGGGAAGAGAATAGCGGAGCAGACCGAGCAAATAGAGAAGCTGAACGAAGCAGACAACGTGCTGAAGCTCAACGCAGAGCTGAAGAAGCAAAACGAGAAGCTGAAGCAAGACAAGCTCAACGCAGAGCAAGAAGCCGAAGCTACGGTATCGAGCGTTAAAAGGGAATATGAAGCCAAGGGCAGAGAGCTTGACCGCAGAATCGGAGAAGCTGCCAAGCAGTCGGCAAGCCTTAAATCCGAAAGGCAGAGCATAAGCGAAGATATAGAGCAGAGAGCAACAGCGAAGTATCTGGACCAGAAGAAAGAGCTTGACAGGAAGTTCAAAGCCCAGACAGCGAGCTATGACAGCTTTCTGTTAGGTCTGCTACTGTATGGAGTGCTTACCACAGTATTCACAGCAGTACGTTCAGAAGCCTTTGTAAGCGATTTTAAGACCTTTTTCATGGTTATATGGCAGTTCATTGTGAATGCGTTCCAGTTGCTTCTTAAAGGCGGTCAGTGGGCTTCACAACTGGGAGATAAGATACCACAGCCAGTAGTGGCTACCATAGTGCATTATCTTCTTTTAATCGTCTTTGTGGGCGGTATTGCTATCGGTGTGGGCTTTCTTATCTTCCTTGGAGCAAGCAAGGTGTTTGAGTTCTACACAGAGGACTATGCGGACACCATGAGCCTTGCCGTATTCCTCATAAGCCTTGCAGTATCGGTGTACTTTGCAGAGCCTATAAGGGTGGTAATCCCTATCAATCTTCTTTTACTGCTGATACTGGTACATATCGTTTATGTGCTGATAAGGTGGTATGTAAAAGGGTGTATGAGGTCAAGAGGGTACTACTAAATTGACACCCCAGAAATGGGGTGTTATATTTTAATAAAAAAGGTGGAAAAACTTCATTGATAATATAAGCCCCCTATAGCCTAAAAGGCTAACAGTCAGAGGGTATTTGACAGACACTTTTAGGTCTGTTATATTTTAGATAAATTTTTCCCAAGATTTTTCCCAAGAAAATGTATTGATAATATAAGCCCCCTATAGCCTAAAAGGCTAACAGTCAGAGGGTAGCGGATATAGATATATTATATGGCAGAAAAGAGGTGTTTATACATGGCAAGGAAGCCGACTGATAAGCAGTTGTATAAGCAGTTGTATAAGCTGAAAAATGAATGGCTTGGGCAGTTTTTTGAGGAAGTGAAGCCCAAGGATTTTTACAGGGCTGTGTTCCCAGAGGGTAGTTTTGAGAGAGAGGGGCACCCAGAAGATGAGAAGTGCAATGGAGTTCTCACTGTGATAGAGGGGGAAAAGGCGAGGAACTATATCGTCTTTGATGAGCTGAACATGGTTGATGAGGTCAAGGGGGCAGAGTTTGCTATCATGTCCCCAGTCGGGTATTCTGGACGTAACAGGACAGCCAAAAACGCAAGGTGGCTATATGGGATAGCTGTAGACCTTGACGGAGTGGAAATGGAGCAGTTAAGAGATGTGTTCCACCAGATGAAGCACGATTTTCTGCCACAATGTACCTACTGTGTGAATAGCGGTCATGGACTGCATTTGTATTATCTCTTTGAGAAGCCAGTACCGCTATACAGACATCTGCAAGACCAGTTAAGGGAGTTCAAGTATGAGCTAATCAGAAAGATATGGAACAGGTACACAAGCACCTATACAGAGCGTGAGCAAGTGCAGTACCAAGGTATCTTTCAAGGCTTCCGTATGGTTGGCACCCAGTCGAAACTTGGAAAGCGGTATCCAGTGACAGCTTTTGAAACTGGGGAGCGTGTCACAGTAGAGTATCTGAATGACTTTCTTATGGACGATAGCAAGGCTGTGACAGATTTCAAGTATAAATCCGATTTGAGCCTTGCCGAAGCCAAGAAGAAGTACCCAGAATGGTATGAAAAGAGGATTGTTAGGGGCGAGAAAAAGGGCAGATGGCATATCAAGAGAGATTTGTATGACTGGTGGCTAAGAAAGATACAGAGCGGAGCGGTGTCAGTGGGGCATAGATACTGGTGTCTGTCTGTGCTTGCATCCTATGGTATCAAATGCGATATACCAGAAGATGAGGTATTGACGGATGCTCTGGAGCTGTTACCTATGTTTGATGATATCAGTGATGATGAACACAACCGCTTTACCAAGCGTGATGTACTGGACGCAATGAATATGTACCAAGAAAATTATGTCACATACAGCAGAGCCGAGGTGGAGCGTGTCAGCGGTATATCAGTACCGCCAAACAAAAGGAACGGATTAAAACAGAAAGACCACTTAGAAATAGCAAGAGCAATACAGACTATCAAAGACAGGCAACAACAAAAAAATTGGAGAGATGGAAACGGTAGACCAAAGGGGAGCAGTCAGCAGAAAAAAATGGTTGAAGAATGGAGAACAACACATCCAGATGGAACACCAAAGGATTGTATAGCTGAAACAGGCATATCAAAAAACACAGTATATCGTTGGTGGAAGTAGGGAATACTTGAAAAGGCTACTCGCATATGCTATAATGGCGGTAGCTAAGAAAGAAGTTGTATCCAAGCGGTACACAAAGCGAAAGCCCCAGAGCGTCACCTCTGGGGCTTTCTTTAGGCTAGTTGTCACTGTCGTCTCCGTCTAACCATTTGCAGATATAGTAGCTAACTACACCAGCCACAACGGAAACCAAGAAAGAAATTATCAAATCCAAGCAGTACACCCCCTTTCTGTTGCCAGATTGGGTGCGACAACGCTGTAAATTATATCACAGTGGCAATTCTGCCACAATAAGCCATTTCCCCTTAATTACCAAAGAGCCATAAGAAAAAGAGTGTCAAGGGCAGTCGTAAGACTGTGCAGTTTACCCTTGATACTCTTTTTTGTTGGCTACAATGTCCGAGGGGAAAATGGCTGTCCGTCCGTTCCGTTACTCCCTCATGGGTTCGATTGTCCATTCCAAAATGAGAAAGTAAAGGGTTGTCTGCGACAATTTTTTGAATGGCTGCACTCGCTGATCCGCAAGCGGAAGCTCGTGATAGCCACTCAAAAAACAAGCCCTTGACTATCTCATTTTTCCATTTCCAAAGTCACCCAAGAGGAAGTAAGCTCCACTGTATTTCTGGCGAAATCCACGCACGAATATATCCGCATGCTATATTATGTGTAGCGGATATATTGCAAGTTCCCTAAAGTGTTACCACTTTAGAACTTGTGAGGGTGGCAAGCCCCCCTTCAATCCCCCTTTTTAAGCGAGCCAATAGGCTCATTATGCGGTGGTGCTACCACCGAGAAAGTGAGGTCAGCATGGATAAGAAGTATATCGAAAATCAATATCATTTGGCTATGCTGGAGTTTCGGACTGCCCGGAATGAAGATGAACAGTGGGAAGCAAGAAAGACCATGGCAAGGCTGGAGCAGATAGCCGCACAGGAAAACGGTTTTGCATACGCAGATGAACTGCACGAAAAAGAGATAGGGAGGAAAGGACTATGAAAGTTGGAGAGTTCCAGATTGGAAGATACCATGCCATCATCAGAAAGAACTATGCGGACGGAAGCGTGGACTATGAAACGTCCTTTTCCGACCAAGCCGATTTAATGGAGAGTGTGTACTGTCTGAGGTTGTGTATCGGGAAAATGGTAGGGCTTGCCACAGATACCCCGAAAGTCCTTACTGGGGTGCAGGTTGTCCGGGGAAAAGAGAATATTGTCCGGGAACTGGAGGGAAAGCAGCCATGAACAAGACAAGACCAAAGCAGTTATCATTCCGAGTAAGTGAAGAAGAATACCAGCAGTTGCAGGAGAAGATTTCAGAGAGTGGAAAGAACCAGCAGGAGTATATCCTTTCCTGTGTGCTGGAGAAGCAGATCGTGAATACGGACGGTATCAAAGAACTTATCCCGGAACTGAAACGGATAGGGAACAACCTCAACCAAATAGCAAAGAGGTGTAATGAGGGGGGAATGTTGCCGAGTGAAGCGGAAGTGCGGAAGCATGGAGAGGAGCTGAACAAAGTATGGCAGTCATTAAGGCGGTATCTTCAAAGGCGGGCATAGGGCACGCAATAGATTATGTGACGAAAAAAGAAAAGACAGAGGAGAAGCTTGTCAGCGGTCTGCATTGTGAGCCGGAGACGGTCAAGGAGGAAATGCAAGCCACAAAGGAGCTGTGGGGCAAGACGGACGGAAGAACCTATAAGCATTATGTGCAATCCTACCATGAGGACGAGAAAATAACCCCGGAGCAGGCTCACAAGAACGCTGTCGAGCTGGCAGAGCATACAAAGGCATGGAAAGGGCATGAAGTTCTGATAGCCACGCATATAGACAAGGGGCATATACACACGCACTTTATTGTTAATTCCGTAAATTATGAGAACGGTCATAAGCTCCAATGGAGTAAGCACGACCTTAAAGACTTAAAGGAACGGTGCAACGAGCAGAGCCGGGAACAGAGCTTGCATGTGCCGGAGAAAGGAAAGACATTTGCTGGAGAAGTCCGGGAAGAAACGGTGGCATGGAGCAAAGACACCTACCAGCTTTTGAAACAGGCAGAGCAGGGAAAGGTCAAGAGCTATGTGCAGGATATTGCCCTTGCGGTGCTGGATTGTAAGGAAACAGCGATCAGCCGGGAAATCTTTATCCGGCTGATGAATGAAAGAGGGTACGGTGTGGACTGGCAGGACAGTCACAAGTACATCACATATACCGACTTAGCCAGGGAACAGGAAGGAGAAAAGGCTTGTAAAATCAGGGATAACAAGCTGGAAAAATACTACAATATGGATTTCGGAAAGGAGAGTATGGAGCATGAGTTTGAGAGAAATGCACGAACAGCAGAAGCAGAGCAGTCCAAGAGAGCAGCTTCAAGAGTTAAACCGACAGAGCCGGACAGAGCTGGAAAACAGTCTGCTCAAAGAAGCGTTGGCGATGTCGAGCGAGAACTGCGAGGAATTGATGAAGCAGTCAAATCAAGAACAAGTAAGGGCAGAGCGGAACAGGCAGAGAGACGCAGAGCAGAACAGGAAGCTCATCAGCGAGCTGAAGCAGAGCGTAGAGCTACTGAAGAACAGCAACGAATTGCTTCAAGACGCTATATCGGGCGAGGTTGGGAGTTTGAAAGATGAGGTTAAGGAAAATACCGTCCAAGAGGTTAGAAAGGCATTACAGGCGAATATAGAGGCTATACAGAGGGCTACAAAGCTTCTTGAGAAGCAGTCTGATACACTTACGAGCGTGATGAAGCAGAAGATCCGGGAGCTGGAGGAAAGCAAAAACAGCTTTTTCAGATATGAGGGTTTGAAACTGTACTTGTTTTGGGGCGGTATGGTCTGTAATATTTTAGTATTTCTTATGCTAGCGTCTAGCATGTTTGGTAGGTGAAAATATATCTAGTTAGATAAAAAAAGGTAAAAAAACCTATTGATAAGATTAGCGGTCAAGGCGAGAGGGAGTGAGGGGGAAAAGACTATGGCAAAATATACCAAAAGGAGAGATAAAAGAAGGTATGAGTGGAAGTCTGCTTATCGGGAGAAAGAAGCCCTTATGTTGGAGAGGGGATACCCGGAAGTAAGTCCTCATGATTTCTATCGGGAGTTGTTTCCGGCTGGCAGTCTCCAGCAAGAGCCGGAGGACGGAAAAGGCAATATTATAGCGACACAGATTAGACCGTCCGGCAAAGGAAGAACCCGGCAATGGGTAATTGATGATAGTCTGAAAATGCTGGATAAGGTCATAGGGGATAGGTTTGGGCTGATACCGCCTATTAGTTTTTACGGAAAGTCACACACGAAAGAGAACGCTCATGAGCTGTTTGCGGTGGTGGTGGATGTGGACTATGTAGGTAAACAGCAGTTAAAGAACCTGTTGAAGCAGTTTGGGAATGGCGTACAGCTTCGTCCGACTTATCTTGTCAGCTCCGGCAAGGGCGTACATCTTTACTATTTCTTGCAGGAGCCGGTTCAGTTGTATCGAAACCGGGAAGAAGTGCTTGCAGAGCTAAAAGAAGCTCTTATCCGGCGGCTATGGAATGATACCAGCTCTATTCGTCCGGACAGCCCGGATATAACCGGCATTTATCAAGGTTTTCGGTGTGTGGGCAGTCAGTCGAAGCTGGGGGCAGATTTTCCAGTAAAAGCCTATAAGTTGTCAGAGAACCGTTACACGCTGGAGGATATAAAAGCCAGCATACCGAGTTGTAAGGTTGACTTTGCTCCGTTGTACGAGAAGCCGAGAAGAAAAAGCACCGTTACGCTGGAAGAAGCAAAGGAGTTGTACCCGGATTGGTATGAGAAGCGGATCGTGCAGGGAGAGCCGAAGCAGAAAAGTAAAAAGCAGGGCGGTACGTGGGTGTGTAACGAAGCTTTATATGAGTGGTGGAAACGGAAAATAACAGAGGAAGTAAAAGCCGGAGGACGTTACTTTTCCATTATGGCATTATGCTCTTATGGCTTGAAGTGTGGTGTGTCGGAGTATAGGATAAGACGAGATGCCTATGCGTTTTTAGAGCATTTAGAGAGTCTAACCGAGGACGAGGACAACCATTTCAGCAGGGCAGATGTGAAGGACGCTCTCCGAGCATTAAAAGGGGATAGAAAAAGGCTTTCAACGATAGCAAGCCGGGAATGGATAGAGGATAACACAAAGGTTACGATACCAGCAAATAAGCGGAATTACAGAAAACAAGAAGCCCATTTATATCTTGCTAGGCGAAAAAAAGAGGATATGAAAGTCATAGGCGAAGTAGTAAATGAGGGTAGACCAACTGCAGAGCAAACGGTCAGAGAATGGCAGGAGAGCCACCCGGCAGGAAAGAAAGCGGACTGCATACGGGAAACAGGATTGAGCAAGCCCACCGTTTACAAGTGGTGGAAGTAGGGAATACTTGAAATGGCTATCTGAATATGCTATAATGGCGATAGCTAAAAAGGATATGGTACCACGAGTACACAAAGTGAAAGCCCCGGAGGTGACGCTCCGGGGCTTTCTTTAGGTTAGTTGTCACTGTCGTTTCCGTCTAACCATTTGCAGATGTAGTAGCTGGTTACGCCTGCCATAACGGAAACCAAAAAGGATATAATAATTTCCACGAGTACACCCCCTTTCTGTTGCCAGATTGGGTGCGACAACGTTGAATATTATATCATATACTGATAGTGTATTACAATTTAATTCTCTAATTTAATGTATCAAGGAAATAATAAGAACAGCTTGTCTTATTTGTGAAAATTATGATATAATTGCTATAAATCTTAGTGCAAAGTGGGATGGTGTAATGAAAAGAAAAGTTATTGTCAGCATAACTTTTGTAGTATTGCTATGTAGTATTGTTTTGTGCGTGATAAATCAAAAAAAAGCTCCATTTATTGAAGGTGTCATTGTTGAAAAAAACGAGCGATTTTTTACCATAGAAACGGATATACAAGAAAAAATAGTCTGTACTTTGCCAAAAGAATATGATTATCAAGATATATCGCTGGGAGATAACATAAGAGTGTATTATAAAGGCGAAATTTTAGAAACAAGTCCTGCACGAATAAAGAATGTAAAAGAAATTAAAAAAATATAATATCCTTGCAAACGGAAAGGAGTGAATATGAAGAAAAATAAGATTGTGAATAAAATAGGCATTTTAGTTTTAGCAGTAATGCTTAGTATCTTATCTTCAATTACGGTGTTAGCGAGTGAACCAGAAGAAGCAGAATTAGGACCACGTCAAGACATAAGCAAAAATTTAACAACCGGTGAAATTACAGTAAACGAGATTCCTGCCAATCTTAACAAAAATAGTAGTGATGTTATGGAGCCATTTATTCCGGAAGGAATGAAAGTTGATCCTACGACAAGGGAAGTTATAGGTCCAGACAACAGATATAGGATAACAGATACTACTGCATATCCTAATTCTGCAATTTGTTATATGGAAATGAAGTTTCCTGATGACGATGGTTTATATGTCGGAACAGCATGGATGTATGGAGAACGTGTTGCAATGACAGCAGGACATTGTGTTTATGATGCAAGTTTAGGCGGTTGGGCAGAATGGGTTAGAATTTATCCGGGAAGTAATGGTGGAACATCACCTTATGGGGTACATTATGCCTCAGTGTTACATACTGATACAAAATATATAGAATCTGAAAATTCTAATTATGATTGGGGATTATTAGAATTTAGTTCTGATATAGGTAGTTCAACGGGATACTTTGGTGCTTCATGGACAACATCAAGTTTAGTTGGAACGGGTATTGTTGTAAGGGGATATCCTGTAGAAAAAAATGCTCAAATGTGGTCAATGTCTGGAAGCATTGCAGCAAGCGGTACATTCAAATTAAGTTACTATATTGATACAACAGGTGGTCAAAGCGGATCGCCGGTATATAAAAATGATGGAAATTATAGGTGTGTTGGTATTCATACAAATTACAATTCGCTTGGATATAATCAAGCAGAAAGGATCGATGAATCATTATTTGATATTATGAATCAGTATAGATAATTTTTAGAGTTAATGTTTGCAAGGATATTTTTTGGATTTTATGATTATGAACAAAGGTAATAAATAAAATTTTCTACGCAGATGTAGTGGGCGACTATATTGGCATAGACAGAGAGGAAAAAGACAAAAATGTATTTATATTGGCAGAAATGCCACAAGAAGCCATTTCCCCTTGTTTATTGTCAGAGCCATAAGGAAAAGAGTGTCAAGGGCGGTCGAAAGACCGCAGAGTTTCCCCTTGATACTCTTTTTTTGTTGGATATCATGTCGGAGGGGAAAATGGCTGTCAGTCCGTTCCGTTACTTCCCCCTGTGCTTCATTGTCCGTTCCGGCGGAAGAAAGTAAAGGGTGGTCTGCGACCATTTTTTATCTGCTGCATTCGCTGATCGGCAAGCCGAAGCTCATACTGCAGATAAAAAACAAGCCCTTGACTGTCTCCCTCCTACACTTCCAAAGTCGCCCAAGAGGAAGTAAGCTCCACTATATTCTTGGCAGAATATACGCACGAATATATCCGCTTGATATAGGGTGTCTATCATGCTATAATATGTGTAGCGGATATATTGCAAGTTCCCTAAAGTGTTACCACTTTAGAACTTGT
>ENA-OZUX01000346-OZUX01000346.1-human-gut-metagenome-genome-assembly--contig:-NODE-346-length-11850-cov-4.216532_pt1 | contig 11850 bp, 8 predicted proteins | sample MGYA00243442_ERZ654039 | MGnify/ENA primary metagenome ERZ654039 (study PRJEB26926, sample SAMN06164892) | human gut metagenome | biome: ENVO:00009003; feature: ENVO:2100002; material: ENVO:00002003... | reverse complement strand
TTTAATGATACGGCGACCACCGAGATCTACACAAGGCTATTCGTCGGCAGCGTCAGATGTGTATAAGAGACAGCTGCTGTTTTTTATTACATTTTTTCTTGCCGAGCTCTGCGCCGTTTTTCTGTATCAGAATCAGTTAAAGGAAGCAAAGCTGAAAGCTGACTATACCGCACAGACGACCATCGGCCGCGTGAAATCGCAGTTAAACCATTATCTTGCCGAATCCAATCTGATGAAACACATGATTGAAGCCGGTTATACCGTCGATGACGAAGAGTTTTCCGTCCTCTCCTCGCTGATGCAGGACGACCAGAATGTCATCAAAGCACATGAGCTTGCAAAGGACGGCATTGTCACACTGATTTATCCGATGAGTGGAAACGAAGCCGCACTCGGACTTAACATGCTCGAGCATCCTGCCCGGAAACAGGAAGCACGCCTTGCCAAAGAGAGCGGCGAATACACGATTGCAGGACCGTTTGAGCTGCAGCAGGGCGACATCGGAGCACTGCTCTTTGACCCGATTTATACCACCGATGCCAACGGTGACCAGACCTTCTGGGGCTTTTCGATTCTCGTTCTCGACTGGGAATCGTTTCTGAACGAAATTGAACTGGATACACTGGAAGAAGCCGGCTACACCTACGAACTCTGGAAAATTTCTCCGGCCACCGGCGAACACGTTTCCATCGCACACTCCGGCAATTCCCGGCGTTCCGATGCCATGGAAGTTCTCTGCACCGTGCCGAACGACACCTGGCATTTTGAAATTGTACCGAAAAACGGCTGGCTCAGTCCGCTGCAGGTTTTTGTTTCCTTTGCACTCGGGCTCATCCTTTCCCTGCTTACCTCTATTGGTTTTCTGCAGTTCCAGATGCGCCGCTATAAAGACGAGGTTCACGCAGCAGAACTGGAAAAAGCCGTACAGGAAGCGCAGTCTGCCAACGAAGCAAAAACACGTTTTCTGTTCAACATGAGCCACGACATCCGAACCCCGATGAATGCCATCATCGGTTTCTCGGATCTGCTGGAAAAGCACATCGACGAGAAGGACCGCGCGGTCGACTACATTGCAAAAATCAAGTCCTCCAGCAGTTTTCTGCTCTCCCTGATCAACTACGTGCTTGAGATGGCGCGCATTGAGAGCGGTAAGGCCTCGCTGAAAATCGAGCTCGGCAGCTACAGCGAGCTGATCCATTCCCTGAATGCAGTGTTTGAGCCTTCGTTAAAAAGCAAAAAGCTTTCCTATCTCTGTTACAACACTGTGGAACACGATGCCATCCTCTGCGACCGGACAAAAATACGGGAGATTCTGCTGAATATCATCAGCAACTCCATCAAGTATACGCCGGAGGGCGGAAAAATTTCCGTAAAAATCGAAGAGACACCGGAACCAAGGAAGGGCTTTGCCTCCTACCGCATCACCGTGAAGGACAACGGCATCGGCATGAGCAAAGAGTATCTGCCGCATATTTTTGAAGAATTTACAAGAGAACATTCCTCCACCGAAAGCCACATCACCGGAACCGGCCTCGGCCTTCCGATCGTCAAATCCCTCGTGAATCTGATGGGCGGAACGATCGATGTGGAAAGCGAACTCGGTGTCGGAACAATAACTACGGTCTGCCTCACGTTTGGACTTCCGACCGAAGAACAGCTTGCGGCTCACCAGCATAAAGACGAGATTCTCGGGCAGTCCCTGCAGACGCTTTCCGAAAAACGCGTGCTGCTTGCCGAGGATAATGACCTGAATGCAGAAATTGTACTCACCGTTCTGGAAGAAAACGGCATTCACGCCAAGCACGTAAAAGACGGCGCCCTCTGCTTAAAAGCAGTCCAGAACGCACCAGAAGATTATTACGATGTTATTCTGATGGATATTCAGATGCCGAACATGAACGGCTATCAGGCCGCAGAAGCGATCCGTGCACTCCCGGGAAAACGCGGGGAAATCCCGATTGTCGCCATGACGGCAAACGCGTTTGAAGAGGACCGCCGAAAAGCACTGGAATCCGGCATGAACGCCCATATCGCGAAACCCGTTGACGTTTCGGTTCTTCTCGAAACACTTTCCAGGTTTTCATAACCTTTACAGATCTGGAGTGCATATGAATACAGATAAAATGATGAAAGTAGCGGAGCATTCTTCCGCAGAAAAAACAAACTTCTGGCGCAGGATCTCCCGGACTTGTTAAATTCTGATCGCGCGGTATACCAAAAACAAATAATATACATGAAAAAAGGAGCGTTCCCGTAAAGAGAACAGCTCCTTTTTTCATGCGCCGCAGCGGACGCTTTTATTTCTCGTTTTTCAGCAGCTCCAGGTTTTTGGAGATCAGCTCGCATCTCTGTTTTACGCAGTCCGGGGATCTGTGCGGATCCTGCGGTGTGTTGAACAGATAGTCCTCGAGTTTGTCGATTGTGGTGGTTGCTACATGCATTCTTGTATCGCAGGATGCATAGTAGATGTAAACCTCTCCGTTCTCACGCGCAATCGCGCCGTTTGTAAATACAACGTTGGAAACGTCTCCGACTCTCTCTTTTCCAAGCGGAACCAGGAATACACCGGACGGCTCTGCAATGACTTTGGACGGATCGTTCAGATCGGTACCGAAGACATACAGAACGTAGCGAAGGCCTGCTGCTGTATTTCTTACACCGTGTGCAATGTTGATCCAGCATTTCTTACCGCGGATCGGCACTGCTCCGGCACCGTTTTTGGACTCGGTCAGGGTATGATAAATACGTTTGCTGATGATCTTCTCCTCGTCGATGACAGCGTGTGTGATATCATCGCAGAGTCCGAAGCCGATTCCTCCGCCGCTTCCGGTCTCAATGAAACCATCCATCGGACGGGTGTAGAAGGCATATTTTCCGTCTACGAACTCCGGATGCAGAACAACGTTTCTCTGCTGCGGAGAACGTAAGGTTTTCAGGTTGTCCAGACGCTCCCAGGTCTTCAGGTCTTTCGTTCTTACGATACCAGCCTCAGCAACAGCCGCGGACAGATCCGGATCGTTTTTGTCCTTGCTCTCAGAGCAGAACACTCCGTAAATCCAGCCGTCCTCGTGCTGGGTCAGACGCATGTCATAAACGTTGGTTTCCTCTGCGCAGGTATCCGGCAGCACAACCGGGTAATCCCAGAAATGGAAGCCGTCGATACCAGTATCACTCTCTGCAACAGCAAAGAAAGATTTTCTGTCATTGCCCTCCACGCGGACAACGAGATAATACTTTCCATTCAAATAAATCGCGCCGGAGTTCATCACAGCGTTGATGCCGAGACGCTCCATAAAGTACGGATTCGTCTCCTCATCCAGATCATATCTCCAGTGAACCGGAGCGAACTCTCTTGTCAGCACCGGATACTCATAGCGGTCATAAATACCGTTGTAAAAATCTGCTTTTGTGTTCTTTCTTGCCACAAGGCGGTCTACCTTGGCTTTTTCCACATAATACTGTTTATTCAGCATCTTTTAACCTCCCAATTACTTCCATACACATCCGTCCATTGTGATACGGGCATTTCCACGGTTCTACAATCGGCTCATGGATCGGGCTTCCGTCTGCATTCACGCACCAGAACCACTCAGACCCCTCTCGTTTGTCGATCACATATTCCTTGATGTAGCCCCAGATGTCTTTTGCCGCATCGAGATACTTTGTTTCCTCCGGTTTTTTCTGCCATGCATTTAAAAATCCAACGACAGCTTCTGCCTGTACCCACCAGACTCTTGTGGTATCATCCACACCGCGCTCGCACTCATTCATCAGCGAATGATTTTTGTATGCCGTGTTGTAGATATTTTCCGCAATCTCTCCGGTGATCGGCAGCAGTTTTTCCCGGTAAGCCGGATCGCCGAGCACTTCTGTACCCCGGTCGATCAGCCAGGAAGTCTCGATATCATGGCCATAAGAATACAGATCAATCAGCGTATTCCATGTCCGGTCGAAAAATACTTCCTGACGGCCTTTTTCCTTGTTGTATACTTTATCCGCGAAGAGATCCATCATAAAGCGGAGACGGTCACCGGTAAACGGATCCTTTGTCACGCGGTACAGCTCGGTATATGCTTCGAAAACATGCAGCAGCGTATTCATGGTCTTCTCTGCCATGACGCCGTTCTCCGAGAGCTTTTCATTGCTCTCCGGCTTGAAATCGCGGGTAAATGCCTCGAGATAACCGTACTCGTCGGTGCAGTGTGTCTCGATGATCTGCTGCAGCGATTTTGCCAGCTCCAGCGCCTCGGTGTCGCCCGTCGCATCAAAATACGTAGACAGCGCATAAATTGCAAATGCCTGATTGTACGTATGCTTTGTCGTATCGAGCGGCTTTCCGTCGTAGGTGACAGACCAGAACACGCCACCGTACTCGCGGTCCACACACGCCTGTTTCATAAAGCGGTACGCATGCTCCGCATCGGCGCGCAGCTTCTCGTCCTTTAAGGTCAGGTACGCATTCGAGAAAAACCAGAGAATTCTGCTGTTTAAGATGCAGCCCTTCTCATACGTTTTCTGCACGTTCAGATCAAAGTCCTGATAGCCGTAAAATCCGCCGTATTCCTCATCTCTTAAGCCCTCCCAGAACGGAACGATCCGTCCAGTAAGCTCCTGCTTTACTTCCTTTGCCAAAGACTGCATCTTTTCTTTCCTTCTTTCTTATCTTCTTCCGATTTCGGTGTCAGACTCGCGTACGACACTGTTTTTCTTGATATAATCTACAATCAGATCTACGGTTGTGAATGCCAGTCCTACATACGTATCGGCTGCGCCGTAGTAGATCGCGATCTTTCCGGTCTCTGCATCGTGAATGGTTGCGCACGGGAAGGTTACGTTCGGAACGAAGCCTCTCTCCTCATACCACTCTTCCGGTGTCAGAAGGAAGTTCTGGCAGCGGTATTTTACGATGGACGGATTCTCTTTGTCGAGGATTGCGCCGCCGATGCTGTATACATAGCCATTGCAGGTGCCGCTTACGCCGTGGTAGAACAGCAGCCATCCTTCGTTGGTCTCAATCGGAGCTGCGCCGCCGCCGATCTTTAAGGACTCCCACCACTCCGGGCTCTTGCTCATGACGTGGCGGTGTTTGCCCCAGTACAGCATATCCGGGCTCTCGGACAGGAAGATGTCACCGAACGGTGTGTGGCCGCTGTCGCTTGGACGGGACAGCATCACGAAGTTGCCGTTGATTTTTCTCGGGAAGAGAACGGCATTTCTGTTGAATGGAAGGAATGGATTCTCCACACGTACGAAGGTTTCAAAATCTTTTGTTTTTGCCATTCCGATGGCTGCACCGTAGAAGTCCTGGCACCAGATGATGTAGTAGGTATCTTCTACTTTTACAAGACGCGGGTCATATGCGTAAACCGGCATGAACGGTTTGCCTTCTTCGTCAACGAACTGGATTTTGTTCTCATCGAAATTCCAGTGGATCGCATCTTTGCTTCTTCCAAGGTAGATGTACGGGATTCCGTTTGTCTGCTCACCACGGAATACTCCGATGAACTCGTCGCCGTACGGCATAACGGCGCTGTTGAAGATTCTTGCTACTTCCTTCACCGGATTTCTTCCGATGATCGGATTCTCGCCGTATCTCCATACCGGTGCACCGGAAAATTCAGCCGGGCCTTCCTGCCATGGCATATTTTTGACAGCATCTCCAATAATTTTAACTTCGCTCATTTTTTGAAACCTCCATGAAAAATATTGTTTGTTTATGAGTTGTACTTTGTTTTTTTAAGTTTCTGTTAGTGGACAGAATCTTGTTTTTTAATTCTTTTTTCTCCGAACCGCCGTGTTTTATCACCCTCACGCCCAGTCCTTTAGCTTAATCTTAACATAGATGGTTAATTTTTCAACTGGAAATTACTTAAAAAATAAGTTCCGTTAGATACTGTCAATTTTTAAGTGACTTTGTTGTGTAATATGTACAAAAACGGGGCATTTCAAAATGCCCCGTTTCTTAATTTATAATTCAGTTATAAAAATCAAAGCTTTACGCTCTCTTTCGGCACCAGCTGTCCGGAGACAATTTCCATATTTTTGCCGGATGCCGCGCCGCGGATCTGCTTCAGTGCTTTTTCGAGCGCTACTTTTACCATCGCCTTCGTATTGATCTCATACGAAGTGATCTTGAGATCCGGGAATCCCGGATACAGGTAATTGTCGAAGCCGACAACGGAAACGTCCTCCGGCACGGAGATGCCGCGTTTTTCCAGCTCGAGCATCAGAAGGCCGGCGGTCAGGTCGCAGTTGCAGACGAACGCTTCCGGCATCTGTTCCGGGAGATGAATTTCGATCTGGCCCCGCTCATCACGGTCCTCCAGAATCCATTCCGCCGGTGTCACATCGCGGTGTTCCAGAACAGCCTTGGAAAAACCGCAGTACCGATCCATGATACTGCTGGAAAAATGAATCGAACCGACAAAAGCCAGCTTGGTCAGGCCATGCTCATACAGGTATTCCGTCATCAGATACATTCCGTGAAAGTTATCTGCGATCACGGCATCTTTTGCCAGCTCATTGTCGTAGAAATCCAGAAATATGATCGGAAGATCCACGTTTTTCTTCAGATAGTGGATGTAATCGCGGCTCGTGTCTCCCATCAGGATCAGCGCATCGACGGTCTGCTCCTTGGCGATGCACGGCACGATCATCTCATCTTCCATCTCCTGTTTCAGGATCTCCACGGTCACCATACAGCTCTTTTCCGTCGCCGCCAGTGCCATCTCCTGATACATTTTCCAGTAAAATGTCGTATACTCTGCCAGATACCGTTCCGGAATCACCACTCCGATGCAGCGCAGGCTTTTTCCCTGTGTATTTCTCGCTCCGCTTCCCGGCTGGCGGTACCCCATTTCCTTTGCAATTTCCAGAATCCGGGCGCGCATCTCATCGCTGACCCCTTTCTGTCCTGTAATCGCGTTATGCACGGTGACGGCGCTGACGCCCGCCACCTTTGCAATATCTGCCAATCTTACTTTTGCCATATATGTTACTCCTTAGTCCACTGCGATAAAGTGATACAGTCTGCTGACGAAATCGCCCCAGAAATCTTTCATGCGGAATCCGGCATTCATCAGCATCTCGCCGCTGTAAACCTCGTCGGTTCCTTCCAGACGGTATTTTTTCGCCGGATCGAAGCCGCGCAGGCGTACCTTGCGGGACGGCATATTTACCTGTGCCAGCACCTGTACGTAAGTTACAAGCACTTCGTTTTTATCCTCAGAAGCTACTGCCCAGCAGTCGGATCTGTGGTTTTCACGGTAGGAAAGAATACGATAATACTCTCCATCGCGGATCAGTTCATGATATTTGTGATACATCGCGGTCTGCTCCGGAATCAGTTTTCTCTCCTCCTCCGGCAGCTTTGTGATATCGAGCTCATAGCCAAATGTTCCAGCCAGTGCCACATGGCCTCTCGTTGTGAATGGAGTCACACGGCCGACGGTGTGGTTCGGGCATACGCTGACGTGTGCACCCATTGCGCAGAGCGGGTAAATGAGGGCGGTTCCCTCCTGGATTTCCAGACGCTCGATCGCATCGGTGTCATCGGAGCACCAGATCTGCGGGCTGTAGTAGAGCATTCCCGGGTCAAAACGCGCACCGCCGCCGGAGCAGTTCTCCAGAAGCAGATCCGGGAACTCCTGCACCAGACGCTCCTGCATCGCGTACATGCCGAGCACGTAGCGGTGGAACAGCTCCTGCTGGGAATCCTCATCGAGATAGGTGCTGCCGAGATCGCTTAACTGGCGGTTCATATCCCATTTTACGTATTTGATGTTTGCGCTGCGCAGGATTTTTGCCACGCTATCATATGCGTAATCCTGCACTTCCGTGCGGGAGAGATCCAGCACGTACTGGCAGCGGCTCTCGGTCGCTTCTCTTCCCGGAATCTGGATGGCCCATTCCGGGTGCTCTTTGTAGAGGTTGGAATCCGGTGAGATCATCTCCGGCTCAAACCAGATACCGAACTCCAGACCGATTTCATTGACTTTGTCGACCAGGTTCTTCAGGCCGCCTTTGATCTTCTCTTCGTTGACAACCCAGTCACCGAGGGAAGAATCGTCTTTATTTCGTTTTCCGAACCATCCGTCATCCATAACCAGCATCTCGATGCCGTCTTTTTTCGCTTCTCTTGCGATATCGAGAAGTTTGTCGGTATCGAAATCAAAGTACGTTGCCTCCCAGTTGTTGATCAGAATCGGGCGTTTTTTGTGGTTGTACGGGCTGCGGATCATGTGTCTGCGGTAAAATGCATGATAGGAACGCGTCATTTCGCCAAGTCCCTCTGCGGAGTAAACCATAACGACTTCCGGTGCCTGGAACTCATCGCCGGCTTTTAAGTTCCAGCAGAACTCGTCCGGATTGATACCCATGACCATGCGGACGGTGTCGAACTGGCATCTCTCGACCTGGCCGATGAAGTTACCGGAGTATACGAAATGCATCGCATAAACCTCGCCGCGCTCCTGATCGGTTCCCGGTGTTACCATTGCCACGAACGGGTGCTCCTGATGGCTGGATTCACCTTTTCCGGAGGAAACGAGCTGTTTTCCGTAGCGGAGTGCTCCCTGCTGGATATGGCGTTCTCTTGCCCAGGATCCGTGAAGGGAGATCATCTCGAAGTCTTCGTTGTCCATGTCGAGGCAGGCACTGTAGATTTTCTCTACTTTCAGTGTTTCGCTGCCCTCATTCTTCACACAGACGCTTCTGGTGATAACGTTTTCTTTTTCAAAAACAGAGTAGGAAAGAACAACAACGAGTCCAAGGATCGGATCTTTGCAGGTGATTTCCAGTGTCTCAACTTCCTCTTCGGTTCCGAAAGAAGCCGGAAGACCTTCCATTTTGCGTTTGCCTTTGAAGATCTCATAGGAATCAAAATGGATTTCGCATCCCATGCGTCCCTGTACATTTCTCACGTTCAGGCAGCTCTCCCGGTAATCACCGATTCCGCCGGTCGGATACTCCATCGGGAAACGGTCGAGGAAAGAAGATTTTTCTCTCTTGTTGACGGACGGGGTGAACGGCGGCTCGTCCATGCGGAGCGGGTACAGATCCGGCTCTCCGTGCAGAAGCGGTCCGTAGTAAACGTGTCCGACGTAGCCTTCCGGACTCAGACCGATCACATACGTCGTTTTCTCTGTATTTAACTGAAAAAGCTTTTTGTCATCATAATATAAAATCGCCATTTTCTTCTCCTTGTCTGAAGGCAGCCGCCATCCGCCGCGCCGATTTTCTGCCAAAAAAGCCCCCGCCCGCCGGGCTGAGGCCTTTTTTTGTTTCTATATCACACAGCGTTTAAGCAGTTACCATTGCATTTTTTAATTTTTCCAGTTTCTTGGCTGCATCTTCGAGGGATGTGCCTTTTACGCCGAAATAAAATTTGATCTTCGGCTCGGTACCAGATGGGCGTACGCAGCACCATGCGTTATTTTCCAGCTCATAGTAAAGAACGTTGGAGGACGGAAGTCCGGTTGCGCTCTTCTCGCCGCTTACGAGATCCACTCGTACGTCTGCTTTGTAATCGCGTACGGCAAGAACTTTGAAGCCGCCCAGCTCTTTCGGCGGGTTCTCGCGGAAGTTGGTCATCATGGTCTGGATCTCTTTTGCACCGTCGATACCTTTTAAGGTCATCGTTGCAAGACCCTCTTTGTAGTAGCCGTACTCTTCGTACATATCCACCATGGCATCCCACAGTGTCTTGCCCTGCTGTTTGTAGTATGCAGCAACCTCGCACAGCATCATAACTGCCACGCAGGCATCTTTGTCTCTTGCATATGTTCCAGCCAGGCAGCCGTAGCTCTCCTCCAGGCCGAAGACATAGTTGTGTGCACCGCTCTGCTCAAAGAACTTGATCTGCTCGCCGATGTATTTGAATCCGGTCAGAACTTCGATCAGTGCCACGTTGTAGGCTTTTGCGATTGCTTTTGCCATATCTGTGGTAACGATCGTCTCAACGAGAGCCGGGTTCTCCGGCATGGTTCCGTTCTTGGTGCGCTCGCGCAGGATGTACTCTGCGATCAGCATACCGGACATATTTCCGGTGAAGCTTACGTACTCGCCGGTCTTGCTGTCTTTTGCATAAACGCCGAGACGATCTGCGTCAGGGTCGGTTGCAAGGATGATGTCAGCGTCTACTTCTTTTGCCAGTTTCAGCGCCAGTGTCCATGCTTTCTCGTCTTCCGGATTCGGGTAAGCCACCGTCGGGAAGTTTCCATCCGGCACTTTCTGCTCTTTTACAACGTAAACCTGATTAAAGCCAAGCTCGCGCAGAACGCGGCGTACCGGCACATTTCCGGTTCCGTGAAGCGGTGTGTAGACGATCTTCATATCTTTTGCCGCATCTTTGATGATTTCCGGATGAATGCTCTGCTCTTTTAATTTTGCGACGTAACGGTCATCAAAATCGGTTCCGATGACCTGGAACAGGCCTTCTGCTCTTGCATCATCTTCTTCCATCGTTTTAACGGCAGAAAACTCGGTTACTTTTGCTACCTCCGCGAGGATGTTTTTGTCGTGCGGCGGTGTAATCTGTGCGCCGTCCTCCCAGTATACTTTGTATCCGTTGTACTCTCTCGGGTTGTGGCTTGCGGTAATGACGATACCGGAAATGCAGCCGAATTCACGGACAGCAAAAGAAAGCTCCGGTGTCGGACGCAGGGACTCGAACAGATACGTTTTGATTCCGTTTGCATTCAGGCAGAGTGCTGCTTCGCGTGCGAATTCCGGAGACATTCTTCTGGAATCGTGTGCGATGGCTACGCCTTTTTCCTGTCCGTTCTGGGAAATGATGTAGTTGGCAAGGCCCTGGGTTGCCTGGCGTACGGTGTAGATGTTCATGCGGTTGGTACCCGCTCCGATGACACCGCGGAGTCCGCCGGTACCGAACTCAAGCTGACGGTAGAAACGGTCTTCGATTTCTGCCTCATTTCCTTCGAGTGCTTTCAGCTCTTCTCTGGATGCCTCATCAAAATATGGATCATTGCACCATTTTTCATATACTTCTCTGTAACTCATGTTTGTTATCCTCCCTGTCTGTTTTACTTTATTTAACTTAAGACAGCAGACTTTTTTCTGGATTTAAGCTCGTTTCATCACAGCTTAAAGCTACCATTTATTTAGTCTGCTGTCAACTTAAAAATTAATTTATTTTTTCTAATTCTCTTGGCTCCTGATAAAGCTCTTTTAGATCACTGAGAACCTGTACTTTTCCTTTGCGCTCTGCGGTGCTCCAGGCTTTTCGTCAGTTCCATGACAGCCTTCATATAGCAGGCATGATCCTCTCTTAACCGGCCATACCTTCCGCAGCGTTCCGCGCAGACGGTACATCATATTTTTCAGTGCTCCGTACGGATTTTCACTCTCCTCATCCGTCCAGAGTGCTTCGGTTAACTGTTCCAGTGTTACGATGTGGTTTTTGTTGCAGATCATATAAACCAGCAGCTTTGTGATCATCGGGGAATGAATCGCTTCCTCGTTGAGGCAGCGTGTTTCATCGTACATGCTGAATCTTCCAAGCAGCTGTACGCGAATCATAAAACATCGTCTCCTTCTAAGAACTCAAGCTCTTTTTCGGTCTGAATTGCCGGCAGTGCACTGTATTTCAGATTCTTTGCCCAGCCTTTTTTCTCCTCGGAGAAGCGCTCGCTGATTCTCTTGTAGACGAGTTCGCATCCTCTCTGGTTGCCGCCCTGCAGCAGAATCACATACTGGGACGGGCTGTATTTTGCAAAGAAATCGGAATGACGCAGGCTGCGTTTCATTACCTCAAGCAGCTTTTCGGACATACGGTCAAGGCGCTGTCTCTTATACACATCTCCGAGCCCACGAGACACTCGCTAATCTCGT
>ENA-OZUX01000315-OZUX01000315.1-human-gut-metagenome-genome-assembly--contig:-NODE-315-length-12463-cov-4.174001_pt1 | contig 12463 bp, 10 predicted proteins | sample MGYA00243442_ERZ654039 | MGnify/ENA primary metagenome ERZ654039 (study PRJEB26926, sample SAMN06164892) | human gut metagenome | biome: ENVO:00009003; feature: ENVO:2100002; material: ENVO:00002003... | reverse complement strand
CAATTATAGGATATTCCTTACAAAGCTTCGCGACCAATTCGCGTAGTGCTGTCCTTTGAACCGGAGTACGTGTATCTGTAGGCTTTCCAGATGCGTCCAGGCCTCCGATATAACAGATGCCAACACTATGCTTATTATACGAAGACTCTGAAAATCCTTTGGTATTACAATGCGCTCCATCAATGCTTAACGGTCGCCCATTCTCAACCATTCCGTCAAGGTCAACAATGAAGTTATAACCGATCTGATTGAATCCCCGAGCCCGGTGCATCCGGTCAATATCTTTGGCTCGTAGATCCTGTCCGGCACGCGTGGCCGAACAATGGATGATAATTGCATCAATTTCCTTCATTTCTTCTCCTCCTTATTCTTTGTTATTGGGCCAATCTTTACCAAATTGACACGGAAAATGATAGCTATCAAAATGGCTGTTCCTAACCAATGCCAAGAATCTTGAAAAATAAACTCCAAAACTTCAATCATTTTGCACCTCCTTTTTGTAAGTAGTTCGTTAGATAAGGGATATTCTTTATAAACTCGACACTTAATACATAGTGCAAGAAAGCTACTACCTTATGGCCATTGCTAGAGTTGGGTAGAATTTCTTTGATATTCCTTAGAATGTTCACCCCATAGAAATAGAATACACTGTACGTAATAAATGAAACACATTGTAGCGCACCTTCCGGATTTCCTTTGTGTTCACCAATAAAGTAGATGCAGCTAACCAAGGCAAAGAAAATAGTTGCTTCTACGATACACCTCCAAGCCTTTTTAAAAGAAAAACTCTCATGATTGATAAGGAGTGCAGTAAGTAGCCCGCAAATGAAATTGAGGGCAAATACAGCAATAAGACTTTTGATCTCCCCAGAAATAGGATTGAGATAAGCAGCTATGCCGGTAACCAATCCAATAAGTAAGTTTTTGAAATAATCCATATCATTTTTATCTAAAATATTAATACTTTATTTTAATACCTCGCTACAATCATCAATAGCTGTCTGGAATACCTGTTTCACTTCCTCGGGAGTCAGCCCGTGATCCTCGTGTAGAGAAAAACCAGTCACCCCGTTTTTTGATATATTAAAGAATCCGACAACTGTTTCATCATTAGAAATTTCAGCTGTAACATCTTTTACCGCCTCAGTGCCGCGAGTTGACATCCTGTACTTGATCTTGATATCTGCAGTAACCTTTGATACTGCTGTACTGTTAGTTGCTTTAATATTCATTCTTTACCTCCTTTTTCTATTAAGTCATAAATCTGTCCATAAACGCCAGCGGTGAAAAACTCTGCACAAATCTCCTTTAGGAGAGTAGCATCGTCTGTTTCAATATCAAGCATACCTCGATTGTTAATAATCTGCTGCAGCATTTTATAAGCACGTAATTTTTTAGCCATATCCATACCTAGTTGAGCATTCATGCCGGTAGCATACAAGGCTTCTGAGATCATATCACGAAGAGATTTCTTCCTCTCCTTACCATCGACTAATTCAACTGCTTCCTGACCTTTGTGATCAAGTAAGTTCCGGTTTAAATTTACTTTCATAATTATACTTTCAAAATTAATATTGTGAACACTCTACAATCATTCCTTTTATAATGTGAATCTTCATGTTTTTAGAGGCAATACCATCTAATTGATTATTTTTAAGTCCATAAAGCCATGCATCAGATACGACTGAAACAGAATTTCCACTATTGTCTTGAGGAAAAAAGCCCCTGGCGGAAACATCACCTAATACAGTAACATTACCATCGAAAAAACCTGCGTAAACGTAGTTCGATGGATAAGTCGGATTTGTCTTTGATGAACCATATATCGCTGCACTACCACCTGCATTTGCTCCGATTGCTGCTACTCCAAAGCGCCCATCTGTGGCAGGATTAAAGGTCACATTAACAACGCCCTCTTTAGATGTTCCTGATCCTAATTTTAAGCTACGTGACGTCCCACCAAAATAATCGGAACGTGTCCAGATAAGACGCCCTTTTTCAATAGTAAATCCACCAACAAATCCAACCTCAGCATCAATTCGTCGTACTTTAATCAAGTCAGTATTAAGATAACCTCCTATGATAATAGTACTTCCGAGCTGCGCAGCTTCAACGGCATCTTTAAAAGCCAATCCGCCTAAACCGTCTCTGTCTACTTTAGAATTAATCACTGTCTGCAGATCACTATGAAGCGCAGTAATAGTAATAGCACCTTCCAGATTGATCTTAGATGAATGGATTGTTGTTGCTCCGCCCGCCTGGTTGATATAAGATATAAGCGTATTACCATTTTCCAGCTCCTTAGAAGCGTATATCTTGTTACCGTCTGCCGTGGTAATCCATCCGGCTGTATCAATACGTTGTGTAATGCTATCTACACGTGTTACTTGTGCAGATATTCTATCGCTCAGTATATCTAATTCTGCCTTGTTATCGTCGGCGAACTGTTTGAGCGCATCCTGTATTGATTGATTAGCTGCTTCGACGGCTGTATTGAAACTGGCTAAAGTTGAGTTAAAGAGAGCGAATTTATCATCAACGTTTTTTTTCTCCGCAGTAGTGGTCTGCCCGTCAGCAATAGCAACGTTGATTGCTGCGAGGAGATTGTCGATAGCCCCAAAGAGAGAGATTTTAGCATTGAGTAGGTTAGTCTTAGCAACACCAACCAAGTATGTATTTACATATAGCTTATTATATGTAGCTTCTACAGAGGCTTTCGTGTTCTTGACTGTATTGATATATTTCTCAATAGCTTTAGCTTCTGCTTCTGATATAATACCGTCGGCAAACGCACCGTCTACATATTCATGTAAATCACTAACATCACCGTTTACTTTTTCAGCGGCTTTTGTCGCATCTGCCGCATCCTGTAACGCTTCCAGTGCTTTTTTCATAGCATCATCGGCGAAAGACTTTAACTTGTCTTGTATGGACTTATTAGCTTCTTCGACAGCAGTATTAAAGTCAGCATAAGCATTGTTGAAGCTTGCAAACTGTGTATCAACAGCCTGTTTTTCGTCTGGAGTAGTAAGCTTGTCTGCAATGGCGGTATTTATTGCATTTATCAATCTTTCTATGGAGCCCATCAGCGTAACCTTTGCATTAAGCAGGTTTGTTTTTGCGACTCCGGTTAAGTATGTATTTACATACAGCTTGTTGTATGTCGCTTCTACAGCTGCTTTTGCATTGTTAACTGTGTTGATGTACTTTTCGATAGCACTAGCTTCCGCCTCGGATATTACACCGTCAGCAAATGCACCATCTACATAATTATTTAGATTGGATACTGCATTGTTTGCTTCGCTAGCACTCTTGGCTGCCGCATTGGCTGCTTCCATAGCAGCAGTGGCCTCTCTTAGTGCTTCTTCTGAATAACCTTTCAAGGCATCGTGTATCGCTTTATTTGCTGTTTCTACGGCAGCGGTGAAGTCGGCATACGCAGAATTAAACAGGACATACTTATCATCAACGTCTTTCTTTTCTGCTACGGTTGTCTGCCCGTCGGCAATGGCGGTATTGATAGATTTGATAAGGTTCTCAATGCTTCCCATCAGCGTAACCTTTGCATTGAGCAACCCGGTTTTGGCCGTTCCTGAGAGATAAGGATTTACATACAGTTTATTGTATGTCGCTTCTACAGCTGCTTTCGCATTGTTTACTGTGTTGATATACTTTTCGATAGCTTTAGCTTCCGCCTCAGTGATAATGCCGTCAGCAAATGCACCGTCGATATAGTCATGCAGACCTCCCACAGCATCGTTTGCATCAGCTGCAGACTTCTGAATAGAATCGATCAGATCGCTTACTTCAAGCCATTCTTCCAAATTCTCTAATCCGGAGGAGCCTGCTTTAATTTGGATATTTCCACCTATTTCTCCTTTAACCAGGTCGAAGTATGTCTTTCCGTCCGGTGAGATGATTCGTTCAGTTGTTACGCGGCCCGGCAGAATTTCAGTGAATCCATACAACTCAACGAAGCTGCGTTCACCTTCATACTCACTGTTTAGGATACCAGTTAGTAAGTGATAATATCCTGCTATCTGTTCTATTTTGATAGCTGTTTCACTGAGAAGGAATGTGCCGGTCTGATTCTCCTTGCTGCATACAGCATACAGATAATATTTCTTCTCTGGGGCAATGAGCGCCGGAGAATTATATTCAGCCATATCCCAAAATTTGTATTCGCTAGCTTTGTGTTCAGACGACACAGTTTTTATCCCTAGCGTCATATGTTGGATAATGCCGGCAGGCGAATGTAGAACTTTAGTACTGATATTGTAAGTAATGTTATGCGATACTTGTACCGGGACTGCTTTTGATCTGACAAAGCGGAACTGCAAACTTTCATCACCTACGAGTAACTGCATCGTCTGTATAGTGATGGGATTTATTGAACCGGAGAAGTTCAATAAAGCATCTTCAAGCATGGACATAGTTTCTTTTGCATCACGAAAACGGCGTTTGGTAAATCGCAAAGAATCTTTATACTTGATATCTACGTCTACTTCATTTGTCTCGATCTTATCTAATTCGCTGGTTACGGAAGTACCAACTGGATCATTTGATAATTCTATTTCCGGAGAATAAGGGTTGTTCACATAACGTTTAATTCCTATCATGCGAATAAGTGAACCTTTTGGATGAAACTGGGTATCGGAGAAGTTTACATAACCACCCAGCACAATCTTGCCGCCTATTTCTAACCAACGCTTCTTTGCCCAGATACCGTCCAATGTCCCGGTAAATACGAATGATTTATCTTCATGCTCAAAGAGGTATTTAGCAGCTTCCTTAAACACTTCCCAGCTAGCGCCTGTCTGCTCTTCATCATTACAGATATATGAGTACGGTAGCTGGATACCAAATACTGCGTAGGTATCGCCAGTCTTAGGATGCCAGACATCAGGTTCCGGCATAGTGATACCGTCGATTTCCTGTGGAACTATTTCAAAACGTCTACCTGCTTTCTCTATTTCTCCATCCTCTTTAAGAATGGGCTCATGGATATACTTGACTTCAAACTCTTTGCCTGTCAGTATACCTGTTTGGAAGATAACGGTCATAGTTTCTCCGGCTATCAAACATTTCTTAAAATCAAGATCGTTAGGTATATCGCTATCTACAAAATCATAGAAGTTATTCTCCTTATTAACCTCAATAACAGAGCTAACAGTACCAACGCGAGAAGGATAGATTGCAGTGCAGTCTAGACTATCCTCTTTACCTGTAACTAGGCTTTTATCAGCACGCATGACGCTGATTCCATCCGCATCTGTTATGTACGTCCTGCCTTCATAAACAAGAGTCTTAGCCTTTGGAAGTAATAGATATTTAGCTCCGTATGTCGAGTAATTGATATTTCGATCAGAAGTTTCTACGAGGACAATTTCGGGCGGTATATCTCCGGATTCCCGGCCAACCCCGACCTTGAAACCGTGTCCTTTACCATACGACAGTTTCAAAGGATTATTCTTGTTATATTCAACCTTACGAAGATGAACTGTTTTGTCAGTTATCTGCCATTCAGTTTCATACGTATCTGCAAGTTGATTAAGGGCATCAAGAATATATGTGTGATTATAGTTGATGACTTTATCCGTTCCTTCGATGCAGTCACCTATTTTCCAACCAATATCGCGACGATTTAGGTTCTCAACGAGTAGTCGCAGGTGTTCATGTGCTTTAGCTGTATATGCGAATTTGATACTATTATCTGCAATATGACGAACTTTCCACATCATAGCATCCGCTTTTGCCGTTTCAAGTATAAGCGTATATTCAAAGTTGCGCTCACCTTTCTTTTTGAAGTTACTATCTTTTTTGAGAGAATAACGTTTTCCGTAGAAGTCGCACCAAGTTCCGACCGGTATTTCTAAGTATCCCGGATAGGAAAAATACAAATTAAGTGTATCTTCCGCCATGATCGCTTCGTAAGAGTAACTTTCGTCCTTTACATCGAGCTTTATTTCCTTGCTACCATTATATAGAATTATCATATTGTCTGATTAGAATTATAATCTAAAATATAATCAGGTATGTGTTTTTAATGCTATTCAAATAATAGTTTTTCCGGATAACCGACTGTGTAATCATACTCTTCAATCTGCGACACGATATACATCTTTTTTATAGCTGCAAGATGCAGCTGTGTCACATTATAGCAGTCGAGGGCATATAATTCTAGAGAATTTAACATTGCTAATGCGTTAAGAATAGGAATAGTATACTTCACACCATCGAACCACAACACTGTTTCGGTCCTTCCCATGTCTTGTTCTATTAAAATAGAGTTCTTCAAACCAACTCGAGTATCCTTATCAAGCCACATTTCTTTCCCACTCAAAGTAAACGAATTAACCGCCTTTGACTTGTCATACAGCAAGATACGATTTACCTTCATTTCTTTTGTTTCATCAATGGAATACTCATGTTCTACCAAAATGGGAATACCATTATCACCTTCGTAAATTTCTTTTCCTTCAGACTGACCTTCCAGCAAATCATCGTAATAGTCGTCCTCAATTTCTACCGAACCTTCAATTGGTTCATCGTAAAATCCTTGTTTCCAGTATTTCATAATACATTCATTTAGTTATTGTTTATATAAAATTAGTTCTCTTGGTACTACGTACGCAAAATCTGACTTTTCAAATGTTGGAACTAAGTCACTTGGGCAAAACGGTTATTATAAGTTTCCTGACGGCCTGCTTATTCAATGGGGAAAAAAGACGAGTGGAACTTACTCTGGAACAATATATTTCCCCTCTTCATTCTATGACACAAATTATTCTCTGCACTTGACTTGTAATAATGGAAATACAGGTAACGATTCATCGTGGATAGCTAACTATACTTCTGTTTCTTCGTCCTCTTTTGGTTATAATAACAAGTATCAGCAAGCTGCCAATGCAGGTTCTAATACAGCCTCTTTCTATTGGTTCGCTATTGGTCGTTGGAAGTAACCTTATTTCCAACGACCAATAGCAAACCAATAGAATGCAATACTAAATCCTCCAGCATCAGTATCAACATTTTGATAAACGGAATCCATTACAAAATAAGATGCATATTTATTAAAGACATCAAAAGAATATATGTAATTACTATGTACTTTTCTGGTTCCAGTTAATAGAATAGTGTAATTACTATCATAAAAGGTCGTATTAAGATACACGGTTTTACCTATCCCGGAAGTACTTGAGTACCCCCATTGAATAAGGAGGCCATCATCATATTTACGATAACCGTTTTGTCCAAGTGATTTGACTCCGATATTAGAGAAATCTTTCAAAGCATACGTAGTTCCAAGAGAACTTAGTACACTCTTTTCCTCATCCGTCATAAACTTCTTATTTGTCACTTCTGTTATGTCTGAAGCAGAATGTGAATGTGACGCGGCAGCATAACTTCCCTTAGGCTGATAAGTTGAGTCATGATTATGATCCTTTTCAGCTTTACCATTCCATGTACTTTTTTCCGTATCAGAAACAAAACGGTGAGTAGCATCCGGAGTCACTTCAGTAGCAACATGGCTATGTGATGAAGGAGCATAACTGCCTTTAGGCTGATAAGCAGAGTCATGATTGTGGTTGCCGGCTGCTTTACTATTCCAAGTAGATTTTTCCGAATCTGTTACGAACCTATGTGTTGAATCAGGAGTCACATCACTAGCTGCATGATTATGTGATGAAGAAGCATAGTTGCCAGCAGGCTGATATACTCCGGAATGGTTGTGATTCCCTGCAGCCTTACTGTTCCATGTGCTTTTTTCAGAGTCAGAAACAAATCTATGTGTTGAATCAGGTGTAATATCAGCAGCATCATGAGTATGTGATGCGTCAGCATAATCACCGAGGGGTTGATAATCTGCATCGTGGTTATGATTAGAAGGAGAGGCCCCGACTTCGCTTGCGGTGTAACTCGGTTTATTGGCAGTCTTTGCCCATGCGGGCACGTCGCTTGCCGGCATTGAAGTTGGGAAGTCGCTAATATCTACTTTCTTGTGTGTATGAGCTAACGGAGTTCTTGCATTACTTAAGCGGGCATCATTACCTTCGCATACAGATCCGGCAGCCGTACCAAAATCTTTATTAAAAGCCGTTTTTTTAGTAAATGCAGGCTCATAAGTACCCGCATGATTGTGATTTGAAGAAGAAGCGCCAACTTCGCTCGCTGTATATGAAGGTTTGTTAGATGCTTTCGCCCAATCTGGCACATCGCTTGCCGGCATCGAAGTAGGAAAATCACTGATCTCAGATTTCTTGTGAGTATGTGCTTTCGGTGTACGAGCATCACTTAAACGAGCATCGTTACCTTCGCATACAGTCCCGGTAGCACTACCAAAGTTCTTATTAAAGGCTGTGTTCTTAGTGAATGCGGGTTCATAAGTTCCAGTATGGTTATGATTAGTAGGAGAGGCCCCGACTTCGTTTGCGGTGTAACTCGGTTTATTGGCAGCCTTTGCCCATGCGGGCACGTCACTCGCCGGCATTGAAGTTGGGAAGTCGCTAATATCTGCTTTCTTATGTGTATGAGATAACGGAGCTCTTGCATTACTTAAGCGGGCATCGTTACCTTCGCACACGGTTCCGGCAGCCGTACCGAAATTCTTATTGAAGGCAGTTAGTTTAGTAATAATCTTCTCATATACTGTATCGTGATTATGTGCATCTAGAGCAGCTTTCAATGCCTTACCCTGTTCAGCAGAAAGAACCTTACTAGTCCCCCCGGTCGTCAGATTATTAACGATATCAGTTATATTGAGCTTTTTCCCTAACTCTGTTGCCATAGTTGCTGCAAAGTTCGGATCATTATTAAGTGCGTTCGCTAACTCAATCAATGTATCAAGAGCGTCCGGAGCACCGGCTACCAATTTGTCGATAGCTGCTTGCACTTTAGCGTCAACACCGGATACTGCATTGTTAGCGGCCAATGCTGCTGCATTGGCATCATCCGTTGCTTTTTTCGCTAAACCAGTCTGTGTTACAGATGCATTTTTAGCTGCGTTTGCATCATCCGTTGCTTTCTTTGCCAGAGCTGTTTGGGCTTCTGAAGCTGTTTTAGTAGCATTGGCGCCTGCCGCCGCAGTAGTAGCAGCTTCTTTTGCTGCATTGACACTACCAGCAGCAGTATTAGCCGCATCCGTAGCTTTTTTTGCTAGCTCTGTTTGTGTTACAGACGCATTCTTTGCAGCATTCGCATCGTCAGTGGCCTTCTTTACAGTATCTAGTTGAGCAGTAGCATCTTCCGTAGCAGATGCCATTTCTTGCACAATACCGGCATACTCAGACTTACGTTGAGACTCTGCTTCTACACGCTCTGTTTCAGCATTCACGCGTTTTGTCTCGTTTGATCCGCGAAGAGTTTCAGCAGATTTTCGGGCCTCTTCATTCTGCTTTCTTGTATTTTCAGCAGTGGTCCGGGAAGTTTCAGCAGCCTTTCTTTTGTTTTCCTCCGACGCCCGGTCTGCTTCCGTAGACTTACGAGCGGTTTCGGCAGATACGCGTTCGGATTCTGCCGTGCCCCTGGCGGTCTCGGCTGCCACACGAGAAGTTTCATTCGTTTCCCTTGTGACTTCAGCTTCTTTCCGTTTTTCTTCTGCTGTTACACGGTCTAATTCAGCAGTAGAACGAGTCGTTTCAGCCGTTTTGCGCTTATCTTCTTCCTTCACACGTTCCGATTCAGCAGAGGAACGCCCGCTTTCGGCTGTTTTACGAGTTTCTTCATTGCTTTTGCGTGTTTGTTCATCAGAGACACGTTTATTTTCTGTGTCCACACGACTGGTTTCAGCCGTAACACGCTTTCCTTCTGCGGTCGCGCGAGCGGTCTCAGCCGTTTTACGGGCATCCTCATTCTGTATTCTTGCATTCTCAGCAGAGGAACGAGCTGTTTCAGCTGAGACACGTGCTTCTTCGACTGTTACCCGTTTTCCTTCTGCGGTAACTCTAGCAGACTCGGCAGACTTACGAGCTGTTTCGGCAGATACGCGTTCGGATTCTGCCGTGCCTCTGGCAGTCTCAGCATTCTTTCTCGTTTGCTCATTAGATTCGCGTGTACCTTCGGCTGTTACTCGCTTACCTTCTGCGGTTACACGATTACTTTCAGCAGAGGAACGTCCAGTTTCAGCCGTTTTGCGAGCATTCTCATTAGTGATACGCACTGATTCAGCAGCTTCCCGGGCCTGTTCTTCTCTTGAGCGTCCCGTTTCAGCTGTCTGCCTTGATTGCTCGGAAGCGTTACGACGAGACTCAGCAGTTTCACGAGTTGATTCATTCTCTTCAACGGCAGCTTCTAATTGCCGCATATCGGTAGTAGCGGTTTTGGCATCGCTCGTAGCTTTGAGCATATTATCTAAGGCTGTCTGCATCTTCTCTAGCCCGAATTTAAGGCTGGTCTTAACACCGCTGACAATTCGATAGCCGATGGTGTAGAAGCCTTTCATGTCGCTGGCTTCGTTCAACTCTGATATTCTTTTCTTTTTTAATGGCATGGCTTCTATACTTTTTCTATTTTTACTTTTCCGCGATTGACAAACACAGACAATTTATTATCAGTAATATGCTCACAAAGAGACATATCTGATAATGTACAAGTTGCTATACAATCACAAATTTCATAAAGGGAACATTTGTGACATTTGAATCCTTCCAGGTCCCATTGTATCGCCTCATGATACTCTCCTTTAATTACGATTCCATTTATTTCTTTTTCATTCATAGTCTCTTCAATTTAAGTCTATATAAAATTCTCCGTCCTCTGTTATGATAAACTCACCAGCTTCGGATGCAAGTAAGAACTCCGTTTCTCCAATCCGGAAACTGGTAAATACGAGCTTCAAGGTAAATTCCCACCATACACCGTTATTCAGAGTAAAACTGTTTGTCTGACAGTTCTTATAATAGCAGGGATAGCTTTCACTCCACTCGTCACAATAAAATATACGTTCCGCATCGGAATACTCATATCCTTCATCATCTGTCTTTAAATGTAGCTTTGTCAAGTCATGAAGTAGAGCATCACGATTGCGCCAGAATGTTTCGATCGTCTTAGCTCGCATTGCGCATTTTATAGCTACATCTTTAGTTTGAAACTTTACGGCATTCCCGTCGTAGATGGCTCCGTCCTGGTACTTGAAATTTTGCAGCAGGTTCTTCTTTACCGCAGGAGTTTTCAGTATCTCTGCTGTACTGCCTTTCAATACTACTACACCATAGTCGGTCAGATCTTTACCGTCAAGCTCATAGCCCTTTGGAAATGGGAGGTCACTATCGTTAATAGGTTCTTGATACTCATAGTTGGCTTCACGGAGAAAGTCATTTGTAAGAGTGAACTTAGAAATTTCAAGGCCCGTATTGATTACATAACTGTTTTGAGAAGACAAACGTAGGGTATATGTTCTGTCAATGAGTGGAAAACGAAATTCATGATAGCTCAGGTCCGAGAGCTTATCAATTAGTCCGCCAATACCCATACTGCCCATATATGCAAATTCAATGCTTATATCACTTGTGTTTAGGGCAATATTAGAAAGGTCAAATTCTTGCCCATCTTCTTCCGGCCAGTCGTTTTTTTCCGGTTCTTTGATAGCAGGGAAGGCTACAAGATTATTGTAGCTTCCCTTTGTAACGCATATCCCTAAACTGGTATATGCATCTATTCCGTCTAAGTAAAATTGTCCTGTCATCGCTTCAGTGTTATGCCTTTAGTGTTCAATGTGTCAATCCCCATTCTGATAGATTCTATAGCCTTTTCAATAGCTTCAAGGCGTGCCGTATGACTACTTATGTCTGACAGGTAAGTAATGACAAGATCGCTATGTTTCATCATTTCACCTATATTTTTGTCCATGCTGGATAAGTATACAAGCTTCTCTATGATCTTATCTGTACTCAATTGTATTTGCTTGACTCCTTCGTTTATTGAGTATGTGTGAGAAGTCATAACAGCGAAACTACCATCCAGTTTATCAGCAGAGTCTTGTGACATGGAAGCAAAACCTTTCTTTGAAGCTTCACGTTCATCGTCTTTGTTCCATCCATACATTTCTGCCAACGCATCCCGTTTGGCTTTCATGTCATCGGAAATCTGTTGGCCTTCAGCTTTTAAAGCATTATATTCTTCTTCGGTTACTCCATCATCCATAGCTTTGTAAAACTTCTCTCTCCAAGCTGTTAGTCGGCTCATATAGTCCTCTTTGAGCATTGAGTTTAGAATAGCATTTCTCATGTATTCTTCAAAGTTATCTGCGAAATCAGCACTATCGGCATCCATATCTGTAAGCAGATCCTGAAAGTCTGAACGAAGTCCGTCTATATCAATGAGAGTAGCATCGGTGATCTTCTGCTCGACAACCTCTGCAACCTGGGTAACACCATCCACTATCTGATCCGCGAATTTTTGAGTGTCAGAGTCAAGTTGTGACCAGACTGTCTCTTATACACATCTCCGAGCCCACGAGACACTC
>ENA-OZUX01000309-OZUX01000309.1-human-gut-metagenome-genome-assembly--contig:-NODE-309-length-12642-cov-3.683960_pt1 | contig 12642 bp, 12 predicted proteins | sample MGYA00243442_ERZ654039 | MGnify/ENA primary metagenome ERZ654039 (study PRJEB26926, sample SAMN06164892) | human gut metagenome | biome: ENVO:00009003; feature: ENVO:2100002; material: ENVO:00002003... | reverse complement strand
CTAGTAAAAATATAATTTACTAGAAAGAGGGTATATATGAATAAAAGAATGGTAGCACGAGCACAGACCTTGGCGGATTATATCATTAATACGAAAAGTACAATTAGAGAAACCGCTAAAGTCTATCATATTAGTAAAAGTACCGTTCATAAAGATGTCAAAGAACGTCTACTAGAAATTAATCCTGAAAAGTATTGTCAAGTAGAGGAAATATTCAAAAAACATCTCGAAACTAGACATATTAAAGGTGGTGAATCCACGAAGAGAAAATATTCGAAGCTAAAAGAAAAAGTATAGGAAGTGATAAAGTGCGTGATATTGGAATAGATTTAGGAACGACCAATATACTGATCTATGTTAAAGGAAAAGGTGTTGTATTAAAAGAGCCTTCCGTTGTTGCATTTGACAGAGATACCAATAAAATTAAAGCAATCGGTGAGGAAGCAAGGCTGATGCTTGGAAGAACACCGGGAAACATTGTGGCAGTCCGTCCTCTTCGTCAGGGTGTAATTTCAGATTATACCGTCACAGAGAAGATGATCAAGTATTTCATCCAGAAAGCACTTGGAAAGAAGAGCTTTCGCAAGCCGCGCATCAGCGTCTGTGTACCGAGTGGTGTTACAGAGGTTGAAAAGAAAGCCGTAGAGGATGCAACTTATCAGGCAGGAGCCCGCGAAGTAGAGATTATTGAGGAACCAATTGCAGCAGCAATCGGTGCCGGTATTGATATTTCCAGACCATGCGGAAATATGATCGTAGATATCGGAGGCGGTACTTCGGATATCGCAGTTATTTCACTGGATGGCGTGGTTGTATCATCGTCCATCAAGGTAGCGGGCGATGATTTCGACGATGCGATCGTTCGTTTTATGCGGAAACGTCATAATCTGTTGATCGGTGAGCGTTCGGCAGAGGAGATCAAGATCAATATTGGAACCTGTTACAAACGACCAGAGAATATCTCCATGGATATCCGTGGACGAAATCTGGTAACCGGACTTCCAAAGACGGTAACGGTATCTTCGGATGAGACCGAGGAGGCGCTGCGCGAGGTGACATCCCAGATCGTGGATGCAGTACATTCGGTATTGGAGCGTACACCACCAGAGCTGGCAGCTGATATCGCAGACCGTGGAATCGTGTTGACTGGTGGCGGTGCATTGCTGCACGGACTCGAAGATCTGATCGAGGAGAACACCGGAATCACAACGATGACAGCCGAGGAACCACTGACTGCAGTGGCAATCGGTACAGGTAAGTATATTGAGTTTTTGAGTGAGCGAAAGTAGAAAGTAGGAAAACGATGGTAAGAGGGTTGTACACGGCATGGACCGGACTTCGCAACGAGGAAAAGAGAATGGATGTTGTGACAAACAACATGGCGAACGCGGACACGACCGGCTACAAAAAGGTGGACGTTACATCGCAGTCTTTTGACCGCCAGCTGGCAGTCAAGATTGACGATCCAACGATCGGACCGAACATAAAGCAGGGCATCGGCGGCGTGAACCTCGGCGTGAAGATCGGAGAGACGTATTATGATATGTCTCAGGGAAATTTCAGACAGACAGAAGACCAGTACAATTTGGCATTATCCGGCAGCGGATTTTTTACCATCAGCACAACAGACAAGAGTGGAACGACAACGACACGCTACACGCGCGATGGCGATTTCACTGTAACCAGGGACGGTTATCTTGTGACAAAGGATGGCGATTATGTGCTGGCGGAAGGCGGTAATCGTATACAGATTCCGAATGCAAATCTGGTCAAGATCAGCGTAAATCAGGCGGGAGAAATTTACTCTGGCAATACGTATGTTGCGAAATTGCAGTTGGTTGATTTTCAGAGCTACGACGCATTATCCAGCTATGGTGAGAATATGTACGAAGCCGTGGATGGCGCCGTACAGACACAGGCGGATGCAACAGTCAATCAGGGATATCTGGAAATGTCAAATGTCAATATGGTCACAGAGATGGTTGATATGATCGCGGTCACAAGAGCGTATGAGACAAATCAGAAGATGGTTCAGACGATCGACCAGACCTTGGACAAGGCAGTCAATGAAATCGGACGGTTATAGTGGAAGATAATAGGAGGTAGTAGCGTATGATGCGATCACTTTGGACGGCTGCATCCGGTATGCGGGCACAGCAGGTCAATGTAGATACAATTGCAAATAACGTAGCAAATATTAATACGATTGGTTATAAATCACAGCAGGCGAGCTTCAAGTCACTGCTGTATCAGAACCTGCAGTCGACATCGACGAACAATGCAGGCGAGAACAAGCCGGTTGCGGCAGAGGTAGGTCTTGGCAGCCGTGTGGCAGCGATTACAAGTACATTTACACAGGGAAACCTGACGCATGTGGAGAATCCGTTCAGTGTAGCGCTGGAAGGGGATGGTTTCTTCCAGATTCGCACGGAGAGTGGAGAATTGCAGTACACAAGAGATGGTTCGTTTGAAATCTCGCCGGTTGCAAATGGAAACATGCTTTGTACATCTGACGGAAATCCGGTTCTGGATGCATATGGAAATCAAATCATATTGCCATCTAATCGTGTGGCAACGGATCTGGTAGTTAATCAGGATGGCACTCTGGCATTCCCGGATGGTACAGGGAACCCAGCAGTGATTACAGATGCGAATGGACGTCCGGTCAAGTTTGGTATTTACCAGTTTAATAATCCGGCAGGTCTTTCCAAGGAAGGCAGCAACAATTATTCGGTAACCGTCGCAAGTGGCGCGGCAGTTGCGGAGAATGGAAATGCGGCAGTGAAGCAGACAAAGACGCATCAGTATTACACGGAGGCATCGAATGTCGATGTGGCAAATGAGATGGTTAACCTGATCGTGGCACAGCGTGCATACGAAATGAATTCCAAAGCAATTCAGGCATCCGACGAAATGATGCAACAGGCTAACGCTCTTCGTTAGGTAGAGGAAAGGTGACCTTATGGAAAACATCACAAACCTTACAAATAAAGATTATTCATCCTATGTGACACAGGCACAGACGAGCAACTTAACCAATCAGATCAAGAAATCAACCTCCTCGGAAGCAACTGATGAGGAGATGCTTGCGGCATGCAAGGAGTTTGAAGCATATCTGGTCGAGCAGGTGTATAAGCAGGTACAATCCACGATCAAGTCTGACAGCGACGAGGACGACAACCCATATGCAGACTACGCATATGACCTGCAGGCACAGCAGTATGCAAAGCTGGTCAGCGATCAGGGCAAGCTTGGTCTGGCACAGCAGTTATACGAATCCATGAAGAAACAGAACGCGGCAATCACGCCGGAGGAACTGCATGAGCAGGAACAGGCTGCGGCAACTACGCAGACACAAAATGCATAAAATACAAATAGGATCATGACATGATTAGAGAAGGCTACATAGAAAAAATCGTATATAAAAGCGACGAAACGGGCTATTGTGTGATGTCCGTGGAAGGCGAAGAAGGTGAAGAGATCTTCGTTGGCACCCTGCCGGGTGCCGGTGAAGGTCTCTATGTGATTGCAGAGGGAGAATACGTGAATCATCCGCAGTATGATATTCAGTTCAAATTCTCCTCCTGCGAGATTCAGATGCCGAAGGATACACTTGGAATCGAGCGGTATTTAGGCTCTGGTATCATCAAGGGCATTGGCGCCGTTTTGGCGAAGAAGATCGTCAAGAAATTCAAGGATGACACCCTTCGGATCATCGAGGAGGAACCAGAACGTCTTGCGGAGATCAGCGGAATTTCCGAGCGAAAGGCACAGGCGATTGCGACTTCGTACATGGAGAAGAAGGAATTTCAGGAGGTTGCCATTTTTCTGGCACAGTATGGAATTTCGGTGAATCTGGCAATTCGCATCTTCAATACATATGGAAATAAAGTCTATGACATTCTGCGCGGCAATCCATATAAGTTGGCGGAGGATATTTCCGGTATTGGATTCCGGATCGCGGATGATATCGCAAAGCGCATGGGAATTGCACAGGATTCTGAATTCCGTTTGCGGTCGGCTGTGCTGTATGTGCTGAATATGGCAGGCGGCGAAGGACATATGTATCTGCCGAAACAGCTTTTGCTGCGCCGTTGCGTGGAGCTGACACGCGACACTGCGACGGATGTGGAAGGTATCTATGGACAGTCGGCGCTTGGCTATGCAGAATATGCGGATGCGACAAGTGCGGAATCAGCGTACGAGCAGACCGTTTCCCTGTTTGAACAGCAGTTGATGGAGCTGCTGATCGCAGGCAAGATCATGATCAAGCAGATCGATGAAGAAGATGTCGTCTATCTGGCATCGAATTATTATGTGGAGCTGAATTCTGCAAGACTGCTTACCGATCTGCAGCTTCGCTATGATATGGAACAGGACGAGCTGGAACGGGAAATTCAGAAGATTGAAAAAGAAGAAAAACTGACATTGGATGAGCTGCAGCGGGCAGCTGTAAAATCGGCGATCGAAGCCGGGGTGGCAGTTATTACCGGTGGTCCTGGAACCGGAAAAACGACGATCATCAATGTTATTATCAAATATTTCTCCAAGAAAGGTATGGAGATCAAGCTTTGTGCACCGACCGGGCGTGCAGCGAAGCGTATGACCGAGTCGACCGGATGGCCGGCACAGACGATTCATCGTCTGCTGGAAATCAGCGGTGCGATGGATGAGGACAGCAAAAATCAGGACGATCACGGCATGCATTTTTCACGAAATGCAGACAATCCACTCGAATGTGATGCGATCATCGTGGATGAGATGTCGATGGTTGATGCGTATATCTTTTATTCACTCGTGCAGGCGGTTCCATATGGAACGAGACTGATCTTCGTCGGGGATGTAAACCAGCTTCCTTCCGTGGGTGCCGGAAATGTGCTGAAGGATATTATCAATTCGGGCTGCTTCCCGGTTACGACGCTGAACAAGATCTTCCGGCAGGAGGATGGCAGCGACATCGTATTCAATGCGCATAAGATCCAGCGTGGCGAGCATCTGATCCTGACGAACAAGAGCAAGGACTTCTTCTTTATCCCACAGCGGACAGCATCGCAGATCATCGAGGAAGTACAGACACTCACGATGAAGAATCTGCCGAATTACTATGGATTTTCACCGCAGGAAATCCAGATCCTGTGTCCGATGCGGAAATACGAAGTCGGCGTGGAGAATATGAACCAGAAGCTGCAAAACCGTCTGAATCCGAAGGCGAAGGACAAGCCCGAGCATGTGCGTGGCGATGTGACCTTCCGAAAGGGCGACAAGGTCATGCAGATCAAGAATAATTACCAACAGGAGTGGAAGATTTACGGTGTTTCCAAGACAGGTACCGGCAGAGGCTATGTGCTGGATGAAGGTGTCGGTGTATTTAACGGAGATATGGGCGTGATTACCGATATCAGTGATTACGATGAGGAGCTGACAATCCTGTTTGACGACGGACGAGAGAGTGTTTATAACTATAAAGAGCTGGATCAGATCGAGCATGCATTTGCCGTGACGATTCATAAATCACAGGGTAGTGAGTATCCGGCAGTTATCATTCCGCTGCTTGGCGGAAACCGGAAACTGATGAACCGGAATCTGATTTACACAGCAATCACGCGTGCGAGACAGCTGGTTATTATCGTCGGTGATGTAAATTTGGTAAACCAGATGGTTGATAATTCCGAGGAGCAGAAGCGGTACACGTCGCTGGCACTTCGGTTAGAGGAGTTAAATGAGAGTATGGAATAAACTTGTGAATTGGATATATCCGCCGACCTGTCCGCTTTGTGGCGATGTGACAGGGAGACAGGCTGGACAGGTGTGTGACGAGTGCAGACCGATGATTGATTATCCGGCACAGCCAGTTTGCATGCGGTGTGGGTGCGAGATCACTGATGAGGAAGCGGAGCTGTGTGAGGATTGTACGCGGCATACACGGACATATATACAGGGCTTTCCGGCGATGAAATACCAGTATCCACTTGATGAGAGTCTGGCGCGGTTCAAGTATCACAATCAGCGTGATTATGCAGCATTCTATGCAGGACAGATCGTGAAACGGCATGGACTCACATTGCAGAGTCTGGGGATTGATGCGCTGATTCCGATCCCAATCCATAAGCGCAAGCTGGAGAAGCGTGGTTACAATCAGGCGGAGCTTCTGGCAGATGTACTGGGAAAGAAGCTGGATATACCGGTCGAACGGGAACTGCTTGCACGCGTGGTCAATACGGAACCACAGAAAAGTCTGGACCCCGAGCACCGCGAGCAAAATTTAAAAAAGGCTTTTCAATGTATAGAAAAAAGTGTAAGCTATAAGAAAGTATTGTTGGTCGATGATATTTACACGACGGGGGCTACGATCGAGGCATGTACGAAGAGTCTGCATGCGGCGGGAATCCCGGATGTTTATTATACAAGTGTAGCAATCGGAACCGGAAGATGAAAGTGATATAGAGATTGTGTCAGAATAGATAGAGGGAGGAACAAATCATGGAACTGATGAATTGCAGAAACTGTAAGAAGTTATTTAATTATATTGCGGGCGAAAAGCTGTGCCCTGCATGTAAAGAAAAGCTGGAAGAGAAGTTTCAGAAAGTAAAGAAATATATCGAGGAGAATCCACGCGAGAATATCAATCAGGTAGCGGAAGCGTGTGATGTTACGATCAAGCAGATCAAATACTGGGTGCGCGAGGAACGTTTATCCTTTACCGATGATTCTCTGGTTGGTCTGGAATGTGAGCGCTGCGGCAAGATGATCCACAGCGGAAGATTCTGTAAGGAGTGTGCAGGCGGACTGGCAGATGCGATGACAAACGCTTACAAGCGGGAACGCCAGCAGGCGGTTCGGAAGAGTTCCGCTGGTAAGATGCGATTTCTTGACTAATCCAGTGGATGAAAAGCAGGCAGGGATTGCTTCTGTATAAAATACATAAAACAGAGAAGAGACATATGCACAAATGCTGGTGCATGTGTCTTTTTTTACATAAAAAGGGTTATGATACAGGGAAAACTTCCGATATTCATATTGAAGAATCGTAATTGCAGGAGACTGCGGCTTGCGAAAGATAAGAAAAAGGAGGGAGAAGCAATGAGAATAGGAACCTATAATATGATCAGTCAGATTTATGGCAACACAGGCACCAAGAAGACGAAGACTTCTGGAACAACCGGATCAGGAAGCTTTTTGGATCAGGTATCTTTCTCAAGCATGGGAAAAGATATGCAGACAGCAAAGACAGCACTGGGCAATACACCAGATGTCAGAGAGTCCAAGATTCAGGATCTGAAGCGCCGGATTGACAACGGCACATATGATGTGAGCGTGGATGATTTCGCACATAAATTACTGGACAGTTACAGCAAGACAAATATCTAAAAGAGGATGCGACATGGCAAGTATAATTGAGAATCTGATTACGGAATTGAATGATGAGTATGCATTGTATGAGCAGCTTCTGCAGGTGTCGATGGAGAAGACGGGTGCGATTGTATCGAACAATCTTGACCGTCTGTCTGAGACAACCGAGAAGGAGCAGCGTCTGGCAGATGCGCTTGCAAGCGTGGAACACAGACGGCGCGAGACAATGACAAATGTAGCGAATATCTTAGGCAAACGACCAGATGATGTCAAGGTGATGGACGTTGTTACATTTCTGGAAGGACAGCCGGAATTCCATGATCCGCTGCTTGCGATCAACGAGAAGCTGGCGAAGCTTGCACGGAAGGTGCGGGAAGTAAACGGACATAATCAGAATCTGATTCAGGATGCACTTGAAATGATCGAGTATAACATCAATCTGATGCAGAATTTAAACCGGGCGCCGGAGACGGCAGAGTATTCGAAAGAGATGTTCAAGGGCAACGCTGCATATGCAGGCGGTGCCGATGTACCGGGCAGATTTGATGTACAGAATTAACGGGAATAAGGGAGTAAACGTATGGCAGGAACGATGGGACGGTTGACGGTTGGCGTAACAGGACTTCAGACAAGTCAATATGCGTTAAATGCAACCGCACATAATTTAATAAACACACAGACTGAGGGCTATACCAGACAGCAGGTACTCCTGACAGACCAGTCATATAACAGAGTCGCAACGGACTCATATTATATCAATAACGTAGGTATGGGAGTTGTAACGGCGCAGATCCGACAGGTGCGCGACCAGTTTGCAGATGATACCTACCGCACAGAGAGCGGGCGTATGAGCTACTACAAGGCGCAGTATGAAACCGTCTCAGAGATAGAGAATTATTTCGGTGAGTTAGAGGGTAAGGATTTTAACACGACGTTAAACGATATGTGGACATCCATGCAGGAGCTGCAGAAGGAGTCGAACAGTATCGTAACGCGGAGCTCCTTTATCTCCAATGCACTCACCCTGATCGATCGTGTGCAGACGATACGTTCCAGTCTGATCGAGTATCAGCGGAATCTGAACACGGAGATCAAGGATCAAGTCAAGACAGTCAATGATCTTGCATCTACCATCTATGAACTCAACCAGCAGATCCGTGCGGTTGAGGCAGGAAATGTGGAAAAAGCAAATGACTTAAAGGACAAGCGGAATCAGGCACTTGATAAGCTTTCTTCTATTGTGAATTCCGAAGTTGTAAACAACGAAGACGGTACGGTAGAGGTGTATCTGGAAGGACATACACTGGTTACGCTTGGAAGAACCTACACACTGACGACACAGAAGGTGTGTGAGAATGAGAAATATCAGCAGAATTACGGATTCACAGGTTCTTCGACGGACTTCCTGATGCCGGTATGGGAGCAGGATGGCGATCCTTTGTTTAATATAAACCGGGTACCGACCGCGGACAGTAACAGCGATATCGGTTCTCTGAATGGTCTTATGATGTCGCGGGGTTATTTTATCAGTAACTACACGGACGTACCGACAAAGCCGACGAAACCGCTGGAGAAAGATTTTGCTAACAATGCGGATTATCAGACGGCGATGGCGCAGTACGAGCAGGACGTCAAAGATTATGTAAAAGATCTGGAATATTTTAATACGTATGTGGAACCATACACGATTACGAATCTGGAGGCACAGTTTGATGTGCTGATTCATGCGATGGTGACACAGATCAACGATACGTTGTGTCCGAACAAAACCGTGACGCTGGCAGATGGTTCTACCGTAAAGGTGTTGGACGAGGATACTGCAGGTATCGGCATGGGTTCAGGTAATGAGTATCCGGGCACCGAGTTGTTTACGCGAAACAGCGTGGAGCGGTACACAGAGCGTACACTGACGCTGGCAGATGGAACGACACAGACGTTCAAGGTATATAACGAAGAAAATCCGGACGATTTCTATTCGCTTTATACGATCGGAAACCTGAAGGTGAACGAGAAGCTGTTACAGAATCCGTCCCTGCTTCCACTCTCCCGTGTATCGGGTGAGGAGGCACAGACGATCGCAGATGAGTTGCTGGCACGGTGGAACGATAAGTTCGCAACGGTCAGCCCGAATTCTCTGGTGCAGTGCAATTACAAAGATTATTACAGAGGTATGATGGATGATCTGTCAGACCGTGGTTACACATACAAATCCATGATGGAAACCGGACAGCAGGCAGTGTCCGACGCCGAGAATACGAGACAGCAGCTGCTTGGCGTATCCTCTGATGAGGAGTTATCCAGTATGATCAAATTCCAGCATGCATATAATGCGTCCTCCCGATACATCAACACCGTATCCGAGATGATTGCTTATCTGATCGAGAAGCTGGGTGCATAAAAGAAACGATAATTCGCAATTGACAAAGAAGGAGTGGAAGCGATGCCATCTACATTTTTAGGACTCAATACAGGTCTTTCGGGACTGACATATTTCCAGACGGCGCTGAATACAACCGCGCACAATATATCCAATGCGGATACAAAAGGATATTCCAGACAGAACGTGCAGGCTTCCGCATCGGACGCCTTACGCCTGAACAAGACGTATGGTATGATGGGAACCGGTATTACCGCTTCAGCCGTAGAACGTCAGAGAAATGCATATTACGACACGAAATACTGGTCTGCAAATTCCAAGTACAGTCAGTACAATTCACAGCATGCCAATCTCGAACAGTTACAGACGTATATGAACGAAATGACTTCCGAGGCAGGCTATACAAAATGGATGGCAGAGATGTCCGATGCCATGCAGGATCTCTCGACAAAGCCAGCCGATTATACAACGCGAATCTCCTTTGCGCTTACGGCAGATTCTTTCACAGACATGGTGAATGAGCTTGCAAGCAATTTCCAATCGACGCAGAAGACGATCAACGATGAGGTTGAACTTGCAGTCAGCGAAGTGAACTCGCTTGCAAAGCAGATCTACGAGTTGACACAGGAGATTATCACAGTCGAATTAAAGGGTGGAAATGCAAACGACCTGCGTGATAAGCGGGGCGTATGTATCGACACATTATCCGAATATATCAATGTTGATGTGGACGAGCGAAGCATCATGTATGGTGTGGGAAATGATCAGGTCGAAGCAAATGCCAAGACTCTGACGATCCGTATTAATGGTGAAATCCTGGTCGATGAGCTTGGTTACAATGAACTGACCATAGTTCCACGGGAGCAGAAGGTGAACCAGAACGATCAGGATGGTCTGGTTGATATTTATTGGAAGAACGCGGATGATACTGCGGGAGAATTCTTCAATACGGCGAATACAACCGGAAGAATCGCAGGTCTGTTCAACATCCGTGACGGCAACAATGGTGAGGTATTTTCCGGAAAAACAACTGCTGTATCGGACAATCCACCGGAAGTGACAGTATCGCTTGCAGAGAGTGTTGCCATGAAAGATCTGAACATTCCAAGCGAGGGAACAATTACCCTGAACGGTAAAGATTATCTGTACGACGGCTGGACGGCCGAGTATGATGCAGATGGAAAACTGAACAACTTTACATTTAAAAATATGACAATGATCAATGAGAAGAATGCGGAAGTAACAGCTATCTTCCCGACAGGTATCGACGGACGTCAGGCACAGATTGGCGTCAAAAATATGACAAAGGGTATTCCGTATTATCAGGCAAAGTTAAACGAGCTGGTGCGTGTATTCTCCAAGTACATGAACGACCTGACAAGCGCGGGTGCCGATGCCGATGGAAATCCGGGACTTGATGCATTTACCGCACAGGCACCGGATGGACACGATTTCGTATTGAAGGGCAGCATGCAGGGAACTGGAACGATTTCTTCCGGCGACGACAGCTATTACCGTCTGAACGGACTGAACTGGGAGCTGAACCAGCAGTGGAAGACCGATCCGAAGAAGATTGTTGTGTCTTACAAGGAAGATATCGATCAGGGCAACATAGAGGCAAGGGGCATCTTAGAAAAGATGATGGCTGGACTGACGGATACATCGATGTTCCAGCAGGGTAATGTCTCACATTTCCTGCAGGCAATCACAACAAACATGGCGGTCGATACAAAGAAAAATGAGGTATTTGCAGCAAATCAGGATGATATCCGATACACGATTGATAACCAGAGAGCATCTATTTCCGGTGTCGATAAGAACGAGGAAGGTTCGAATCTGACGAAGTTCCAGGAACTGTACCGGCTGGCATCTAAGGTAATATCTGTATTGAATGAAGTATATGACAAACTGATTAACGAGACTGGTGTATAAGGCTGACGCCTTGGAGGTAGGAATATGAGAATTACAAATCAGATGATCTCCAATAACTCTCTGCGGAATATGCAGAAGACGATGGCAAATGTGGACAACCGCACAACGCAGATGGAGACGGGAAAGAAAATTACAAAGGCATCCGAAGATCCGGTTGTTGCTGTGCGTGCTTTAAAGCTTCGTACGATGGTAACGCAGCTGGAACAGTACAAGGATAAGAATATCGGTGATGCAGAGTCGTGGCTGAAGATTACGACAACCTCTCTGGACAACATCACTTCACGACTCGAAGATATCCAGAGCTATTGTACACAGGGCTCGACGGATTCGTTCAATACCTCCGCCCGAAGCGCGATCATTGATGTGTTAAAAGAGATGCAGGATATGATCAACAGTGAGGGAAATTCAACCTACGCTGGACGTTATATTTTCTCTGGCTATAAGACGGATCGTTCTCTGGCATTTAACGAGACAGAGGATATCAAGAAATATTCTTATAAGATCACACAGCATCTGAATGCGGATGATCTGGATATGAAAACGGTCGTATTAAACGGCGTGAACAATGAAGATGTAGATGGGATTCTGGCAGGCACAAGTACCTATGTAAAGCCGGACAAGGAACAGGTCTATCGCCTGAATCTGGCATATGAGGGCATTTCCGATACAGACAGTCAGGGCAATGCAGCGCTTTCATTGAAGGCGCTGGACGCAAATGGTAACACGATCGATCTGAGTGGATTTACCCAGACGGTGAAGACAACGGCGGATGCAGATACGTATTATCAGGTCGGACCGGACGAGATCAACATCATCGAGGAGACCGGTGAGATCATCTTCGGTGAGAACGTGTATAACACACTCAAGCAGGCAGATGATATCGTAGTTGACTACGCGAAAAATAAATTTGAAGCAGGCGACCTCCGCCCGGAGCATTATTTTGACTGTACGCAGTACCTGTCTCTTATACACATCTCCGAGCC
>ENA-OZUX01000288-OZUX01000288.1-human-gut-metagenome-genome-assembly--contig:-NODE-288-length-13215-cov-4.285866_pt1 | contig 13215 bp, 10 predicted proteins | sample MGYA00243442_ERZ654039 | MGnify/ENA primary metagenome ERZ654039 (study PRJEB26926, sample SAMN06164892) | human gut metagenome | biome: ENVO:00009003; feature: ENVO:2100002; material: ENVO:00002003... | reverse complement strand
GAGATTAGCGAGTGTCTCGTGGGCTCGGAGATGTGTATAAGAGACAGGACTTGATGCTCGAAATTGCAGAAATGATCGAGACTGTATTGTCTAACGTAGAAAATGAGGAAGTTATTGCACAAGTACGTGCACGCGTCAATGAGACAATGAAAAAATATCCTCTTTTCGCTTACTAAAACACAATTTTAAAGCTAGTAATTGTAAACTGTTATTAGCTTAATTCCCATTTAAGGTCTGCTCTTTACGAAAGGAGCAGGCCTTTTTTTATTTATTAACGGTCCCGTTCGAACCATCTTTCCGGAATTTCGTTTTTGTTACTATAAAAGAAATATATGATGTCATATATCACCCACAACAAGTACGAATTCAACCGTACAGTGTACATGAAGAGAAAAGAGAAGCGCACTGGACTCTATATACAGTCATCCCCGTCTTTCCACATTCATTTTATAGGGAAAGACGGGGATTTATTTTCGATAACCCTATGCAGGCAGCAGCTTAGCTCAGACCTTCAATTTCTCCATCTACAATGTCGATATGCAACGCCTGTGGTTCTTTTGGCAGTCCCGGCATACGGAGAATTTCTCCTGCAATCGCCACAATCATTTCAGCACCGTTATTGATCACTATATCTTTAATATGGAACTCGAAATTATTTACGGCACCATAAATCTTCGGATCGGCTGAGAAGGAATACTGAGTCTTGGCGATACAAACCGGATAATGAGTGATGCCCATCTTCTCAATCAACTTGATACGGTTACGGGCAATGCTACTGTACGTAATGACGCTTGCCCCGTAAAGATTGGTAGCCACTTTCTCAATCTTCTGTTGGACGGTGTCTTCCTCTTTATACGTATAGCGCAAAGGTTCGGACGGGTTGTTCTCTATCGTATCGACTACGAGGCGTGCCATATCTACTGCTCCTTCACCACCTTCGCTGAACGCATTATTGATGGCGTAGCCTACTCCCAGCTGTTCGCAGTGTTCGCGCAGCATTTCCATTTCCTCGTCCGTGTCGGTAGCAAACTTATTGAAAGCTACCACCACCGTCTGACCGAAGGAACGAAGATTGCGAATGTGTTTATCCAGATTGCGCAAACCCTCTTTCAATCCTTCCATATTCGGTTCTTTGATACGGTCGAGGCTGACACCGCCGTGCATCTTCAAACCTTGTGCCGTAGCAACAATCACTGTCAGTTTGGGCTGGAGTCCGCTCTTGCGGCATTTGATATTATAGAACTTTTCAGCGCCAAGGTCTGCACCGAATCCGGCTTCTGTGATCACATAGTCACCGAATGACATTGCCAGCTTGGTGGCAAGAATGGAGTTACAGCCATGAGCGATATTGGCAAACGGTCCGCCGTGTACGAAAGCGGCAGTACCTTCGGTAGTCTGCACCAGATTCGGGTGGATGGCGTCTTTCAGCAATACCGTGATGGCTCCCGCTACTCCGAGGTCTTTCACTGTAAACGGCTGGTCATCGTATGTAAAGCCCAGAAGAATATTCTCTATGCGGCGGCGTAAATCTTCCACATCCCTGGAAAGACAGAGAATCGCCATAATCTCCGAAGCCGGAGTAATATCGAAACCTGACTCCTGTGTGATACCGTTCGACTTCGGTCCGAGTCCGACTACGATGCTGCGCAATGAACGGTCGTTCACGTCGAGCACCCGACGCCAGAGGATTTCTTTCAGTCCGAAACCTTTCGCCTGATTCTGATAAAGATAATTATCAAGCAAAGCGGAAATCATGTTATGCGCGGAAGTAATCGCATGGAAGTCTCCCGTAAAGTGGAGGTTGATCTTCTCCATCGGAAGCACCTGCGCATATCCTCCGCCCGCTGCTCCTCCCTTCATACCGAAGCAAGGACCGAGAGACGGTTCGCGCAAAGCGACAATCGCCTTCTTTCCGATTTTATTCAGTCCCAGAGCGAGACCGATAGATACGGTAGTTTTGCCGATACCCGCCTTTGTCGCTGTGATGGCAGTTACCAGAACGAGGTTACTTTTCTTCACTTTCTCCTCATCGATCAGTTGTTCGGGAATCTTCGCGATATAACGACCGTAATTTTCGACTTCTTCACGGGGAATTCCGATACCTTCGGCAACCTGCTTAATCTTCTTCAACTCGACACTGCGAGCTATTTCTATGTCTGATTTCATACAGAATATGATTAGTTTTATTTGAAGTGACAAAAGTATAACAAAAAAGCGAAACTGAGAAATTTAAAGCTTTCTCTGATTTCTCTCATTACTTCTGCACGGTTTTCAATTACTCAATTCCTAAAACCGTGTAATCCGCATAATCCTACCTAAAATATTTATAAACTATGACGATAACGAACATACTCTTCTAAACTCTTTCCGTACAAGAACTGTTGTTATTGACATAACCTAAACAAGAACAACATATATGGAATGGATTATTAACCAATTAAGGGATCACCCTGAACTCGCCATTTTTCTTACCTTATTCGCCGGCTTCTGGCTGGGCAGATTCAAAATAGGAAAATTTTCATTAGGTACAGTGACGAGCGTCCTTCTGGTCGGAGTGCTGGTGGGACAGTTGAACATTAGTGTAGACGGCCCGATGAAAGCTGTCTTTTTTCTACTGTTTTTATTCGCTGTGGGCTACAAAGTAGGTCCGCAATTCTTTCGCGGATTGAAGAAAGACGGATTGCCACAAGTAGGATTTGCCGTCCTGATGTGTATAGTCAGCCTCATCGCCCCGTGGATACTTGCCAAAATCATGGGCTACCACGTAGGCGAAGCTGCCGGATTGCTGGCAGGCTCACAGACCATCTCCGCAGTTATCGGTGTAGCAAGTGACACGATCAATCAGTTAAGTATCAGCGATGCACAGAAAGCGACATTTATCAATGCCATTCCTGTAGCATACGCTGTGACTTATATTTTCGGCACGGCAGGCTCCGCATGGATTCTCGCTTCACTCGGTCCTAAAATGCTGGGCGGACTGGACAAAGTGAAAGCTGACTGCAAAGAGCTGGAAGCCAAAATGGGTACTTCGGAAGCTGATGAACCGGGATTTTATACTGCTCTCCGCCCCGTCGTATTCCGTGCTTATAAAATTGAGAACAAATGGTTTGGCAAAGGAAAGACTGTCAGCGAACTGGAAAAGTATCTGATAGAAAACGATAAGCGACTGTTTGTAGAACGGGTGCGGCAAAAAGGCGTCATAGAAGAGGTTACTCCGGAGATGCTTCTACAGCCGGGCGATGAAGTGGTACTGAGCGGTCGCCGTGAATACGCCATCGGCGAAGAAGACTGGATCGGTCCGGAAGTGATCGATGCCCAACTGCTCGACTTTCCGGCAGAGACGCTTCCCGTCATGGTTACTCACCGTACGTTCGCCGGAGAAAAAGTCTCTACCGTCCGCGCACAGAAATTCATGCATGGAGTCAGTATCCGCAGCATCAAGCGGGCAGGAATCAACATTCCGGTACTTGCGCAGACAGTGATCGACTCCGGTGATATCCTTGAACTGACCGGAACAAAGTTCGAAGTGGAAACGGCTGCCAAGCAAATGGGTTACATTGACCGCCCTACCAACCAGACAGATATGATCTTTGTCGGCCTGGGTATCCTTATCGGTGGTCTGGTCGGTGCACTGGCCATACATTTGGGAGGTATCCCGATCAGCCTTTCCACCAGTGGAGGTGCCTTGATCGCAGGACTCGTATTTGGTTGGCTGCGCAGCAAACGTCCCACCTTTGGCGGTATTCCCGAACCTTCGTTGTGGGTATTGAATAATGTAGGATTAAACATGTTCATCGCCGTTGTCGGCATCGCCGCAGGACCTAGTTTTGTGACGGGTTTCAAGGAAGTAGGATTCAGCCTGTTTATCGTCGGTGCACTCGCAACTGCCATTCCTCTTCTCAGCGGTTTGCTGATGGGAAGATATCTGTTTAAGTTCCACCCTGCCCTCACACTGGGATGTACAGCTGGAGCACGTACGACTACTGCCGCCCTGGGAGCTATTCAGGATGCACTGGGAAGTGACACTCCCGCCCTGGGATACACCGTGACGTATGCCGTCGGAAATACCCTGCTGATCATCTGGGGAGTAGCTATCGTATTACTCATGTAGATATTAGTATAATGAATGTATCGTAAATCAAAATTAAGTATCAGAAAACAATAAAAACCATGATGGAAAAGAAAACAACTGGCACAGCTATCACCAAGAACTTTGCCAAAAAGATGGAAACGATCAGCCCTTTCGAACTTAAAAACAAGCTCATCGAAATGGCCGACGAAAGTATTAAGAAAATAGCCCATACCATGCTGAATGCAGGGCGGGGCAACCCGAACTGGATTGCCACCGAACCGCGTGAAGCCTTCTTCCTGCTGGGAAAATTCGGACTTTGCGAATGTCGCCGTGTCCTGTCGCTGGAAGAAGGAATAGCAGGCATCCCGCAGAAAGATGGAATAGCTGCCCGCTTCGAAGCCTTTCTCAAAGAAAACGAGAAGGAACCCGGAGCCAAGCTGCTGAAAGGGACCTATAATTATATGTTGATGGAACATGCCGCCGACCCGGATACACTGGTTCATGAATGGGCTGAATCGGTCATCGGCGACCAGTATCCCGTCCCCGACCGTATCCTGCACTTCACCGAGCTAATCGTACAGGACTATCTGGCGCAGGAAATGTGCGACCGTCGTCCGCCCAAAGGTACATTCGACCTCTTCGCTACCGAAGGGGGAACGGCTGCCATGTGCTACGTATTCGATTCATTGCAAGAAAACTTCCTGCTGAATCAGGGAGATTCCATCGCTCTGATGATTCCGGTCTTCACGCCTTACATCGAAATTCCCGAACTACGCCGTTATCAGTTTGACGTTACCGAAATATCCGCTGACCAAATGACACCGGACGGACTGCATACCTGGCAATATAAAGATGAAGACATTGACAAGCTGAAGAATCCGCAGATAAAAGCGTTGTTTATCACCAATCCGAGCAATCCGCCCAGTTACGCGCTCAATCCGGAAACAGTGGCACGCATCATCCATATTGTAAAGAATGATAATCCGAATCTGATGATTATCACAGATGATGTGTACGGAACGTTTATTCCCCATTTCCGTTCGTTGATGGCAGAATTGCCACACAATACACTTTGCGTCTATTCCTTCTCCAAATATTTCGGAGCTACAGGATGGAGAAATGCAGTCATTGCTTTACACGAAGACAACATCTACGACAAAATGATTGCCCGCCTGTCGGAGGAGCAAAAAGCAATCTTGAACAAACGCTACTCAAGCCTCGATTTGCACCCGGAGAAGATGAAGTTTATCGACCGCATGGTGGCCGACAGCCGCCAGATTGCATTAAACCATACCGCAGGACTTTCCCTGCCCCAACAAATGCAGATGAGCTTGTTTTCTGCCTTCGCCCTTCTTGACAAAGAAGACCGCTATAAGGCTAAAATGCAGGAAATCATTCACCGCCGCCTGCATGCGCTTTGGGACAATACCGGTTTCACACTGGTAGAGGACCCGCTACGTGCCGGATATTATTCGGAGATCGATATGCTGGTATGGGCGAAGAAATTTTATGGTGATGACTTCGTTGCTTACCTGCAAAAGACATACAATCCGCTGGATGTCGTTTTCCGGCTCGCCAACGAAACTTCATTGGTATTGCTGAACGGAGGCGGTTTTGCCGGACCGAAATGGAGTGTCCGTGTATCACTTGCCAATCTGAATGAGGCTGATTATGTGAAGATAGGAAAAAGCATCAAACGGGTACTGGAAGAGTATGCCAAAGTGTGGAAAGCGTCCATAGGATAAAACGGCCCGAACATTGATTACAGGGATATCCGAAAGGTGGTTGCAACCCATTGAATGACCGCCGACAATCGGGTATCCCTTCTGATCAAATAATCAAGTACTGCCACAAGACAAGGCATCATTTGAACCGGGAAGTATCCACCTCTTCCCTCTTCTTCTCCTTATATCCTCCGAATTTATAGTTGAAGGAGATACCGAATGCACGGGTCGTTTTCATATAGTGGTTCTTCACATTCTGTAATCCGTAGCGGACATTTGTCGAAATAGTAGAAGTATTGAATATGTCGTCGCACTTCACAGTCAGCTGTGCCTTTCCTTTTGCAAAAGTATAGCGGAGGGCTACATCCAGATTTCCGGAACGGGGAAGGTCGAAAATGCCTTGTATAGCCCTGTTCTGATAAAATCCGCTGAGGGTTAACTTTAAATCCGGTTTGGTGGAGAGAGTGAAGGTGTTGTTCATTGTCAGCACAAATGTATATAATTTGCGGTCAAACGGGATATCCCAAAAATCACTGTCTTTCTGACGATAGCGGAAACCGATCGCCGTCACACGTGAATCCAGCCATTTCTTCACTTTAAAGGGGACTACCATCACCAGTCCTGCCTGCTCCGAGAAATCGAAATTGAAGCATTTATAAATCTCGACCAGACGTTCCGGAGATTGGTAAAGAGTTTGCATCTCCTTGTTTTTCGTGCGGCTGTAATAAGCGGATAATACATATTTGCCCTTTAGGATATAGCTGAGGGTCGTCTCATAATTCGTTGCAGGTTTGAGGAAGGGATTTCCCTGAATTTCGGAGTAGGCACCCATATAGGAAGTGGAGTTCTGCATACTCCAGTATTCCGGGTATTCTTTGTCACTGCTCAATGAGAATTGCAGAATATGTCCCGGAGCAGGCAGATACGTCAGGTTGGCAACCGGGTAAAGGCTCCATTCATTCCACATATCCGTGTGATACTGCTCTGCTGCCAACGAAACATCTGCCGAAAGTTTTTCTCCGAAGCTCTTGCTGAGTCCGGCATAGAAGTTCACCGTCTGTTCGCGGCGTCGGGATTTCATATTATTGTCCGGTAACGGTGCTTCCGTTTCGGGATCGTAATACATCTGATAACTGTTATCCAATGCCGTCGTATAGGCGACGCCGTAGTTCAGTCCCCAGTCTTTGCCCAATGTATGTTCCTGCCCGGCATAAAACCGCCATTGGTTGATCCGTTGGTTATCTCTGCTCAGAAAGTTCAGCGTTTCCTCTCCCAGTGTACTGTGGAGCAACTGACTTCCGGGAGAATGATAATAGGTAAATTCCACACCGGCTTTCAGTCCGAAAGGAGTCTGATAGTCGAGCTTTGCATTATGAAGCTGTCCTTCCGAACGTGAATCGGTCACAGAATTTTGTGCACCGGTAACGGTGGCATAAGGCTTGACATCTGTGAAAGCTGTTGTATAAACCAAACTCAGCAAATGCTTGTCGGCAAATGCATAGTCCATGCCGAGACGCACCTGATGATTGTTGTGACGGGAAGTTGTGATGTCATACATATCCATCTGGTGTACCGAACCGTCGGCGAGCGTGTGAAGCGCTTCTTTATCCGTCTCCCGCCGTTCGCGGCTGTAAGAGTAAGAGTAGAGAAGATCAGCAGAGAATTTGCGTCCGGAGTACAGGAGGCTTCCACGCTCTGCCAAAGATTCGTAATGCAACTGGCTATAAGAGGTATATAGTTCACCTTGAAGGGAAGGTTCCTTTCCTGTGCCCGAAGTCAGTACCAGGTTAATCATCGGTCCGCGTACCTGATAGCGGGCCGGAGCCGAGTACATCACTTCCGCCTTTTCAATCCGGCTGACCGGCATTGATTTCAGCAGGTCATTCAATTGTTCCACAGACAGGGTACTTACCTTTCCGTTGATGACCACTGTTACCGGTTGTCCTCCCAATGTCATTCCATCGTTCATAGCGACAACGCCCGGAAGGTTCTTTACCGCATCGTAAGCATTGTCCACCGGGAGGTTGCTCACCAGTCGCGGAACATCGTACACCAGTTTCCCCTGTTCCGCTTTCACTACCGGACGCTCTCCGGTAATCATCACTTCGGGAAGTTCCCTGAACAGACTGTCTATATATGCTACGTTTTTTACGCTGTCGGCAGGTTCTCGTACCGGCTGTACCTGCTGCGCAGAAGCATACATCCAATATAGGAAAAGTAACAAAAGCAGTAAATAAGTTCGTTTCATATCGCATTTATTTTTGAGTATGCTGCAAAATACGGGAGAAAAAGTGAAACTTTACGTTATCACCGGCTTATCTAGTGTTATTTAGTCTTATCAAAGAGAAGAAAAATAACAGTTTCATACTATCTTTGTCCGTATGAAACTACCGTTGAAACATATCATTATCCTTGTCATCTGCTCGCTGACAGGCATCTTTGTTTACCAAACCTATTGGTTGACGGGACTTTACCGTACAATGAAACAGGAAATGAACAACCATATCAAGGATGCAATGCGCACGAGCGACTTCAATGAAATCGTGCTTCGTGTCAACGAATTGCAAAAAGACAATGTAGAACACGGATCGGTCACCGTTTCCGCCGGATACAGTGACGACGGAAAAGCGCTGGTAACAAGCCAGACCATCTCTTATACGGACAGTACCTACAAAGACACCCTGCACACGCGAACGGAAACGGCAGTAGATACATTGGCGGTTAACAATACTGACCCCGAAGCCAGAGCCATCGCCTCCAGCGAAAGCGGACTCGATGTATTATTAAAGAAAGAAGACTCGATGAAAGAACTTTTACTCAGCGTCCAACAGGGTATGCATTCGGGTGTGGATACCTATATCGACATCAACCTGCAAAAATATGACAGCCTCCTTACCGATGTATTGAAAGCACACAACATAGATGTTCCTCATCACACCTTATATATATACACCGGAACCGCAATGGATTCATCAAAAATATATATAGATACGCTGGGTATCGCAGGAGACAGCAGTTATATCCCCAGCCCGAAAGCTATCCGCTACGACTACGAATTCAACAGACATCACAGCCAACGCTATCAACTGATAATGGAACCGATCACTTCTCTGGTATGGAAGCAAATGACCGGAATTCTGGTCACTTCATTTGTTATCTTCCTCATCCTGGGATTCTCCTTTTGGTTTCTCATCCGGACACTGCTGAGACAAAAGACACTGGAGGAGATGAAGAGCAACTTTACCAATAACATCACGCATGAATTAAAAACTCCGATCGCCGTAGCTTATGCCGCCAATGATGCGCTGCTGAATTTCAACCAAGCGGAGGAGAAGAGTAAGCGTGACCAGTACCTACGCATCAGTCAGGAGCAGTTGCAACGTTTGAGCGGGCTCGTTGAACAGATTCTTTCCATGAGCATGGAAAGTCGCAAGACATTCAGACTGCATCCCGAAGAGATTCATCTGAAAGAACTGATTACTTCTTTAATAGAGCAGCACCAACTTAAAGCTGATAAAACCGTACACGTAACTCTGGAAATAAATCCCGAATCACTGACCCTTGTTGCAGACCGTACCCACTTCAACAACATCATCAGCAATCTGATTGACAATGCTGTGAAGTACTCCAAAGAGTCTGCCGAAATAACAATCTGCTGCCGCCAGACAGAACAAACGGTATGCATCACTGTTACTGACCGGGGAATAGGCATTCCACCCGATAAACAGAAACATATATTCGACAAATTCTATCGGGTCCCGACAGGCAATCTTCATAATGTGAAAGGATACGGTTTAGGACTTTTCTATGTCAAAAGTATGGTCGAGAAGCATGGAGGTACCATCTCCGTGAAAAGTGAACCGGGCAAAGGAACTACATTTACCATTATCTTATAAAAAAGTGCATTTACTTTATAATAAGTCAACATCATGAGTAAAAACGAAATTACAGTACTATTGGTAGAGGACGAAGTGACACTCGCTATGATCATCAAAGATACACTGGAAGAAAGCGGCTTTACAATTCATACGGCAGGAGACGGAGAAGAAGGATTACATCTTTTCTTTGAACTACGCCCGGATGTATTGGTCGCCGACGTGATGATGCCGAAAATGGATGGATTCGAAATGGTGCGCCGTATCCGGCAAACAGACAAACAAACACCCGTTTTGTTTCTGACTGCCCGTTCGGCCATCAATGATGTGGTAGAAGGTTTTGAACTTGGAGCCAACGACTATTTGAAAAAGCCTTTTGGCATGCAAGAGCTCATTATCCGCATCAAGGCGCTAATGGGGAAAGCGTTCAGCTTCACAGAGCAAAAGCCCTCCAGTCGCTTTGAGATAGGCAGCTACTTGTTCGATCCCGTTGCACAAACTCTATTGCGTGCCGGAGAGAGGCAGGAACTCTCCCACCGGGAATCTGAAATATTAAAACGTCTTTGCGAAAACCGGAATCAGGTAGTCAACACGCAAGATGTACTGCTTGACCTCTGGGGAGATGACAGCTTTTTCAATTCCCGAAGTCTGCATGTGTTCATTACTAAACTACGGCATAAATTATCACAGGATGAGCAAATCCGGATCGTTAATGTGCGGGGAATCGGCTATAAATTAATAGCTACTTGAATCAAAAAAACATGGTGTCACTATACCAGTGATATAGTGTCACTATCCTGCCGGGATACTTACACCATCCTGTCAAGATAGTGACACCATGTTTAAAATGGATTTTTCTCTAAGAAAACATAACGGAAGCAAGCAGTCATACTAATATTTTCTATCTTTGTCATCAATCAACCTTTACGAAGATGAAAAAACTGATTCTATTTCTTTCGCTGGTATTATCGGTCGGTTTTGCATCCGCACAGTCGGAAGTTCCTTCCGATAGTATTCGTCGTACCCCTTCAAGCAATATGAAGGAATTTGGCGGCTTCCTGCTGGACATGGGATTAATGAATGTGGCACCTCCCAAACTTCCGAAACTCAATCTGGACATACCGGATGTAAGTAAAGATTACAATCAGATATTCCGTCTGAATACAGACGCAACCTATACCCAGGGATTCACTGACGCATTTTCTTCTCCTTTCTCCGGTTTCGGATATGGGTATGGATGGGGGTTGTCGTCTTCACCGCAATTCATGCAAATGGGAACCTTCAAGCTGAAAAATGGATGGAAAATCAATACATACGGAGACTATGATAAAGACGGATGGAAAGTACCCAACCGTAGTGCTATGCCTTGGGAAAAAAATAACTTCCGGGGAGCATTCGAACTGAAATCTTCAAATGGTAATTTCGGTATCCGGATTGAAGTTCAGCAAGGAAGGAATGGGCTCTATTAATCACCCTATAATAATGAAATATTATAATAGCAAATAATACTTTTACAAGTAATTTCAATTTAGCTATTAGCATAATCTGATTAGCTATTAGCTTATCAGATTATGCTAATAGCTAATCAAATTATCTTCGTCAGGCACTTCCGACTATCAATAACAAATGCAGTTACTACTTCTTTTTTGTTCATTTTGATTCAAAGGCCCTGTCCGCTGCACACATTGCATCCGCTATACGGTCACACCATGAATCGAACTCCGGATCAGGAGTCTGCGTTTCAGGATGTGAAAGCATGTATTGAACTGCCTGCCTTAAACCGTCTGCCATTGAGGTAGTACAGATAAAATCCGGAACAAGACGTTTTATTTTCGAATTATCGAAGACTACAGTAGCTGCTTTGTCTCCCAACAGTTCGCCTCTAAAATCATAGTTTTCTCCATGCCGTGCAAGGAAATCGGAAGCCACATGCAAGGCGTTCAACGGTTTTCCCAGTGCATCGGCAATGGTTTGATAAATCTGGTTCCAAGTCATACTCTCATCAGTAGTTATATGGAAGGCATTTCCGATTGCATGAGGATTTGCCATAAGTCCAACGTATCCTTTGGCAAAATCTCTGGAATGAGTCAATGTCCACAATGAACTGCCATCGCCGGGAATAATCACAGGTTTCCCGTCAAGAATCCGTTTCAGAATCTGCCAGTTGCCGTTATTTCCATGCAGGCTTACAGGAGGTTTCGTTCCATTATAAGTATGACTGGGACGAACAATCGTAACCGGAAAACCGGTTGTCCGGTATGCTGCCATCAACACTTCTTCGGCTGCGATCTTATGCCGTGAATACTGCCAATAAGGATTCACCAGAGGAGTGCTTTCTGTAATACGGTAATCAGCCAACGGCTTTTGATAGGCGGATGCACTACTGATAAAAATATATTGCTTCGTCTTATCCCGGAACAGACGAATGTCACGTTCTACATCTTCTGCCGTATAAGCAATGAACTGGGCAACCACATCATAACTTTCATCTGTGACAGCCTTCGCTACGGCTTCCTCATCATGAATGTCGGCAATGATACTACGCATGCCTTCGGGCAGTTTCCTTGAACCTCGGTTGAGCAGTGTAATCTCCCACCCTCTCTGTTGTGCCAACTCTACTACATCGGCACTGATGGTACCGGTCCCTCCAATGAATAATGCTTTCATAAAACAAGTCTTTTAAAATTCGCAGGAACAAATATATCAATTCTGTTATTTACATCCTTGCTATTATTCCGTTTTTTTGTTTCTGATACGCTAATCTTGATAGTAAATGTAAGTTTGCATCCGGTCGGCTGCCAACGTTGTATACAAATTACTGAATCTTATACCCAAATTACAGTTTTACAAATCCGGAATGAAAAAGATACATTTAAAAGCTTTATCTTTGTGACAGATCAAAACTGCAAGCCGTATGGAAGAAATTACAAAAATAGAAAGTATTGACCAGTATGACCAACTGTTCGGACTAGAGACTTTACACCCGTTAGTGAATGTAATCGACTTTTCGAAAGCGACAAAGACGGTAGAATACTACCGTATGAATATCGGATTCTACTCTCTGTTTCTGAAAGAAGCAAAATGTGGCGATCTCAGATACGGACGGAAATATTATGATTATCAAGAAGGAACCGTCGTCTGCATGGCTCCGGGGCAGGTAGTCGGGATAGACAATCGTAAACAAACCCCGCCCCGCACCAAATCTATCGGTCTTTTATTTCATCCCGATTTAATTCGGGGAACTTCTTTAGGACAGAACATCAAACACTACAGCTTCTTCTCTTATGAAGTGAATGAAGCATTGCATCTCTCCGAACAGGAAAAGGAAATTGTGACCGACTGTATTCACAAAATACAAATCGAGCTGGAACATGCTATCGATAAACATAGCAAACAGCTCATTGTCCGCAATATAGAGCTATTGCTCGACTATTGCATGCGCTTCTACGAACGGCAATTCATCACACGCAACCAAGCCAATAAAGACATCATCGTTAAGTTTGAACAGTTATTGGACTGTCTCTTATACACATCTGACGCTGCC
>ENA-OZUX01000278-OZUX01000278.1-human-gut-metagenome-genome-assembly--contig:-NODE-278-length-13613-cov-5.185573_pt1 | contig 13613 bp, 9 predicted proteins | sample MGYA00243442_ERZ654039 | MGnify/ENA primary metagenome ERZ654039 (study PRJEB26926, sample SAMN06164892) | human gut metagenome | biome: ENVO:00009003; feature: ENVO:2100002; material: ENVO:00002003... | reverse complement strand
GACAGGAACGGTACGCAGACAAAGCTGAAGTATGTGCCGGAGCAAGATACGGACTTCATTTTTTGCACCGTGGGTGAGGAGGAAGGATTCGTAGGGTCTACGGCTGTACTGTTACTGTTCCTTATTCTTATTTTACGGCTGATTGCCGTGGCCGAGCGGCAGCAATCTCCCTTTGGCCGGGTGTATGGTTACTCTGTGCTTAGTATATTCTTGTTCCATCTATTCATCAATATAGGCATGGTGCTGGGGCTGACCCCCGTCATCGGTATCCCGTTGCCTTTCTTCAGTTACGGAGGTTCTTCTCTTTGGGGATTCACAATCCTGCTGTTTATTTTCCTGCGGATTGATGCGGGACGTAATCGCCGAATTTAGTTATGACCGTTTCCTTGTGGGACATACGAATGGACTTGATTATCATTACATTGCATTTACACATTGTTGACATCGTAATGTAAAGGCTGTTACACCGCATTGTAACGTCCTTTACGCTGTATCGTAACGACTTTTACGCTATATTGTAACGCCCTTTACATGCTGGTGTAACGGTCGTTACATCCTGGCGTAAAAGACGTAACGCTATGAGGTAAGAGGGCAAGTTATGATACCCCGCCCGTTTCCGCTTCAAGGAGACGTGAGTGGGAGACTGAGATGGTTGTTAGAAGAAGGTGATAAAGAACAATAGGGAGTTCCTATCTCTTCAGTTTGATGCCGATGTCATTGATTCCTTGCAGCCTTTCGTCCGGTAGCGTATAGGCCACTTTAAAGAGGTAGGTGCCGGGTTTGCCGATTTGAACGCTTCCTGCGGAGACGGCAGTCTGATAGAGACCTCCCCAGCCGTCACCTTTCCAGATTCCTTCTTTGTCCGCGAGGATTAGCTGTATGGTGTCCGTGGGTGACGGAATGGAATCTGCGATGGTGTAGCAGATGGATAGAGGTAGATTCTGATAGGGGTAGTTGCTTCGGTTACGAACTTCCAAAGACAGTTTGTAGTAGGTCAGTGAGTCGGTGACCTTCACGTCGAAAGAGAGCGTGTCTTCGCGCAGCCAGCCTTCGGTGGGAAGGGATTGGAAGGAATGGTATACAGTCTGTTTGTCGCAAGCGCTCAGCAGGCTTGCGACAAACAGTAGTATGATACCTTTCAGGCAGAGATTCCTATTCTTGAGCCGGTTTGTCATTTTGGGCAGGTCTTTCACCTTGAGGTTTGGGCTTATTGTTACGGGGCGGACGACGGTTGTTATTGTTCCGTTGTTGACGTTCGCCTTGTTGCTGTTCACCTTGTTTGGGTGCTTGCCGGTCTTGTTTCTGTCTCGGTTGCCGGTCTTGCCTGGATTGTTCTCTCTGGTTGTTGGATTGCGGAGCACCCTGCTGCTCACCTCCTTGCGGACGACCGTTTCCACTCTTTTTCTTTCTCTTGTTACGGCTGTTGTTGCTGTTCTCGCCACCGTTGCCGTCACCGCCACTCTTGCCTTTCCGGCTGCGGTCAAAGCGGGTGAGGCTCTCTTGTTCCAGCAAGTCCACCGGCTTTTTGGGCTCGGAGCGATGGGTTTCTTCTATCAGGCTGTCGGGCTTGATGCCACGTTTGTTCAAACCGATAATCTCGAAGGCGCGTCTGCCGCTGATGGTCACCAGGTTGGCAGGGATGTTCTTGTCACTTGAGTAGGTTATCTGGTTGCTCAGAATGTCGGCTTTGAAGAAGAAGAACTCGCCGTCTTTGGTTTCCAGGGTAATCTCGCGTGAGGGCAGGCGTTTCTGTGCTTCCACGTAGCAGTCCACTTCGTAGTTGAGGCAGCACTTCAGCTTGGCGCATTGTCCGGCAAGTTTCTGCGGATTCAGTGATATGTCCTGGAAGCGTGCAGCGCTGGTAGATACCGACACGAAGGAGGTCATCCAGGTGGCGCAGCAGAGTTCGCGTCCGCAGGGACCGATGCCACCAATGCGTCCGGCTTCCTGGCGGGCGCCAATCTGTTTCATCTCGATGCGCACGCGGAAGGCGTCGGCAAGGACCTTGATGAGCTGGCGGAAGTCCACACGTTCGTCGGCTATGTAGTAGAAGATGGCCTTGTTGCCGTCTCCTTGATATTCCACGTCTCCAATCTTCATGTTGAGGTTGAGGTCCAGGGCTATCTGACGCGAGCGTATCATGGTGGAGTGTTCACGGGCTTTTGCCTCGTTGTACTTCTCCATATCCACAGGCTTCGCCTTGCGGTAGATGCGTTTGATGTCTGCCTCGGACTTGATATTGGCTTTCTTCATTTGCAGCGGCACGAGACGTCCGGTCAGGGTCACCACACCGATATCATGTCCGGGGGTGGCTTCTACGGCTACGATGTCGCCTTTCTCCAGAGGTATCTTGTTGCTGTTGCGGAAATATCCCTTGCGGGTATTCTTGAACTGAACCTCTACCAGCTCGCTCTCATCGGCATTGCCCGGAATGTCTGCCAGCCAGTCGTAGGTGTTCAGTTGCTTGTCCTGCCTGCCGCAACTCTTGCAGCAGAGACCTCCGCTTCCGTTATGTAGTTTAAATTCCATCATCTATTTATTTACTATTTACGATTTGATACTTTGCATTTCATTATTTTGCCACTTTTCATTGTTTCAATAAAACAATCATTTTGAGAGAGAAGTCGAAAAACACCATGCGGGCGTTTACGTTCTGCTCGATGTGGCGTTGCGCTTCACTTAGTTCGTCCATGATACCCATGACGTTCCGTTCGTTGACAAAGGGGGCAAAACGGGTGGCGAAGTTCTGTTCGGGCAGCGTCATGTAGTTCATCTCCTTGCGGTGCAGGTTGTAGATGAAGTTCTCGCGGGTCATGCGCTGGCAGTAGTCCAGGAAGTTCTTCTGCCGTTCGCGTCCCATGGCAGCAAGCTGCTCGCTCCATTGTTTCATTTCCCGTATCTTGCGCTGGTAGGAGAGTCGCATCAGGCTGACAAAGAGGTTGAAGAACAGTTCGTTCTCTTCGTTCAGATGGATGGTCTCCAATGCTTTGATGAAGTCTCCGTTTGCCAGATGGGCTATCGTCTCGCTGTCGCGGGGCTGCACTCCGTACTTCTGCTGCAGGGCTTCGGCTATGTCGGCTTCTTCAATCTTGGGAATGTTGAAGCGCTGCGTGCGGCTGAGGATGGTGGGCAGTATCATTTCCGGAGCTTCGGAGATGAGGAGGAATATCGTTTTCTCGGGTGGCTCTTCCAGCAGTTTCAGCAGCTTGTTGGCGCATACTTCATGCAGCTTTTCGGGTAGCCATACGATGGTGACTTTGTAACCTCCTTCACTGGATTTCAGACTCAGCTTGCGGGTTATCTCGTCGCTTTCCTTGGCATGGATGATGGCTTGTCCGTTTTCGGCATCCATCTCGTTCAGCCAATGGTTCAGTCCGAAGTAGGGGCTGTTCTGCAGCAGGTGCCGCCAGTTGGCGATATAGTCGTCGCAGACTTCCTTTTTCCCTTTGGCACTCTTGACGATAGGGTATACGAAGTGTACGTCCGGGTGCACCAGCTTGTTCCATTTTACGCAGGAGGGACAAGTACCGCAGGCATCGGTTTCCGTCCGGTTGGGACAGCAGATGTAGCGGGCATAGGCAAGTGCCAATGGGAGTTTTCCTACTCCGGCAGGGCCACAGAAAAGTTGTGCGTGGGGAATACGTCCTTCCTGCACTTCTTGTATCAGCCTTTGTTTGGCTACCTCTTGGCCTATTATGTCCTTGAAACTGAACACGGGTTAATTAGTTATAAGTTATTACTTGTGACACTGCCAGTTGTCAATTGTCAACTGTTGATTGTCCATTGTTTAGTAGATTTGTTTGGCTACTTCCCTGATGCTGTCTGTGGCTCCTACCGAGTAGAAGTGGAGGCTTGGGACGCCATGGGCTATCAGCTCTTTGCACTGCTGCACGCACCATTCGATACCCACTTGCTGAGCTTCCGCATCGGTGTTGCACTTCAGAACCTCTTGGGTCAGTTCCTCGGGCAAATCTACCTTGAACGTCTTGGGTATCATGCTGAGTTGTGACAACTTCTTGAAGGGCTTGATGCCCGGGATAATCGGGATGGTGACACCGGCTTGACGGGCACGTTCCACGAAGTCGAAATATTTCCGGTTGTCGTAGAAGAGCTGGGTCACGGCATACTCTGCACCCATTTCCATTTTTTTCTTCAGCCAGTAGATGTCTGTATCCATGTTGGGGGCTTCTTCATGCTTTTCCGGATAGCACGCCACACCGTATGAAAACGGGGTATTGGTAACTTTCATCTCGGAGCCGTCCACAAAAATACCTTTATTGAAGTTGTTGATTTGCTCTTGTAGTTCGACGGCGTGGTGGTAACCGTTGCCCACGGGGATAAAAGAGGATTCGTGCTTTGCCTTGTCGCCACGAAGCACCAGCAGGTCGGTGATGCCGAGGAATTGCAGGTCGAGCAGCACGTACTCCGTCTCCTCGCGGGTGAAGCCGCTGCAAAGGATGTGCGGCACCATGGTGATGTTGTACTTGTTCTGGATGGCAGCAGCTACGGCTACGGTGCCGGGGCGGCGGCGCAGGCGGTTTCGCTGGAACAATCCGTTGCCGAGGTCTTTGTACACGTACTCGCTGCGGTGCGTGGTGATGTTGATGTATTTGGGGTCGAATTCCCGTAACGTATCTATGGTTTGATACAGCTTTTCGATGCCCGTACCTTTCAGTGGTGGCAATATTTCAAAGGAAAAAGCTGTTTTTTCGTTACTGTTTATCAGGTCGATTACTCTCATTTCTCTTTCGTTATCTTTGTCCGATTGGCAAAAATCTTGCACATTGGGAACAAAAATACAAAAAAGAAATGAGAAATGCCGAAATTGCCGGCTATTCTTTTATACAGCGGATGGAAAGAGCTTTATAGTAGGGCTTACCGGTGACATGGGCAGTGCTTGATACAAACTCGTCGCTTTCGCCGAGAAAATAAATGGTGCTTTCCGAAAGGGTATGCTTTGTATGATCCCAACTCCAAAAGGCGGTCATTTTATTGGGGCTGTTGTGTCCTTTGTTGTACCACATTCCTACCGGGAAAGCATTGAACCGGGTATGGTTGTTGACGGGGGCAACTTCACCGGATACCATTGCCTGCCATTCTCCTGCTTTTAGTATGGAGGCATCGTTGCCGGTGTAGTTTTTCAGCTGTTCCCAGTCTGCATCCGATGGAATTTTCCAGCCCTCGGGAGCCAGCTCTCCTGCCAGTATGGATTCTCCATTGTAAAAATAAATGTCATATTTGTCCGGCTTGTAATATCCGGCTTTGTCTGTTCCCAAGTCACTCTGTTTTTTCAAGGGAGCTCCGTCACGGTAGGTGGTGGCATGGAGCTCTTTACCCATCCAGTATTGGGCTCCAATCTTGACAATGGGGTATTCGGTAGACACTCCTTTTCTGATGTCTCGAAGGGTGTAGCATGCCACATTCACTTTGATGGCGTTTTCCGGTTTTTCCAGAAGTAGCTTATGGTTATTGTCTATATAGAGCTTGTCTATGCCGGTATATTCCCCTTTAGTGTAGGTAAATCCATAGTCGTCTGTATTCCAGCTTATTCTTCCTCCGCAGATGGTGTCTTTACGGTCTGCAAGCTGTAGGATGACTCCATTGCTCAGGTCGGTCTTTTCATTTTCACCTATGGGATAGGCTATAACGGCTCTGGAAGTCAATGACGCTGATTTGAGATATTCCTTGCAGACTTCTGCAATGGGTATCCCTTCGTGATAAATTCTGTACACATTTGAAAGAGAAAAGGAGAGAGCGGAGATATGTATGGCAGTGTAATCTTCCATATTGTCGGTGTCGATGGGAGGGAGGCTGCTCCATTCCTTGATTTTTCCGGCAAAACTGCTCAGTACGTTGCTGTTGCTCTGCATGGCTGATATGTTAATGATACATTGCGTGCTGCTACTCATTTCCACTTCGGGTATTGCACAACTGTATATACGTCCGCTCCACTCCATAATGAAGGATTGCTTGCCATCATTTATCGTTTGGGGTATGATGATGAATTCCTTGCCGGTAAGTTTGTTGTCTTTGACGCTCCATTCGCCGGAGGCTATGATGTCTTGTGTCCCCGTAAGATTACTGAAAGTCCCGTCTTCCAGATTATAATCGGCCGAGGTCTTGAGCCCGGTTGCGATGATACGCGGATTGGCTTTCAGCAAATCATTGGCAGAGTTGCTTGCGTCGGGTGTCAGAGAGATTGCCAGTTTGGACAGCTTGTGTTGGAACTCCAGGGTTACAGATTTGGTTTTACTGGTGATTCCTTGCGCTTTAGCTACCAAGAAGTCACTTTGTGCGCGGTTTTTCTCATTACTCTGGTCTATCTGCACAGATACGGGAAGAACGGGTGTACCGGCAGCTACCCCTTCGGTTTGGTAAGGGTGGTAACTGATAAAGTCCAGTGACACATCTCCTTCCGGATAGAATACTGTCTTTTTGGGAACCAGTGTGGAGCCTTCCGTATATTCCAGGGCCAGATTGTCAATATACCGTTTTCCCTTGATGGAGCCGGAGGAAGTGGTTGCAAACAAGCCCATTCTGTCTCCTTTTTCAAAGGCGGTGTTTGTGACCTTGGTACTGGCCTTTTCCATTTTGATAGAGAACGTGATAGGTGTCGTCCCTTCCTCGATTTCCGCTTCTGATTCTTCGTCAATCCGGTTCACACAAGCTGTATTCCCTAAGGACATGCAGCAGAATAAAGAGGCAGCCAAGACTCCTCTTGCAAGAATAAGTTTCTTCATTGTATTATTATTGTGGGGCAACGGTTTTTCCGCTTTCCCAATTATACTCAATGAACCTTGTCTTAAAAATATGGATTTAGCAGAGCTATAACCGGTATGGAAAAGTCTTTTACGCTTTTGGATGCTAATTATCAGTATCACGCTTGATGCCGCAGTGCTTTTTAATCTTATTTTTTAATAACTTTTAATAGGTTTCGGGTACAAATGTAATTAAACGTGTTAAATGAAGAGGGATAAATCGATAAAACTTTTATAATTTATTTATCACACTCTGATTTTTTGCCTAACTTTACACGCTAAAATCGTAGACAGTAATAAGTTAAACCATAGATATAAACTCATGCCTTTAAATTTACCCGATAAACTACCCGCTATCGAGTTGCTGAAAGAGGAGAATATATTTGTCATTGACAATTCCCGGGCAACCCAGCAGGATATCCGTCCGCTGCGTATCGTGATTCTGAACTTGATGCCGCTAAAGATTACAACGGAAACGGACCTGGTGCGTCTGCTTTCCAATACTCCGCTTCAGGTGGAAATCTCGTTCATGAAGATAAAAAGCCATACTTCCAAGAACACTCCGATAGAACACATGAAAACATTTTATACGGATTTCGACAAGATGCGCGGTGAAAAGTACGATGGCATGATTATCACCGGTGCTCCGGTAGAGCAGATGGATTTTGAGGAGGTGACTTATTGGGATGAGATTACTGAAATCTTCGACTGGGCGCGTACGCATGTCACCTCTACGCTCTACATCTGCTGGGCGGCGCAGGCAGGGCTCTATCATCATTATGGAGTGCCGAAGTATGCACTGGATAAGAAGATGTTCGGTATCTTTGAACATCGTACCTTGCAACCGTTGCATCCCATTTTCCGTGGATTTGATGATATGTTCTATGTGCCGCATAGCCGCCACACGGAAGTGCGCCGGGAAGATATACAGAAGGTTCCGGAATTGACGCTGCTTTCCGAGTCGGAGGATGCTGGTGTATATATGGCGGTGGCCCGTGGAGGGCGTGAGTTCTTCGTGACCGGCCATTCGGAATACTCCCCGCTGACATTGGATACAGAGTATCGCCGTGACTTGAATAAGGGCCTGCCCATTGAGATACCCCGTAACTACTATGTGGACGATGACCCGGACAAAGGAGTGCTGGTGCGTTGGCGTGCCCATGCCAATCTGTTGTTCTCCAATTGGCTGAATTATTTTGTATATCAGGAGACGCCGTATAATATTAATGAAATAGGGTGAGTTACTCGTAACTAAACGATGATAAAGCAACGTAAAATAGAGCTGCTGGCTCCTGCCAAGAATTTGGAGTGTGGCATAGAAGCAGTGAATCATGGGGCAGATGCGGTATACATCGGTGCACCCAAGTTCGGTGCGCGTGCGGCTGCTGTCAACTCTTTGGAGGATATTGCCGCTTTGGTGGAGCATGCCCATCTGTATAATGCCCGTATCTATGTGACGGTCAATACCATTCTGAAAGAAGAAGAGCTGAAAGAGACGGAGAGGATGATTTGGGAGCTGTACCGCATCGGTGTGGATGCACTGATTGTACAGGATATGGGGATTACGCGGTTGAATTTGCCGCCCATTCCGTTGCATGGCAGTACGCAGATGGATAACCGTACGCCGGAGAAAGTACGTTTCCTTGCCGATGCCGGTTTCCGTCAGGTGGTGTTGGCACGCGAACTTTCTTTGCAGGAGATACGCGGTATCCATGAGGCGTGTCCCGACGTGCCGCTCGAAGTCTTTGTACACGGGGCTCTTTGCGTCAGTTATAGCGGGCAGTGCTATGTCAGCCAGGCTTGTTTCGGACGGAGTGCCAACCGGGGGGAATGTGCGCAATTCTGCCGTTTACCCTTCAGTCTGGTAGATGCCGATGGCAAGACCATTGTGCGTAATAAGCATCTGCTTTCTTTGAAGGACCTCAACCAAAGCGAGGTGTTGGAAGAACTGCTGGATGCCGGAGCCACTTCGCTGAAGATAGAAGGCCGCTTGAAGGATGTGACCTATGTGAAGAATGTGACGGCGGCTTACCGTAGGAAGCTCGATGCCATTTTTGCCCGTCGCAAGGAATATACCCGTGCTTCTTCGGGTACTTGCCATTTCGACTTCCAACCGCAGCTTGACAAGAGCTTCAGCCGTGGTTTCACGCATTACTTCCTACAAGGCAGGGGAGGGGAAATCACTTCATTCGATACGCCCAAATCTTTAGGAGAGGAGATGGGCACTTTGAAGGAACAGCGCGGTGGATATATTACGGTGGCAGGCGTGAAGCCTTTCCACAACGGAGACGGCGTCTGTTTTTTGGACGAGCAAGGACGTTTGCAGGGTTTCCGTATCAACCGGGTGGATGGTAACAAACTCTATCCGGCAGGGGAAGTGCCTCGCATCAAACCTCGTACACGGCTTTATCGCAATTTCGACCAGGAGTTTGAACGTATCCTTACCCGTAAATCCTCCGAACGCAAAATCGGTGTTTGTTGGGAGTTGGCAGATACTTCTTTCGGGTTTAGCCTGACGGCTGCGGACGAGAATGATAACCGCGTGACACTTTCTTTCCCTTATCCGAAAGAACCGGCACGCACGCCACAGGCGGATAATCTGCGCAGCCAACTGGCTAAGTTGGGGAATACCCCTTTCGAGGTAGCCGGGCATTTATCAGAAGAGGCGTCGGGTATTAGGCTCAATCTCTCTGAAAACTGGTTTCTTCCTGCTTCCGTGGTGGCAGACTGGCGTCGGCAGGTGATAGATAGGCTGATTGTGGCTCGGCGTGTTACTTATCGTCGTGAGTTGGCTGTCTGGAAACCGACAAGCCATGCTTTCCCTGCTACTTCACTGACCTATCTGGGCAATGTGATGAACAGTGCTGCCCGGAGTTTTTACCGTGAGCATGGACTTTCGTCTATAGCACCTGCCTACGAGGCACAAGCGGTTCCGGATGCTATACTCATGTTCTGCAAACATTGCCTGCGTTTCAGTATGGGATGGTGTCCCACCTATCAGAAAGGACATTCTCCTTATAGGGAACCTTATTATTTGGTTGGGACGGACGGCAAGCGTTTCCGCTTGTCTTTTGATTGCAAGAATTGCCAGATGAAAGTCATTGCTCATGAAGAGCCGCTTTAATGAAGGACGAAGAATGAGGAATTACTAATAAAGACTTGAAAATGAGGAGTGAGGAACGGGCACATAATGAAAGGCTGGCAAATGACCGGTACCGGGAAGCGGGCAGGGACAAACATCCTTTGCGTTCACTGCGTTCCCTCCTATTCTGCATTCTTTATTTTTCATGCTTCATTGCTTTAGTTTCCTGCCATTATTCCCGTCCTAATCTTGAAGATGAACATCTGTCTAAGGAGACGCGTGATTCGCTGGCCTATCTTTTTGAGCGGCATTATACTTGGAATACCAATCTGGAAGTGCTGGCAGATTCTGTGAATTTGGCTTGTCTGCCCGTGAAGGACTGCTATAATATGCTTTATCGGGGAGACCGCGTGGTGGTTGCCGAGTTCGCCATCCATCCTGCCGACAGTGTGGATAGTGTATGGGTGAAGCTTGCCCATTCGCAGGAAGTGCAGGGTTGGTTGCGGGAGTCCGAAATGATGCATGCCTTTGTTCCTACAGACAGCATTTCGCAGGCCATCTACTTGTTCAGTGATACCCATGCCTCTTATTTTATCATTATTTTTGCCTTGTTTGTGGCAGTCTGGCTGTTCCGGGCTTTTCGGCGCAAACAGTTGAGGATGGTGTACTTTAATGATATAGACAGTCTCTATCCGTTGTTGCTATGTCTGCTGATGGCGTTCTGTGCCACTATTTACGAATCTATACAAGTGTTTGCGCCGGAGACGTGGCAACACTTCTATTTTAATCCTACCTTGTCGCCGTTCAAGGTACCGCTTGTGCTTTCTGCTTTTCTGATGGGTATCTGGCTGTTTATAGTGGTGTTGCTGGCGGTACTCGACGATTTGTTTCGCCAGTTAAGTCCGGCGGCGGCCGTATTCTATCTGTTGGGGCTGGCCTCCTGCTGCATCTTCTGTTATTTTTTCTTTATCCTGACTACATCTATCTACGTCGGATACTTGTTTTTGACCGCTTTTGTATGGGTATTCCTCAAAAGGCTTCGCATTTCGCTGCTGGCTTCACGCTATCGTTGTGGCAGATGCGGGCAGAAACTGAGGGAGAAGGGAGTCTGCCCGCATTGCGGAGCTATCAATGAATAAGGAAATTAGAATCTGCATCGCAGCTCTATCCCTGCCTGCACGGGACGTCCTTTCTGCATAAATCCGTTCCCCATACTCTCGAAGTAGAAGGAGGCGTAATCCTTGTTGAGGGCATTGCGCACCCAGAAATCAATCTGTCCATGTCCTTTCTGGAAGCTGATACGTCCGTTCAGCGTGCCGTAGAAGGCTTGGCTCACGGTATTCTTCTCGGTCCAGTAGATGCGCCCGGCACCGGTGTAGTTGGCGTTCAGCTGGATGCAGTCCAGCCAGTGCCCCGGACGGATGCGGAAGATGTACTGACCGCCCACGTTCATGGTATGCTTGGGAACAAAGGGTACGTACTTGCCGTTGTAGCTGATTTCCTGAAGCTCCCCATTCACTTTCTCGTTGGTGATGTAATCCTTAAAGGTGGCATAGGTATAACCATAACTTGCATTCAGCGTGAAGTCCGTAGCAACGGCAGCCGTCAAGGCAACCTCTGCCCCCTGGCTGCGGCTTTTGCCGGCATTTGCCGTTTCGCGTCCCAGTCCGCTTGGGGCGAAGCGTGAAATCTGCTGGTCGCGGGTTTCCAGCCAGAAGATGGCGGCGTCGGCATGCAGACGTCCGTCCAGCAGATTCAAGTGTGTTCCTATTTCGTAGTTCCAGGTCTGTTCGGGCTTGTAGACGGTGGCGGATTTTGCATCCGGATTCTCTCCCGCATCGGGGAAGTATTTGCCCACCAGCTCTTTGTAGGCATCCGGCACGTTGGGCATAATCGCCTCTTTGCTTTGCCGCATCATGTCATTCTTCAAACTGGATTGCAGCAGGTCGGAGAACATCTGCACGTTGTAACCTCCCGAACGGTAACCTTTGCTGACCGTTGCATACACATTTCCTCTGTTTCGCGCAAAGTCATACTGCAAAGCAAACTTGGGCAACAGCTGAAGATAATCCTTATCAATGTTTCCTTGGTAGCGCGACTCTACGGTCAGCGCCGTCTCCGGCATCATCTCTATTTCGCGGATGACGACGTCGCCCCGCTTCATTTCTCCCTTGATGCCCACCTTGTAGTCCAGGCTGGTGCCGGAGTTGTAATCCATCTTCATACGCTCATAATCCAGGCGTAACCCGGCAGTGAACGACACTCCTTTCAGCCCGAATAAATCTCTGAAGGTGGATTGATGGAAGAGTGCCCCATTCAGCAGCGGAGTGTTGAAACTGCCCCCGATGGGCATGGTCCGGCTGCTGATGCCCAGTGAGGGCAGGATATTCATACTCATGGATGGTCCCATCTCTACTTGTATTTGCGATGGGATGACACTGCCCAACATCTGGTTCAGCATCCCCATTCCGGCTTCCCTGAAAGTGACGGGAGCTTCCGTATTCAGCCATTGGTAGAAGCCGAAGGCGCCGGTGGTCCATTGCCAGCGGCTGCCGCTTTTACTCTTCAAGATGATTTCCTCGCTCAGTGCGTGGGAGCGTTGTTTCTGTTGCAGGGTATAGATGTCGTTGGCGGTGAAGTCTTGGTCTATGTCCATGCAGTCCTTTAGAAACTGGTAGCCGGTGACCATGCTCAACGTGAAGTGCTGTGCCTGGTATTCCAGGTTCAGACCCGTGTTCAGCAGGTTGCGGTAGTAGTTGCTACGGGCGTTATTGGAGATTTTTCCGATGTAGGGCTTCAGCGGCTCGCTCTGTGCTTCGGGGGCCAGGCTGCCTTGGTAGAAATACGGGTAGCCACCCTGGTCGCTGTATTCGTAGTTGATGTTTAGGTCCACCTTCCAGTTGTCCGAGGGGAGGTAGATGGCGCGGATGCGTCCACCTGCCGATTGCCCCTTGTCCGCTTTCTCGTCCCTCACCGTGTTGCGGAAGAATCCTCCTTGATAATCGTAAAAACCTCCGGTGGAAAAGGCGAACCGTTCCGAAAGGCGGTGATAGTGGGTCAGCGAGGTATTATAGGCATTGTACGTACCTGCCCCCATGCGGAAGTCCGTCCCCTGGTAGGAGAAGGGCGATTTGGTGTGCACCTTAATCAATCCGCCCATGGCATTGCGCCCGTAGAGCGTGCCCTGCGGACCGCGTAGCACGTCGATGCGCTCTACGTCGGCATAGCTGAAGTCGAAGGCTGACTTGTCTATATAAGGTATATTGTCTACATAAAGTCCTACGGAGGGAGTGTTGATGCGCGAGCCGATGCCGCGGATATAGACTGCCGAAGTCAGTCGCGAGCCGTAGTCGGGGATAAACATATTGGGCACTACGGATGTCAGATTCTTGATGGAGTTCACCTGTGCGTTCTGCATGTCCTGCTGCGAAAGCAGGGTGACGGCGGCGGGCTGTTCGCGCAGTTTCCGGTTTTCTTTGGGGGCGGCAATGACGGTTATTTCCTCTACATCCACCACTTTCAAGGTGTCTGCCTCTTCGGCAAGTACGTTGCCGGTTGCCAGGAGGCAGAAGATACCGGCTAAGATTCTATATCTGTTCATAAACTGTTTTTTTAAGCACCTGCAAAGTAAAGGGATTCTTGCGGAAGGGACAATCCTCATTTATTAGGATTTCGTTCCTGGAGTGCTAATCTTAAATCGTTCCATCATGCGAAAAATATCGTTCCTCCGTGGGGTAAAAATCGTTCCACCATGGTGGAACGATTTTTACCCC
>ENA-OZUX01000274-OZUX01000274.1-human-gut-metagenome-genome-assembly--contig:-NODE-274-length-13659-cov-37.578433_pt1 | contig 13659 bp, 20 predicted proteins | sample MGYA00243442_ERZ654039 | MGnify/ENA primary metagenome ERZ654039 (study PRJEB26926, sample SAMN06164892) | human gut metagenome | biome: ENVO:00009003; feature: ENVO:2100002; material: ENVO:00002003... | reverse complement strand
AGATTAGCGAGTGTCTCGTGGGCTCGGAGATGTGTATAAGAGACAGCTTCATAGCTTCTTGATAATAAAATTTAAAATTAATATCTCTAAGAGAAATATCTTTATCATCAAGACTATTAATAACTGTTACAACAGAACCAGCTGCCATTCTACTACGAGAACCGTTATCATTATGAACTTTCTCAATAATATAACCTCTATTAGAAACATAAAACCTAACATATCTTTGGCAAACAACATGAGTAACTTGTCCATTTTCAATCTTAGTTTCTTCTACATGAAATTGTTTACCTACATTTTGAGTAAGACAAAAGTCAAGAATATTAGTAGCTTCTTGAAGAGTATCCATTACAGGTTTATTCTTAAGAAAATAGTTTTCAATAGCTTGAGCAACAATAGGCATAGAATAACCTTTAGTTAAATCTAAAGAATACATCATAGGATTAAGAGCACCTTTAGATTCAAGTTTAAGTTTATGAACACCATTTTTAATAACTCTAAATTGGCTAAGATAATTATTTATATCTCTACTAACAAGACAATGATAATAATCAGTATCAAACTTAAGTTTAGTAGTTTGTTCCCAATCATCTTTAATACGATTATAAACATCAATATCTCGTTTATAAAGTTTAATAACAATACCATCTGTATTAGCACTTAACACATGAATATTGTGTAACTCTAATTCCTCAACCAACATTAACATCATTAACTGTCCATTAATAGTAGTTTTAAGTACAGCTAATCTATCATAAAGACTTCCAGCTTCAAAACCAAGTTTACCATAAACAGAATTAATAACAATCTTTAAAACTAAAGCTAAAGTATCTCTATCAATTCCATCAACAGTATCTTCATTGCTGTGTTTAACTTCAACTCTCTTATTTTTAAGCCAACCAATAAGATTACAAAAAGCATTAGTATCAAGATGAGCTGGAGCTACTTTATGAGCGGCAATAATACTAGGATACATACTATTAATATCAGCATGAATATAAACATAGTCATCATTGCCAAGTACATCGTGTTGACCCCCCGTAGAGGATGGAAATAATTCTCTTCCACTACTCCAAAGTTCAACAGGATTATCTTGACTATGTAAACCTCCAGTTGCAACAGTATAAGTTACATTTCCAATTTTAACTTCTTTACTAAACGCATCTTTATTAACTCTATAAATAGTAGTTTTAAGACATTCATTAAGAAAATCTTGCATAGGTTTAGTTTTGAATTTAATAAAAGGAAAAATAACCTTTTTAAAACTCATAGCAGTTCTTTCAGTTTTCTTACCTTTCCATTGTTCGGGAGCAAGACCACTAAACTTACTATAAAATTTCTCAAAAAGAATATCAGCAGTTTTACTACGACTAGAATTAAGAACATCTACATCATAAGCTTTACTAATAGCATAACGAGATTTAATTTCTTCTGGATAAAGACGAACTATTTCAGCTACAATGAAAACATCATTAAGATTATAATACATCATAGGTTCAATATATTCATCAAGAATAAATCTATCCCATTTATCTACTAGCTTATTAAGCTGACTAATACTCATTCCTTTAAGATTAGGAATTTCATCATATAGTTCAGCTTCTTTTTCATTAATATCAGGAAGTTCATATTCTAGAAGTTCATACCATTGAAGATTAATTGAAGTTTGCTTTAAACCTTTAGGAACAGGTTTACGTTCACCTGTTTTACTATCTACAACTACACTTGCTTTATTAAGAGCAAATATACGCATTACATCAATACCTGTAAATGGTAGTTTATATTTTCTAAGACTATTAAGATAAAAATCAGTTTTAAATTTATCTTTATCATCTTGACTAGAAATAATAGTTTTACTAGTTTCATATAACTTATTAATAAGTTCTTTCGTACTATTCGTACGCATATAAAAACTAAGTAAAGTAGCAATCATAAGATTATCATAATTGAAATTATTAAATCCATACAAGTCAGTACGAATAATATTTCCATTAGAATCTTTATAACATCTAGTCTTATTAATATAACCTATCATAGAAAGTAATTGACTATCATTTATATCTGTTATATAAAACTTATATTTTTCAACAGTTTTAAGACGAGCTTTAATTTCTTCAACAGATAGTTTTTGAACTAAAGGAATAGGTTTATTATCAGCATTAACACAATCTTTAAATACTTTAAGATAACTATTAATACTAACAAAAGTAACAGAAAAGAAATTTCTTAAAACTTCAACATCATAAGCTATACAATTAATCATTTATACTATACCATAATTATTTCTATTTTTAGTAACCCAATTAACATCATCAGCAAAACGCTGTTTAAATATATGATAAAGATTATCATCTTTAAATTTAATAAGAGGAGAATAATTATTAAATATATACTTACCACCAGTAGCCATAAATCTAGGAATATGATTATTACTAATACTAAGATAAGCATCACCAAATATAAATAGATATTTATAATTAATTCTAGCTAATTCTTTCCATAGAATATTACGACATTTATCAATAGCAGTAAGATATGTATTATAATTATTAGAACAAGCACATTTAATACTATAAGTCATATATACATCTTCAATGTTATTACGTCCAGAATATTCATCATAAAGATTACCAATATCAGTAAATAATTGATAATCTTCACAATAATTTCTATCACCTCTAGGAAATAGGAAAACAACATCTCCATGAATACTTCCTCTACCACCTTGTATATATCTACCTGTATTAAATATACGATTTGGACATCTAGCACAATCAAGATATTCGTCAACAGTTTTACTTGCCATAAGATAATACTAATTGATTACTAGCGCGAGAACAAGCAACATACAATCTACGAAGCATTTCATCTCTATTAGTATAAGGATGACCATATTTATCATAAATCATATCGTTAATATCTACAAATACATTTTTATAAGTAGAACCTTGTGCTCTATGAGAAGTAATTGCAAAGCCATAATCTAAATCTCTACTAAATAAAATCTTACCATTACTATTCGTAATATTAGAAGCGATAAGATATTTACGTTTAAAATCAAAATATTGTTTCCATTTACTTCCACGTTCAGAACTACTAGCTTTTTTAGCATCATCAATAAGACTAGTCAACTTCTTATAATACATCTGAAATGTATAGTTATCATAATGGTCAATAACAAATAAAGGTTGAGTTATAGCACCACCATGAATAGCTTGAAACTTAATAAGAAATCCTTTAAACTCATAATCATTATCAATTGTATCAACAATATCTTTAACAATATATTCTTCACTATTGTTTATAATAATATCATTAAAAACATTAACAACAGTAGTATAACTCATTATTAAATCATTACGAGTAATAAGACTTTTATCAGCATCTTGAATAATCATATGTCTTACATGGTTATTCCATTGTGCAACACGACTATTAGTATAAGCTATAATACGATACAAATCAATATTTTTAGTATATTCTTCATCATTAAAACAAGTATCAATTAAATCAGAAAATTCAGTTTGACCACAAACATAAAATCCTTTAGTTTCTTCATTATAATCTTGTCTATTTTTAGATATATAATCAAGAAATCTCCATCCATTCTTATTATCTATATCTTCTCGAAGAAGTTTAAGAAGTTTACTAATAGGGTTATTATCTCCTTGTCGTACAACTTCTTTAAGATAATAAGTATTACTAGCAATAAGAAAAGCTTGACTAGCTTTCTCATTAACAGGAAAAAGTTGACTAGAATCACCAAGCATTATAACTTTAATTTGAAGCTTCTTACATTTATTACTAATATACTTAACAAGTTTAGCATTAAGCATAGAAGCTTCATCAATAATTAAAACTTTAAGACCATCTAGTTTATCTTTTCCAACAGGATTAAAGGCAGGATTTTCAGGGTCAAAATTTTCAATATTAACATCAAGTCTAAAACCAAACAATGATTGAATAGTATTAACTTCTTTTCCACCAATAGAATTACTAAGAACTCTACAAGCTTTATGTGTAGGAGCAGCACAACCTATAACACCACCAGACCATTTGCAATTATTAATAACATATTTAATAACAAATGTCTTACCTGTACCTCCAGCACCGCAAAGAGCATTAATATATTTCTTATCATCCCAAGGCTGTGCAAGAAACTCAATAAGTTCATGCACAGCTATTTCTTGGTCTTTAGTAAACTTAATGTTAGTATCTTTTCTATTACTATTAGCAATATTAAGATTACCAATCATTACAATTCGTTGTTTACATCAATAAGATTATTTTTAACTTTATCTTCATATTCTTTCCATTCTTGAAAAGCTAAAATAGTAGATTCACTATCACCACGATTATAACACGTAGTAATATGAAACAATTCCTTAGCAAAAGGCATTTTAACAATTTTACCTTTAGCTATAAGTCCAGCAGCAAAAGGAATATAAAATCTAGTATCAACAGTTTTTCTATTTTCACTATCTCTTATAATTTTAATTCTATGATTATATTCATCTAATTGACGAGCATAAACAACTTTCTTTCCTTTAGTTCTGTAACTTTCACCTGTAATGCTATATAGCTTGCCATTATATTCTACTTTATAAGTACCATCAATATATCTAATAATACCTTCACATTTAGCAACTATAATAACATATTTATTGACTATTCCTTTATCTTTTGATTTACCTACAACTCCAAATGAGAATTTAAAGCTAACCATAGCATACTACTTTCTTTTAATAGTACGCATACGTTTATCAACAGCACGAGTAATACCTTTAAAAGTATTATCCTCTGCAAATTTAGCTTTACGAGCAGCCTTTTTAGCAGCTTTCTTAGCAGCAATTTCTTCATCACGTTCTTTTTGTTGTTGAATAACATCAACAATCTCAACATGATAACCACAATAATGAGTAAGAAAATCAATCTTACCGCTAGTTCCATTACCAATAGTGCTATTCTTAGCTACTTTAATAACTTTACTAGCAGGATTGATTCCAATAACAGCATCAACATTATTAAGTTGACGAACAACAGAAACTTCATCATACTTTTTCATAAGTACTTTACATTTTTAAAGATTAATAAAACAATTATATTTAATAGTTAAAACTATAATAAGTTCAATAATAGTTAGATTAGTAGAGCCACTACGCTACGCTCCGTGGCGACCCCCCGTAGAGGATGGAAGCAAGCTAGTCATTAAACTTTCTTTCTAATAATATCATTAAAATCACTAGCAAGTTTACCAATTCTATCTTCAATTCTATCTAGTCTATTTCTATCTCTATCTCTTTTAACTTCCCATTGTTTATTAATATCGCAAATATCAATTTGAATCTTTCTAATCCAATTTTGCGTATCGTCAATATCTCTAATAAGTTTATCTAATTTTCTAGTAACAATGGTAATTCTTATAAAAAGAAGTACAGATAAACCAAATATAATTCCAAGAATATATTCAATCATAAAAATAATGATAAAGTTTACGAATAAGTTCAAATCTAGTATCAGTAATATTATAGATTTTAAATGCCTTAGCAACAAAATCAAAATCACCATATTTAAGCAAAGCATCTATATAATCTTTAATATCACTAAGCCACATAATAGCACTAATAGAATACCTATCACTATCAGTATTAGTAATATATTGACCAATACCTTTAGCAATAGTATCAGCAGTTATATCGTTAATAATAAACTTATCAGTAAACCAATTATCTTTTATATACTGTTTATCAGTATATTTATCACGAAAGGTTTTAGATAGTTTATTACATAAATCGATATAAGAACGAGCAGCAGTTCTATTATTATGATTAACAAATTGAACATCTTTAACTTTAAGAGTTAAGTTCATACCACATTCAATAATACGAACTTTAATTTGTTTTTTATCTTCATTAATATATAGAACAATAGCAAGTTTATCTTTCCAATAGCCAGTATTCAAAGTAACTATATCATAAAGTTTAACTTTAAATCCAGATGTAATAGTACCATCAATTTGTTTATAAGTAATATAATTCATAATAAAACTGTATTAAATTTTTAGTTTAACATTTATTAGCTAGTTCTTTTGCCCTATATTGAACTCAATATTAATCGTGATAGATTAATCAGATTATATATGAAAATTCAACAGAGAGCAAAAGAATCGTATCTATGAATGTATTATGAACATAAATAGCTAGTCATTTGTAGCAGGCTCATTATTTTGTTCATTATTCTTACCATCACGTTTAAGACGTTCTTTAAGAATATGTTCAGATACAGAACCAAGTTTACATTCACTAACACAACGACTAACACCTTTAGCATGAGTTACAGCATATACAATAGGATAATTAATATATTTATTATTACCTACTGTACGTTCGATTTTAGTAATTCCAACTTCGGTTACAATACCAACACAAACACCAAGCTTAGTTTGATTATGATATTGATAAGTATATTCCATATAAACTACTTGTCCTTTTTTAAACTTAGCTTGTTCTTCAATGTATCTATCTAATAGACCATCAAAAATAAAAGAATCATAATTATCCATTTTAATTATATATTTAAAGTTAATAATATACATACTAAAAAGCCTAGCACTATCTTCACAGACAATACTAGGCAAATCTACAAATACGAAATCATATAAACGAAATGTTTGACACAGACATTGTTATTACTAATTTCACAATCAATAATAACATCATTAACACCAAATCAAATATGACATATAACACTTGGACTATGATAAATATTAATAGCACTATCTTCACAGACCGTACTATTACAAAAGTTACAATTAGAAATTAAAACGGATAATAGCAATATCATAGTTTCGGAGTTCAATTCCTCCATCATCAGCAAGTGAAATAACACTATTATCTTCACAGACAATAGTGTTAGAAATATAATCAAAAATTTATGTGGGATTATTTAGTAGATTTATTTGCTTTTCTACGTTTAAGTTCAGCATAAATTTCATCATCACTAACATTCTTAAACTTATTCTCTTGTTTATTATTATCAACAGATTGATTAACCATTTTAATAATTTCATTACGTTCTGCATTAGAAGTATTAATAATATGTTGAGCAATCAAATTATTAATTTTAGTATTAGCTTCAACAATATTAATAATCATATCTTTAGCATATTTAGGAAAAACAGCAATAATAGGTTTAAGAATATCTTTATCTTCAATTATACTATCCCAACGATTAATAAGCCAATCAAGTTCAAATCCATCTTCAGTAGCGAGTTTAATAATATCTTCTTGAGTTTTACCAAAATCATTAAGATATTTTTGTTCTTTAAGAACATATACAAATAAAGCTAAACCTCTAACATATTGGTCTGGGGATAAACCTTTATCTTTAATATCATTAATGAATTTATTAAGAAGATTACAATCTTCTTTATATTTACAGGTATCACAAGCAATATTATTAGATGTATTACAAGATTTACCAAAAACTTCATCAAGAATAACTTTAATATTAATATTTTCCATAATTTTATCTATTTAATCATAATAACCAAAAACATCATTTTCAGGGTCAACAATAGGACTATCATCAACTATTGGTTCCCAAGCAATATCGTCAAAATCTTGACTTAGACATTCTGCATGAATTTCAACACCTTCAACATTATTATTGAAATATGTATCATCTTCAACAAAATAAATATCAGTTCTTTCCATATCCTTATATATAAAATAAACTCCGAGTAGAGGATAGTTATCATCAACGTGTTAACTATAACAAACCCAATAAACAAAATGGATAAAAATGGCAAGAATATGAGAATTAGCTTTAATAAGCTCAACAGCACTATCCATCCTCTACGGGGAGTCTATACTACAAACTTAGCTAGCTTCAGAATCTTTATTCTTTTTATGAAGTTCAGTTTCAGTATCAATCATAATACCAATAACTCGCTGACTATCACTAGCAACATCAGCATGAGCTTTAACTAAAGCATCAATGAATAAATCATCTGTATATCTATATTCTCTACGAAGTCCACCATCAGCAGTAACTCTAAACTTATTCCATAAGAAGTCAACATAAGCACCTTTAGAATTACATATTCTTCCATCATCTTCAAGAGCATGAAGAATATTAAGAGAAGTATGACGTCTAAATGCAGCATTGAATTTAACAATACAAACTACATCAAGAATATGTTGAGGAACATTAATTCCAACAGGAACACCACGTTTATCAGTCTTAGCATCTTTAAAATCATTATCTTCATTAGCTTGACTAACAACAGTAGTTTGTTCTTCCTGTTTACGAACTTTACTTTGTTTCTTCTTCCTAGCTTTATTCTTAGGCTGAACAGTTTCACTACTAACAACAGCATTAACTTGTGTATCTTCTTCAGGAACAACAAGTTTACCTTCTTGTTTAGCTTCTTCTAAACTTTCAGCCATAGTTTTCTTTCTAGGCTTAGATTGAACATTACTAGTAACATTATCAAAATTTACCATAACACTTATAAGTTTAAGATTAATATTATTATCAGTAGCAATATTACTCTACTGAACAACACGACAAATATAATAATTAAATATAATACTCCAAATATATTATAATTTATTTATACTATAATTCTAACTAATAATCAATAGCTATATTAAAATAACTAAAATAGTTATAGCAATAGGAATTAACTTACTACGAGTATAATAAATATCAATAGTATCAAGAGTATCATTAGTATAAAGAGAATCAGTAATATCAAGAATATTAAGAATATCATTAGTAATATCACCAGTAATATTAGCATAACTAGTATTAATAGTCATTATAATATTGATAGTATTAATAGTGCTATTATTAACTAGAACTAATGCTATTGGTCATTATGACTAGAAGTCTTATTAGACTTGATAATACTGTTAGAGCTAGTCTTAATACTGGGCTTAACGATAAAGTTTATGACGAAACTAGAGTTAAAGCTGATGTCAAAACTAATGTTGATGATGATAGTATAACCAAAGGTTATAATGAATGAGATTGAGAAGATGATAGTATAACTGAAACTGATAGTGGTATAACTAGAGGTTATAGGAGATATAACTAGAGGTTATAAAGGTTATAACGAAAAGTTATAATGAGATAGGAGAAGGAGTTGGAACAATAGGTTTAGATTGATTAGGAGGAGTGTTATTAGGAGGATGAAGAGGATTAGGAAGAATACCAGCAGGACTAGTTTTTTCAGCATGACATCTCCACACTCATCTCCACATTCACCACTACCAAACTCACCATCATCTCCACATTCAACCTCAATTTAACCCTATTTGAACCACATCCAACTCCACCATTTCATTCTCCACGAAATCCACATTCACCACTTTCATCTCCATATCCTCTTTCTCCACATTCAATACCTCTCGTCACCTCTAACTTTATCTCTATAACTTTTTGTTATGGGAGTAAATCTCCATGACCAATATCAGTATCAATACCAGTCACGACAGTCATACCAACATCATCTTGTTTCACAAGATGAGTTGTTGTAAGTTCACTAATATAACTAGTTTTAATGATATGAATCAGCAAAAATAATTACAATTTTATAGCTATATCTAGCCTGTTATATATATATATATATACTTACCAGTATATATATATAACAGGCTATATATAGCTAAGAATAAATCTTGACAGTTATATTAAACTATCAGTTTCAGTTTCATCATCATATTTATCATCGGTAACTACATTATAATCATAGCTATCAAGGCTATCATTAATAATATGAGCGATACTTTTTAATTTACCAGCAATACCAAGTCTGCTCTTATTAACACTATCATATACTTTTGTTATATCATCAGCATTACCATTAGTAGCCATATTAGTAATAGCAAGAATAATACAATCACCAGCAGGATAAAGTTTAGTAAGTTCAATAGAAGTAATAGAATTATCATTCTCAACTTCAATAGTAGTAATAATACGATGTACTTTCATGATGTTTAATATTAGGACAAGACTTATCAGAACTTGCAGCTAGTTCATGACTGACAAGTCTTATCAGACTGTTAAGTTCGTTTGCTGCAATCTATTTAATGTTGATAATGAGCATTTCCATGTTGAACACTAGCAACAGCATCAGCAAAACTATTGTTTATAACATCAGTGCTACCAACCCGAAGGTTAGTAGCACCATGTTCATTAGAATGGCAGATCGTCATCACTCATTGCAGTAGCAACAAAACTAACTGCTTTAGCTTTAGCCTCACGCTTGGCAGCAATGGCAGCACGAGCGTCATCCATAATCTGCTTGATAAGTACATTATATGCACCAACAAGAACAGGGTCAGCAGGCTGTTCTATACCTACAATATGATATACATATCGGTCATAATCCACAACATTGTAAAGATTGTCTTTACGAGTAAATGGATTACTGTCTTGTACACCAGCAGGTACAAACTGGCAAAGAACTTTGACAGCAACACCAGTCAGATACATACTAGCAAAGCCAGCTTCAGCAGCCTCGCCAACATAGTTGACAAATCTACCGTAGAACTTGTCTTTGCGCATTACAAGTAGTATCTGATTGAATGGCATCTGAACAGCACCAAGCATACCCATTCGATGTGTACCATCAGGCATACTTTGAGCACCTTTGACAGGACTAGCAATAGTAACAAACGCATTGAGATAAGACTTGCCATTACGACCTGTACGTTCTTGACAATCAATATTAGTAATGACAGTAGTCATTACATAACTATGACCATCAGTACAGATGCGTCTAACAACATCATCAATGGTTTCCACTTGCGCAGAACTTTGGTTATCTGTATCAACAGTAGGTTGAACAGGTTGGTTAACACTAGTAGTTGATTCAACTACATTAACATTCTCAGGAGCAGCAGCAGCACCTTGTGCAGCTTGTGCTAAATCTTTAACGTCTGGCATGACTATTAAGTATTTAATTACGCTAATCAGTAGCATTACTGACAGTTGTTTTCGTTTCAACTGCAAAGTATTTAATGTTGATAATGAGCAACATCATCTAGTAGAGATTAATCTCTACTAAGATAACTAACAATAGCCGATAGTATTCCAAATACAACAGCAGTAATTTGTTCATCACTAGTTGGCTCTACTTTCAATGCTAGTATGATAGCTGGCATCATCAGTATGATTGCAACTAACAACAATGGTTTGTTTGTTTTCATAATGATTAGTGTTAATAGTTAGTAATGTAATGAGATGAATAATCTCAAAATATTTAATGTTGATAATGAGAGTGAGAACTTTACTTTCTCCTAGAACTTGACGGGGGTAGTCAAGTCCAATTTAATGACCCACCCCTCCTACTCACTAGCCTCACCAAAACATTAATATACATTATTTTCACTCTAATTATTACCATTACTATCATTTTCACTATAACTCTCATTATAACTTTTCATTTCATTTTCATTATCGTTACCTTTATTACCTTCATCTTCATTATTTCCATTATCTTCGCCCTCATCTTTATAATTATCATCATTTTTATCATCGCATTTAACTCAGTCTTCACTAATATCTACAACTTCAGTTGCATATAAATCTTTATTAGCAATTACAATACCTTTATCAGTATCATTTTTAAATAAAACAAATTTATCAACTATAAGTCTATCTTTATCATCAAAAGTTTTTATTAATTTAGCTTCACTAATAATATTAATAAGTTTGTTAACATCACCTCTAAATATGTAAATAGGATTAACAACATAAATATTTCTAATATTAGTTCTTTTAATAATATTTTCATCTTCAAGATAAGCAATAGCGTTATAATAATCTCTATAATTAGGTTTAACTAAACCATAACCTTTAATTAAATCATGAGAAATATAAATAACATTACTATTAAATTTAATATTTTCAGCAATATAACCAATAAAAGAAATAATAACAGCATATCTATTTTTTCTTATTATATCCCAAACTCTCATACCAATAGTAACAAAATTACGTTTAATACCAACTTCTTTACTAAGATGATAACCATTATCAAATTCAGCAATTATACCAGTTCTAGTACTTTTATTATAACTAAAAGGATTAGCAACAACAAGTCTTTGTTTTTCAAATTCTTCTAAACAATCAGCATTATAACAAACATCATTAACAAGTTTATTATAAACTTTAGTAGGTTTAAAATCTTCTTTAAAAGTCATAACAATAATAGTATTAAGTTTAACATAAAAATATATTACTCTAGGAAATGTCGAAATCTATTCCATGTATGGTATAAATATAGCAAATAAATAGCGAAATCTATTCCATGTATGGTATAAATTGGTATTTGTAACTTATTGATAATCAAATAATTATAAGTTAGCAATAGTATCTATATAGATATATATATATTATATATAATATTAATATAATCAGTATTATTAGATTCACTGTGACCCGCTTCGAGCTTCGCTCTCCGCTAGACTCCCCTTGGAGGATGGGATATAATCAGTATCAATCATATCAAGTTAATCATTATCATTATCTCTATTAATATCATTAATACTAATATGATTAAGCCTAACTCATCTCCATCCTCCACGGGGAGTATGACTTGCATATTTATAATCATATAATCCTCTACGATTGAAATGTTAAAAATAGTTTTTCTCTTGGTAGATTCATTCAAACTCTTACATTTGCTAAAAACAATTAAGTTATGGGTAAAGATAAAAGTGAAACTAAACCTAAATACACTAGAGAATTTCATAGTGGAGAAAGGAATAAAAAAGAAGTTAAAGTTCCTAGTAAACTTAAACTTGGAAATATTGGTATTGATAGTATTATTAAAACTAAATAATTTAGTGTTATGATTAAAGTTGAAAGTAAATTTAAAGATTTTGGTATTCAAATACCTACTGACATTAGCGAAATAACAAGTGAAGCACTTGACGCTATTCTTACTAATGTAGTTATTGCTAAACATTATTGTGTTGTTGCTCTTTGCCAAAATGAAAGTTTGTTTGGTGTTATTAATAATAAAGTTAATACAGTTGAGGTTATGCCAATTATTGCTAAGATTAGTAAAGAAGATGCTGAACTTATTGGTATGAACCAAATGGATAAGATTATTATTGACCGTTCTACTCTTGAACGTGGCTATCATCTTTATCTTAAACATAATGTTCTTAGTCCTCAATTTGTTAATAAGTATATTACTAATGATACTGAACTAACTCGTTCTATTACTGTTGGTACTTTTGGACAAAATCAAGGATATACAAAAGGACAGAAAGTTTGGTTTGTTGAATTTAAAGTTATAGCTATTAATGATTTAAGAGCTGCTATTACTGATAAACATAAAGCTATTAATCCTTTTGTTTATCATTCTGCTGAAAAAGCTAATTAGCCATTTCGTCTAAATAATCGAACTCTTCTTAAAACTACTTATGTATAATTTAAAATTATAGGTACTTGTGTTCTTGTTTATAGTAGTAATCTAAGAAGAGTTCTTAAACTTTCAATTATGGATTTTAAGACTAATACTAGTTTTAATATTGCTAATACTAGTTCTCAAGAAGATTTTGATGATGATTATATTCTTATATATAAAGACTGTCTCTTATACACATCTCCGAGCCCACGAGACACTCGCTAATCTCG
>ENA-OZUX01000210-OZUX01000210.1-human-gut-metagenome-genome-assembly--contig:-NODE-210-length-15217-cov-3.368091_pt1 | contig 15217 bp, 7 predicted proteins | sample MGYA00243442_ERZ654039 | MGnify/ENA primary metagenome ERZ654039 (study PRJEB26926, sample SAMN06164892) | human gut metagenome | biome: ENVO:00009003; feature: ENVO:2100002; material: ENVO:00002003... | reverse complement strand
GGACAATCCCCGTACCGGTACTCTAATGGCGCGTTCTACCGAGAACTTTGCCGGAACTTCCTCTTTGGAGGGACGTCACGGTATGTTTGCGATGAAGTTGAAAGAGGCCGATTATAAGAATTTCACTCCCGACTTTGTGGCACGCAAGTCCGCTTTCTGCTTCGATAATCGTATCGTTTGCCTGGGTACGGGCATCAGTAACAGTAATGCGCAGTATCCTACGGAAACCACCCTTTTTCAGAGTGAATACCGTCCGGGCAAGGCGGCCATCTCCGTGATGGGAAAGGAGATAGACAAACCGTCATTCGGCGCAAAACTGGCGGGTAATCCCAATTGCTGGTTGCGTGACGGATACGGCAATCATTATCTTGTACCGGAAGGCCTTGTACGTGTGCAGATAGCCGAACAACAGAGTGCCAAAGATACGGATAAATCTCCGACAAAGGGCACATTTGCCAGTGCCTATATAGTACATGGCCTGGCTCCCCAAGATGCTGCCTATGCTTACAGCATTCTCATTCAGCCCACTGCCGGGGAACTTGCCGCAGCGCAAAAGGAGCCCGGTTATTCCATTCTCCGTCGTGACCGGCAGGCGCATATCGTTTTCGACCGTGCTTCGGGGGTAACGGGGTATGCCGCTTTTGAGGCTGTCAGTTTGCCGGAAGATGAAGTTGTTGCGGATATTACTTCCGAAACAATGGTAATGCGCCGTACGGCAGAGGACGGAACGCTGATTGTCAGCGTTTGTGACCCTGACCTGCACATCAAGGAAAAAACATATACTACTTCCGAGCCCAGTGCGCCGTCTTTCAAAACTTTGCATCTGAGAGGCGCGTGGAGTTTGGCTGTACCCAATGAAAAGGTAAAAGTACAGTCGGCAGGAGATGTTACGGAAATAACCGTTACCTGCCGGCACGGACAGCCGGTGGAATTCCGATTGAAGAAATAACGGGTTTTCTTTAGGTATTTTGTTCACCCCTTTCGTTCTTCCTGTTTCTTTATTGATGTAAAACAGGATGCGAAAGGTGAAGGGGTAATCTGCAAAAAGGAAAAAAGAGGTTGTTTCTTCCGATGATAGTATCTTATCTTATGAGGATATTACTTTTTTGGAACAGGATAGATAACAAGAAAGGCTGACAAGATTGTCAGCCTTTCTGTTCTGATATTATAACCTTAAAAAGGATTTATTATTTCAATGCCGTGAGCCAAGCGGGTACATAACCCAAACGGCGGCGGAGTTGCGCCTCATAGAGAGAATAAGGCTCTACGCGACTGCCTTGGCTTTCGATACGTTTGTTTTGTGGTACATCACTGATGAATGTTTCGGCAAAATTGATAGAAGCGCCGTGGAAACCGACGATAACGGGCGGTACTGTTTTGCTCCATGCAGAATTTTTATCCCACCATACAAACTGATTGTTCCAATTGCTTTCATAGCCCGTGCGAGTAGCATTCATATTCCAAATGATTAAATCCCCTAAATGATTAGGAACTTCGTATCGGTCTCCACCTTGACGGCTGGGAATGAAAGCGCCTGTACAGCGGTCTATCAATGTGGCACGCGGTTGTGATGCGTGAGCTTCGTAGCAAGCATCGTCTCCCCATTGTACATTCCAGATAACGGCTCCCATACTTGGTTTGGATACGCCACAACCGTGATACTGTCCGGCATTTTCCATCCATTCAGCCAACTGTCCGGCTTTAGGAATTCGATAACCGCTACTATGGTCGTATACTTTACCTATAAATACGCGTGAAGAAGAGTTGGAGCGTACGGCTGAATGTCCGCGATTGCCACTGATTTCTATGTCATAGGCTGAGAAATTAGCACTGCTTATAATGGAAGCAGCTTCACTTACACTAACGAAGTTCACCCGACGCATCCATGAATTGGTTAAGCGGGAGAAATCTATCAATTTATAATCACCATCAAATGAACCGCCATCGGGAGTCTCTTCGTGATGTTCGAATCCTTTCACAGCTTTACCTTGGAAAGTAAGATCTTCCACACCTACATTCTCATAGTGAGGATATTTCTTGATTTTCCAATTGTATTTTGCTTCCACTTTGCGCATAATAGGTTCAGCAAAGGTCAATTTACCGTTGCTTACGGCTGTTACCTGATGATAGTCTATCACGTTAGCTCCTTCCAGTTTGATATTGGCTTTGTCGTCCAAGTCGCTGAGCGGGTGGGGGGCAATCTCTTCTGCCACAAAGTCAGGGTCATTATTTAGCGCATAGAGGCATACCCAGTCTCCCACATGGATATTTGTTGTATTGCTTACGGCAATTTCAAATGAACCTTTAGCAGCATTACCTGTAACATCGGCTAAGTCGCTAAGGCCGGAATAATGCTTTATTTGGAGCATGGTGGGAGCTGACCACTCTTTTTTGTTATCCGTTTTTTTGTTTCTGGCATCCATACGGATAACGGTTTTATTCCTGCCGGCGCCTTTAATGACTATGTTCTCCATAGTAAGAGCTATTGTGTGGTTTACTTCGCTTGCATCTTGCAGGATATATTCACCCTCGGGAAAATAAATAATGGTATTTACAGGATTATTGCTGTGAAGGCGTAAGGTATATGAGGGTGCTCCACCATTTACTCCGGTGTTGTCATCCCTACTTTCATCATATTTTTTTACTCCTTTGATAGATGCAATGGCATTGATGAAAGCTTGGCGGTCTGATTTATCATCATTCGGCGTGGCTCCAAAGTCACATACGTTGATAACCTCATATCCACGGGCTTTCAACTCTTCCATTTCCGGCGGTGCTATTTCTCCATGCATATATCCCGCAAATGAGAAGTTGGGTAGCATATCAGTATTGTCCAGTAATTCCACTTCTAATGTTATGGTACGCTGGTAGTGTTTGGAAGAGGTTATAATAAAGTTTATGGGTTGAGTCTTCTTTGTTGCTACTGAAGCCGGTGCTTTAATCGACAATACCTCATCTTTCAGTGTCACTGTCCAGCCGTCGGGAGCTTTTATTCTGGTTCTTACCACATCGCTTGTCTCCACCAGAAATTTACGTTCTTCGTTAAGGAAGAACGTCAGCCCGTCTTCTGCTTCGCTTCCTTTTACTTTGAGGTAGAAGTTACTGATGACAGGGAAATCCTTTAATCCTTTGTCCGCTCCCAAAGTAAGGGATAGCTTACCGGCAGTTTCGTTATAAACGATGTCACTGAAGAGCGAGCTTACTCCTGCGCCTTTACCGTCAAATGCAGCGATGCGGCTGCGTGAGGTATCGGACAGATAGGCATAAGTGGTACCGCCGTCACAGGTTATTTTCCAGAAGCCTTCGTTGTCAATCTGCAATTGAGGAGAACGGTAAGCGGCTTCTATATCTTCCAGCGAGTAGGCATTCAGCGTTTTGCCGGATGGGTCGGTGAAGTCGAGATAATTACTGCCGTCGAAGCTATAAGCCCAGTTACCCTTTTCGGAGATTGTGATAAGGGGGAAGAAAGCGTCTACCTCTTCTCCGGCGCCGATATTGTAGGCGTTACCACCGGAAAGTTCTACTTTATAGCCTGTTTCGATGGGAGTGATACCTACGGGAATCTCGCCGGACAGCAGACTTTGGTAGCAAAGAATGGAGGCATTCAGTCGGTCGACCGTACCTTCAAAGGCGGCTACCTGCTCTTTCATATACTCGGCCTGTGCCTGTTTGTCGGCATCGTCGTCGCACGACTGCAGCGGCAGTAGCAGCAGGCTGCAAACGGCGGGAAGCAAAAGTTGTTTGATGTTCATTTTTCTCATACTTATGTGTTAGATTTGGTTTTTTATTTCTTTTCGATGAAGTTGAGGTAACGGGGGAAACCATCTTCCAGCACTACTGTTACACGGGTTTGCCCGTCGGTGTGAGTTACGGACAGGGCTTCCGCAGCGCTTGTCTCATCCAAAGTCCATGTTCCGTGGAAAGTCAGTGTAGCGGTGGTGGGGGTGGATACCCAACCGAAGTATTTATCGGACTGCGGACGTAGGTCGGGGTTGCAGACAGCTATTGAAAGCTGCTTGCCTGTGATGCGCTCCAATAGCAGCAGCTCCGTGTCCGAGGCGAGCAGCGCACCTTCATTCAGCCCTGTGGCAGGGGCAAACAAAGCGTATGCGGTTGTGTGCGAAGGTGTGTGCTTCACGATGTGCAGTGAATCTTGCTGCTGTTTTACTTCGAAGATACCGCCTTTGCGTACAAAACGTTTGGCGTCGGCGCGCATGCGTTCGGCCGTAGTGGCAGGTACTACAAGGAACTGATATTTCTTTTGTGCGGGCTTCGCGCCGTGCAGAAGATATGCTTTGGCGGCTGTCATTGTTCCCATACCTTGCTCGGTAAGGCCGAAAGAGGATGGAGTGGTCTGCTTGCCGTAGCGAACGATAAGCGGGTCGTTTCCGGCAGGGATGAAGTATCCGGTAGAGCATGGATTTACAATCCAAGTATCTTTGGAAGAGGCGATGCTCAGTGAATCGCCCTCTGCCAACGGTTTGCCGTTGACTATCGTTGAGGCCTTGCCGTCCGTAACGCTTTGGAACAAGTTGGTGGCTGTAATCCATTCGTCAGGATATTCACCTTGTGCGCTTACGCCGCTGCCCATGCTGAACAACATGCCGTCGATGGCAAAGACTGACTTGCAGAAAGAGAGGTGAGTGGGAACGAAACGTTGGCTGCCCCATTTGTCGTCCTGGTCGAAGGCGGCGGCGAACAGACCGCAATCACCCCATGCCAATGCACCTGCAAAGTTGGTGGTGTGCGACCATTGGTCGAAACGGTCGGCGTTGTTGCCGTTGGGCAACATTGATTTCCAGTCGGTGTAGTGTACGGTGGTGGTACCGGGCATTACGTTCCAGTCCCATCCGCCTTTTTCAGCGCTTTTCTTGTCCTTGTAAGGGTAGCCGGAAGCCGCTAAAGAGCCTTCATACAATACTTCCAATGTACCGTGCGATTGATAACGTCCGAAGCGGTTGGTCTTGTTATAGATTTCGCCACCCCAGAAACGGGTGGTGGGGCAGCGCATGGTGGCTACCCAATTTGCCTGACGATAGATGCCGGCCGGACTGTAGTTGAATTGATAAAAGCCGTCCAGTTTTCGGGGAGTGACGCCTTTATAATGGTCGGTTTTGAAGAAGGCGTTGTAATAGGCGGCAAGTTCCGGGTCGAATCCTTTGCCGTCCATATCTCCGCCAATCTCTACCAGCTCTCGGAAAAGAGCTTTGGAAAAGTTCACGTCCAGCCCGTAGAGCGGGTGACGTCCGGCGAGGCTGTTGGCGTAGAAATGTTCCGTATCGGATGCGGAAGACGTAGCCATAAGGTATACGCTTACGATTGCCTTACTCATGCGTTGGTATGCATCGCGGGTGATACGGAAAGCAGTGCCTTTCAGCCGTCCCATATATTCCACCCATGTGCGGTAGGAGTACATATAGCCGTTGTAATGTGTTTTGTGGTGGAAACCTGTACCGTCGGGCTTCAGGATGTCTTTTTCACCGGGTACATATTGCGTACATGCCGAGAGATAACGTGAGAATGAACGCAGGTCTTCCGCTGCTTGTGCATTGTTCGGGTTATGGAGTGCGCATACAAACAGATGCGGAAGCACGTTGTACAGATAGTCGGAATTGACGGTACGTTTCAGGATAGCGTCTTTCTGGTTGAGTTTATAAAACTCCATCAGTCCTTTTACCGATTCAATCAGTCGTCCCTGTTGTTCGGGAGTACAAACCGGCAGGGCGGAAAGAAAATCGACGGGAACGACACGCACGTCTGTGTACGAGTTGTATGGAAATGCGGGAATGCGTTCTATTACTCCGTCGTTCAGTACTTTATCCAGGTAAGAAGAAAATTCGGAACCTTCGGGTAGGTTCTCTTGTGCAGCGTATGCCAATGCACGTATGGCTGCGGCGAGCTTGCGGGTATCTTCAATCTTTACCGTTTCCATTTTGGCGGTATCAAAGGTTTTTATGAAGTCGATAGCACGCTGTACTTCTGCCTTGGTGGCTTTTACCGGTTTCAAGGGGTATTTTTTACGTAATTTCAGCAAGTCTTCGATAGAGGTATCGGAGGTATTGCCGGATTGGTGGGTAACGGCGGATGGGATACTGTTGTCGGTTGCTTCTGATGCCTGGGCATGTGGTTGTCCTGCCAGGGACAGAAGTAAAAATAAGCTAAGAAAATTCTTCATAATATCAGTCTTTTAATTTTGGTTGCTAAATTCGGCATTTTGAGGGATATGTGAGGTATAAAAAAATACAGAAAAGGGGAGATTATTGTTCAGGGGGAGGTCTGATTTTGTAAAGCTCTGCTTGAGTTTTGTTTTGCAGTGTTCGACTTGCCGAAGTTCGGAAAACAATTTGTCATTCAGAACGAAGCGAGGAATCTCTTCTCTATGTATGCGAAAGAGGAAGTAAATTCTTTGCTACGCTCTGAATAACAGTTACTTTTAATATAAACTAATTTTCAACATTTACTTATGAAAATGAATTTATCATCGTAAGAGCGGTTTTTTTATTGTCCGAAGATAAAGGTTTTTCCTCTGATGACAGTTTTTTACCAAATCGGGAATCAGTTGCCGGAAGTAGATGTATCTACTGTAAATAGGGAGGCAGAGAAAAATAGATGGAAGTTGAAAAAACAAAGTGCTAGTAGATGAGTTACCAGCACTTTTGATTTATTGGGGAAGTATGTGTTAATTTACGGATTAAGGCGTTTAGTGTTGAGTACTGGCAAAAAGTGAGAAAAAGTAATATAAAGTAAAATCCCTTGCCGCGGGGGAGGGGCAAGGGATTTTGGTTAAGAGCTGTGGCTCTTGAGTAGAGATTTGATTAAGGTTGAATTATATGTTTGTACTATTTTCTTCTGATAAGTAGACATCAGTTCTTTTCCTCAACATATGGTTCCATTGTAATATCGGTGATTTCAAGAGTGCTGATAGTTTCTGGTTTTTCTTTGTTGGCATTCGTTGTTGTATAAAATCTTAAATGGCATTTGGAAAGATCTGCCGGACTACTGTCGGTATTGAGAGAAGCTGTACTGCTATATGTTGTTTTATTCTCCTTCGAATCCCAATTAACTTTTACAAAATTAATATAAGCAGTATATTCCTTCCACTGTGCTTCCAAATTTTGCCCTGCCATTGTACTTTGTAGAGTATTTTGAATTGTGTTTAATGATGTGCTTACACCAAAGGCTCTTTCATCTCCTGATACACAAGCTATATTACATTTTGGTGTCATTGCAGTTGATGCCTCAACAGAACCTTTGGCTTTATATGTTATTTTATAAATGCCATTTGTTGATGTTATGTCAATAGGTCCCATATGGGTATAGTTTATGGCGGATATATAATAGCTATTAGTTACTTTATCGTATTCGTTGGGGTTATCAATCTTGGGTGTGTAAGTAGATGTAAATACGAGTTTCAAACTTTTGTCCCAATCTATTGTGGCTTCGCTAAGATCATTAACACTGATAACTCCGCCGTTATCAGCTTTATTCTGAAAGGCATACCAACCTTCTTCTGTCAAATCAGAAACTTTCGCAGCCACTGTTAAATCATTACCTGTAAATTCCTTGATCAGTTGTACTTTAATCTCTTCTCCTTCCAAATTAACACCCGGTGTTGATTCCCACGGGTCAATATTTCCGCCCGGGAATTTAATGCCGGCTTCTACTTCACCTATCATTACTTCCATTCTGAAGAATTTGCCTTTATCATAGGCAATATCTTTGTTTTCAGGAGCTTTAAATGTGTAATTCTTACCTCCGTTTACTCCATAAACTTCCAACAAAGTGCTACCTTTAGTCATTTTCTGTGCCGGAACGATGGCGCGGTATAAGAATGTGTTATTATTTTCATCTCCCTCTACACGAGCCATAATTACATCTTGTGGAGCTCCTAAGGTATTAATTTCTTGAGTGGTTAAATCGATACTGGCATCGGTCACTACATTCTTCAGCACAACCTGTGAAGGACCATCTTCGCCTATCTTATCACCTGCTATCAGCACTTCTACCATTGCATAAGCATGGGTATAGTTTAGTGTAATCTCTCCATTATTATAGCTGTCTACTGTACTTTGGGAAAGAAGTACATCACTCAAATCGTAATTACTGTTTCCTCCCTCTTGAGTTATAGACTGGTTCGAATATACGTTCAGGATGGCAGCTTTTGCAGCTTTGACATTATCCGTATACGGATAATAAGCGTAGAATGTATAATTAGCTCCTTCTTCCAACATAATACCATTGTCAAGGGTTTTGGCTTCCCACATCAGTGTTTCTGCATTGTATACGTATTTGCAATTTATCTGGGGTTCACCGCTACCGCCTATAGCAAAGATACCCACTTCATCACCTGCTCTCCAAGTAATGACACGTCCACTATTGGTGCTGGTACGTGTATTTGCTCCGTTACTGATAGTCATGTTGAACGTTGCGGGAGTTCCTTTCTTCACTGCATTATTTACTGGTTCATTTTCGTCATTACTACAGCCGGTAGCAATAAATGCCGCTGCGAGGCACAGCGCTAAATGTTTTAAAGTTTTCATATCTTTAAATTGTTTTTGATAGTTGATTAAATGCTATTTTGATTAACTAAGGTTGTACTTCTTCACCTTCACCACTGATTTTATCGTCTTCTTCCCAACCTGCGATAGGTGAGGAGGAACTCTCGATAGTATAGCCGGTGTTGCTGACAGTAACATCGAATACATACTGCATCCCACGCTCAAAACTACCTATACTGCTACCGATAGTATAAGTCTTCTTCTTCAGCGCATCAGGCAACTTGTTTGCATTGATAGTGGCTACATATCCCTGTGTACTGCCGAGAGGCATAACAAATGCTTCTGTGGTGCGTGCCACGGTGGCATCGGTAGACGAGGAAGTACGCATACGGAACGAGGCTACACTTTCTGTATCGGCACTGAAACGTCCCTCGACAACATTGAAACTACCGATGGTAGGTAGGCCGTTAAGGTCTACTGTCACATTATCGAGCTGTTCCGCCGTTATATCTCCCTCCGCACGGAAGTAAAATACCAAACGGCTCAGGGCGGGAGCAAGGCGCATGGAAGCCACCGTATTCTCTTTAGTGAGCGAGTTGGCACGTCCATACAATAGGGAAGATGCTTTCATGTCTCCCTGTTTGTCCAACTTCAGAGGCACCATACCTTCGGTTTCGAACGTTTCCTGACGCGGATAGTAGATGGCTACATCCCATACATCCTCACCTGTTGTAGGAAAGTAGGGAATGGCGTCTACTTGGTCGGGCTGGAAATAGTCGTCATACGAAGTCGGTGTAGGACTGTAGCTGAGATTAGCGTGCGGGCTCACCACTTCGCTGCTGCCGCTTTTCAGCACATATACGCCGATTTTGTCCTCGGGCTTGGTCCAGGTAGTTCCTTCCTGCTGGGTGTCATAGTTGGTGTACACCTTTGCTTCGATAATGAGAGGGTATGCCTTAGGGTCTGCGGCAGGTGCTTCATCATCGCTGCAGGCGGTCAGTAAAGCCCCTGCAAGGAAAAGAAATATGAGTTTGTTTTTTATCATAACGGATACCGTTTCTTTATTTGATTGCGTGTTATTCTTCTATTTTCTTCAGTGATACGCCGTCTATCAGGACACTTGACGGTTCGGATGCACTGTTTTGGAAACAGATAGAGAAGTTCTTCAAGTCTGTGGGAGTAGCATCCTCCGTATCGTTCATGCTGAACTGGTAGATGCTGTTGGCCACTTTACCGAAGTTGAAGTCGAGCGTGTAGTAGGTCCACTTACCCGAAGGGTTCGCCTTGCCGAAACCACCGTAGAATTTGCGATCCGCTTTCTTAGGCTGGCTTTGTGTGCACACAAAGAAACGTTGCAGGTCTTTACCGTTGGCATCACGCAGACGGATGAATACTTTTACTTGTCCCATGTCTTCGGACTTAGCCCAGAAACCCAATTTATACATACCCGGTTCTACGCTGCCTTCGTAACGTTGTGCCACGAACGACTTGTACCAGGTAGTCAGTTTGGGGTCTACGGAAAATTCCAATACTTTGCCGCGCTGCTTGTCGTTGATGATGCGGAAAGAAGCTGCGGTTTCATCGTTTACGGCGCACCAAGTGCCGAATGTCACGTTGTCTTTGCTGCCATATTCTGTAGTGAGGTCGGCGTTGTCGAATTCATTGTCCTTTATCAATTCTTGTGCTTGCAGTCCGGCTGCCATAACCAGCATACCGAAAACGCTTAAAATAATCTTTTTCATGATAATAATTATTTTTAGTGGTTAATAAAACGCTTGTTTGAATTATTGTGCGGGTTTCACTTCAACGGTTACTTCACGTACTATCTGTTCCGAATTCCATTTGTTGGCATTGGTAACGATGAAAGTGGCGGTATAGGTACCCGGTTCGTTGTAAGTGTGCTGATAGATGCCGAGACGGGCGTTTGTTCCCTTAATAGGAGTACCACGGTCGGGTTCTACGCTATGCGGCGACAGCTTCTGGCTTACCATCCATACATCGATGTCGTAATCCTGGGATTCGTTGACTGTTATTTTTCCATCCGTTACGACATATTCTTGCGGTTGGAACATCATACTGTAGTTGCTGACAGTGAAGTTGTTCTGTACCTTGGAGGTGACAAAGTGCGGCGTGAAAACGAACTCCCTTACCATGTCTTCCACTACAATCAGGTTTTTGTCCGGTTCGCGCTTCACGAGTTTAAGTTCGGTGATGTCGATGCGGGGGCGGTTGTCGTAGCTATATGTCTTTGTAGGGTCACTCGGGAGAGTATGTCCTTCGCTTTTTATTCCTGTGTGAGGCTCCGCCAGATAACGGAAAGCAAGGTAGAAATCCTTATCTTTGTATTGGCTGAGATTGACAGCGGCATACGGCAGTTTGGCTGTGGTACTGGTTTCCAAGATAACACTTTTCAGGTATTCTTCATTGACAGCCGGATCCGGGTCGGTAAGGTCGTGCCATTCTTCGGGGTTGATTTCTCCCGAACCGTCGTAAGTATCGGAAATCATGACGCGCAGGATACGGTCGCCCAAATAGTCATAATTTTCGGCATATTGCATCTTGGCGGAGTATGAAAGTCCGAGACTGTCTACTTCGGGCAGCGTGGTACGGTCTCTGTTGGCATAACGGTCGTTTTTCTCGCCGGAGTAGAAAGCTATGTAGTCGGGATTTCCGTCGAATTCGAAGGTGACAGGCTGACCGGCATACACTGCATCGGGTGTTTGGACGTTTACACCGAATTCTACACTTTCGGTTCCATCGCGATCGCATGAGGAAAAAGTAGCGAGCAGGCATAACGCCAGCAGTTGCGCAAGGCGTTTACCGGAAGCGGGATTATTATTTGTTTTCATATCGTTATGAACTGTTATTTATCGTTTCTATTATATACTTTAATCGGGTTACCAGCGTTCGTTCTGCTTACAGATGGTATTGGTGCTTAGCTCGCATTGCGGTATGGGCAGATACAAATTACGCTCGGATATATTGTAGGCCGGAACGGAACGTACGTCGCTACGCTCATAACCCACTGTGGCGCTGGAAGCACCGCAATTAGGGTTCTCGGGAGCGGTTTGGTCGTAGAGCATACGTATGCGGTCGAAATAGAACTGTTCGCCGCGGCGGCGCAATTCCATGTGCCGGGGCACTTCAAAGCAGAGTTCGCGTGTCTGTTCCCTGAACAGTAATTGCCGCATGTTCTCCTTGTTGTCGGTCCTACCGGCTTCTCCTTGTAGGAGAGTTCGTGCATTGGAACGTTCGCGTACGCGGTTGAGGGCTTTTATACACTCATCTGTGGGGCCGTTCAGTTCGTTTTCGGCTTCGGCAAACATCAGTAATACGTCGGCAAAACGCATGATGGGGAAGTTGATGGACGAATTGTTACGTGCCCACGGACGTACGGGGTCGTATTCGGCACGCCATTTGCCGGGGTTGCCGGTGCGGCCGTAGTTGTTGGCGCTTGTCAGGTTGGCATCGGTCAGGTAGTTCTTTTCTATTTTTCCGGTCTTGGCATTGGCTTTATAAGTGTAGTCGGCGAAAGTCCACCAACGACGCTGGTCGCCTTTGTCTTTGGCTACATTTACTTTGTATTCTCTTTCCGCGTCTCTGTCACTTTCCAGACCGTCTTCCAAGTAGAGGCGGTATAGTATCTTGGTAGCATCGTACCAGGCGTATGCGTAAGGTACATCAGGGTCGGTGGTGACACCTTGCGATATGCCGATGTACAAACCTACTTTACCGCATTCGTTACTGCGGTCCATGCCATTGCCGTAGAACTCTACCTCGAACATGCTTTCGCGGGCTTCGAGGTCGTAACGATTGGAACACATATTGATGAAAAGGTCGCGATAGCCTTGGTGAGCAGGGTCTGTTTCTCCGTAAAGGTGATGCAGATTGCTGTCTATAACTTTCTTGGCATAGGTGCGGGCTTCTTCCCAAGTATCGGCATAAACAGGATAGCCGGACTGCCAGATATAGGCACGCGCCAATAATGCCTGTACTGTGGTACGGGAGATGCGTCCCGGAGCGTTCAGCTCGTCAGCGGGAAGACAGCCACTTTCCGCGGCTTTCAGGTCACGGATGATTTGTGCGTATATAGCTTCCTGCGGAGACTTTTCCAAGAGCTGCGTGGTGAGGTCGCGGGTAGGAGTCAGGCGCAATGGCACTTCACCCCAATAGGCGACAAGATTCATATAGTAGAGTGCACGCAGTGCGCGAGCCTCGGCAATATACATTTTCTTGTTTCTTGCGCTTCCGCATTGTTCGTCTGTACGCTGATTGATGAGGTCGATAAAATCGTTGGCGCGGTTGATGCCGTCGTAGAGGGCAAGCCAGCAGTCCTTGATATAACCGTCCGTATTGTTGTGCGTATAAAGATTGGGTTGGAGGTTATCTTTACCGTAGCTGCGGTTGTAGACGAGAATATCTGTTCCGGAATCGAGGTCGCCCCACAAGTATTGTCCGTAAGTTCCCGCATAACCCAATACGTCGTATACACCGGCTAATCCGGACATACAAGAGGTTTCATCCTGATAGATGGTCTCCGCATCGGGATTGTCGTAAATTTCAGTGTCCAGGAAGTTGCATGAGGTGCAGAGTCCGGCACTTAGCAATATATATATCAACTTTTTCATGGTGTTTATATCTTTTTAGTTACTTCTGAATATCATATTACAAACCTAACTTCACGCCGAATGTATAGGAACGGGTGCGAGGGTAGGAGGAATAGTCGAAACCGCGTGTCATTGCCGAGTTACGGGTAGATACTTCGGGATCGTAACCGGTATATTTGGTCCACGTCCAAATGTTCTGTGCGGATACATATACACGGAGCGAACGTATTTTCAGGTTCTTCAGCATCTTGGTGGGGAAGCTGTAACCCAGCTGCACATTCTTTAACCGCAAGAAAGAAGCGTCTTCTATTTCTCGGTCGGTATTGATGTTGGTCAGGCTGCGGTTGGGAGCACACAGATAATTGGTGTAGTTACCTTCGGTAATGCTGCCGTCCGGGTTAACTGTACGCGGTGTCCAGTGGTTGGCGGCGGAAACAAGCTGGTTAGTGTGCTTGCTGTTGAGCGATTCCAGACGGGTACGATTATAGTTGATAACGTCGTTGCCGTAAGACCATTGGAAGAATACGCTCAAGTCGAAGCCTTTCCACTCGAAGTTATTGGTGAAACCTCCGGTGTGGATGGGCAGACCGTGACCGATAATCGTTTGGTCTTCAGCCGTTACCTTACCGTCGCCGTTCAAATCTTTCAATTTTACGCTACCGGGCTGGATGTTGCTGCGAACTTCAGTATTATTGGGTATTTCAGGCTTCAATACGTATTGTCCGGGAGCCACTTCGTTGAAGTCTTCGTACTGATAGACACCGTCGTATACATAGCCGTACATCTCGGATAGCGGGTGTCCCACCTTACAGATATAGTTGTTAGTGGTTATCACGCTGCTGTAACGGCTCTCCTGTCCGTCGGAAAGTCCTGTGACTTTACTCTTGTTGAAAGAGATATTGAAGTTGGTGGTCCATTTGAATTTGCCCTTACCGCCTACAAAGTTTACGGTATTGATAGAAAATTCAAGACCGCGGTTGTTGATACTTCCGATATTTTGTTGTACGGAAGAGAAACCGAGCGAACCGGGCACTTCGGCGTAGAGCAACAGGTCTTTGGTGTCTTTGTTGTAGATATCGATTTCACCGTTGATACGGTTGTTGAAGAAACCGAAGTCCAAACCGATATTCGTTTGGTAGGTAGTTTCCCATTTCAGGTTTCTGTTACCTATCTGACTGTTGTAGATGGCTGAAGTGAGCATATTGTTGAATGCGTAGTTCTGGCCGGTGGCATAGAGCACGGAAGAAGCGTAGTCATTGTAAGTATTGTTGTTACCGGTAGCTCCCCAACCTACACGCAGTTTCAGGTTGGACACGAATGTATCTTCCAACTTCATGAACGGTTCGTCGGAAAGACGCCATGCAAATGATGCCGAAGGGAAATAACCCCATTTGTTGTAGGGGAAGCGTGACGAACCGTCGGCACGGATGGTAGCGATCAATATGTAGCGTGACTTCCAGTCGTAGTTGAAACGCGCGAAGTAAGACATCAGTTTGCTTTCCACGCTGGTGGTAGTGATGGAGCGGGGAGTACCGCTATCCAATCCCCAGAAACCGAGGCTTTCCCATGTGATAAGTCCCGAACCGGCTCCCATCACCGTAGTGCGGTCGCTGGAAAGAGAAGCTCCGAGAAGTCCTGCCAGATTGTGATCGCCGAAACGGCGTTTGTAGTTCAATGTGTATTCGTTGGACCAACTGTTACGGTCTTTGTCGGAGAAATTACCGTTTACACCGCTTGCGGAGTATTTGGGGTCTCCCTGATAGGTATCCGAGTTGTAGAAGGTCCGGCGCACATCTTGTCTCCACGTATAGTTGAACGTGGCTTTGAAAGTCAGGTTCTTGATAATATCCCAAGTCAGATACGTATTCAGGTTCAGTTGGCGTGTACGGGTCTGGTCGTACGAGTTCTGTACGGTTTTCATGGGGTTGTACGGATAGTTTCCGCTCTCATCCACCATGTTGTTAATCAGGTCGTCTTTCTCATTATAAGTAACCGGACGGTAAGCGAGTACCTGATAGAGGTAATATTGAGATGTACCGCCGCCCGACTGTGAGGGTGCCGAACTGTCTCTTATACACATCTCCGAGCCCACGAGACACTCGCTAATCTCGT
>ENA-OZUX01000194-OZUX01000194.1-human-gut-metagenome-genome-assembly--contig:-NODE-194-length-15532-cov-3.713898_pt1 | contig 15532 bp, 17 predicted proteins | sample MGYA00243442_ERZ654039 | MGnify/ENA primary metagenome ERZ654039 (study PRJEB26926, sample SAMN06164892) | human gut metagenome | biome: ENVO:00009003; feature: ENVO:2100002; material: ENVO:00002003... | reverse complement strand
ACGAGATTAGCGAGTGTCTCGTGGGCTCGGAGATGTGTATAAGAGACAGGTAGTAGACGATCTCGATGTCGTAGGTGATGACCTCGGGAGCCATAGCGCTGACCATGTCGGTGAGCGGCCTGATGTCCGATGCGTTGCACGCCTCCAGCACCTTCTTGAGGATGCTCTCGTCAGGGATCTCGCCGCCTTCCAGCAGCGGGATGATCTTGACGCAGCCTTCGAGGGTGCGGGTGATGGTGATGTCGATGCTCTCAGCGCCCGAGAGGGCCCCTTTGAGCTCGATGGTCAGCAGGTCGTCGGCATAGTCCACGGTGTAGTCGGTGTCCTCGGTGCCTGCCGCGCTTTCCCCGTGCTTTTTGACGATCAGGGTGTCCGGCAGCAGCCGGCCGCCTCCGATGAAGGTGTGTCCGTCGTAGACCGTGAGGGTGCGGCTGATGGTCTCCGTCTCGCTGACGGCTCTGGCGTCGATGATGGAGCTGTCGGCCGTCATGGCCCAGTAGATGTAAGCCTGCTCGGGCCCGGCCGTAGACCGAGACGCCGGCGCCAGTCGGATGCGCTCGCGCAGCCGGTTGTCGCCTTCCTCGGTGTATGGCTCGCCGTCGTCGCCGCCGGCCGTTGTGGTGATGTTGGTGACGCTCTCGATGTAGGGGATCAGGTCGACGAGGGTGGAGATGGTGCCCGGGGCGTACCCGTTGTACTCGGTGCCGTTGTTGACCGCCGAGGTCGGGATCTCCACGGAGTAGGCACCGGCCTGAAGGACGGCGATCTCGTCGGTGGCGAAGTAGTGGTCGCTGTCTGGCGTCACCTTTGTCCACTTCGGGATGATGATGTTGTTGGGCTGCGGCGTGCTCACAGAGAAGCGCATGGTCGTCCTTGCCGGAGATCCCTCGAGCCTGTGGACGTCCAGCCGCTCGCCGATGGCGTCCAGCACCTCGCCCCGCGCATAGCGGAGGAGGGTCTGCCGCCCGGTGTCGTCGAGGCTGTTGTAGAGGGCGACGAACACGGCCACGAGCCCCTCGCCGAAGATCCGGCGCTCGTCGCCGGGGTACAGAGGCTCGCCGGCGCCCTTTTCGAGCGCAGCGATCAGAGTGTTGTAGATGGTCGTCGCGTCGGTGGTGGTGAGGTGGATGTCGTCGCCGTAGGTGTTGGTCTCGTCGCTCATGCTGTTCACCTCCTTCAGAGTGTGTTGTTGTCGATGCTGGCCCGCAGCTCAAAGTCGCCGGTCTGTGCGACCAGCGCGACCAGATCGGACGAGCTCAGGCGCACACGGGGCTCGTAGGTCTCCACGACGAACTCCATGTCGGCGGCCAGATCATTGGCAGCCGTCCCGCTTGGCTTGTCGATCAGGGTGCGGTCGATCCCCTTGATGCGCTCGTATGGCGCCTCGCCGCGGATGGTCTTTAGAAGATTTTGCACGCAGGTCTCTGGCGCTGCGTTGCCGCTTGCTTTCATGGGATCACCTCGCTTTAGGTCAGTTGTATGTTGTTGGGTTTCTTGGCAGCTTTGTCGCTACTGGATGCGCCGACGGTGATGGCGCTCAGACGTGGGCCGACGCCGGTGGAGACTCCGGCCGGAGACGATCTGCCCCCGGAGGAGCTGCCGGCGGTTGCCTTCTTGCTGCTGGCCTCCTCAGCAAACTCGGTCAGGCTGATGGTGATCTTGCCCTTGAGGATCCGGCCGAGGTTGTCGACCGTGGTGTCGCCGAGGCTCACGCCGGTGAGCTGAAGGTTGGGCGGCCCGAAGCGTGTGCCGCCGAGGTAGAAGGGGGCGTACTGGCCCACCAGCGCCGTCCACGACTCATACTCGCCGCGGACATCGCAGCCCACGGCGACGGCGAGATCGAAGTCGAAACTCATGCTCTGGAGCTTGAGGGCCTTGGTCTTGGTGGCCGGGGATCCCGCCTTGTCGTCGCTGTTCTCGGTGTCCAGCTCCACGCTGGCCGAGACGCCATTCAGGGCTGCGATCCGCTCGGGGGAGACGCCCCACGTCTTGCCGTTCCATGATGCCATGACGGACATGATGCTCGGCCTCCTTCCTTATTGTGGGCCGCTCGTGCCTCCGTCGGGGCAGGTGTGGGTATGGCTGTTCAGACTGATGCTACCCGCCTTCACATCGGCCGACGGAACGCTGACGCCCTTGTCCTGCACGGTGAGCGCGCCCTTCTTGATAGTGATGTCGCCGGGGATGATGCCGGGCCACTCTCCGTCCATACGGGAGAGGATCAGGCCGGTGCCGTCCTCGAACATAGCGTAAGCGACCTCCACGCCGGGGCTCAGGTTTCCCATCTCCCCGCGCAGATACCACGGGATCGTCAGCGGCCTCGTGACGAGGCTGTCGGCGGTGCACGGGAGCACCCGGGCCGTGGTCTTGTCGCCGTTTCTGTCGGGCTCGCCCTCGACGCTCGAGATCTTGCCCTTTTGGATCATTTGGGTGTTACTGTTTGGCATTGTCAATATCCCTCCAGAGGCTTGCGCAGGTAGAGCTTGCTCCGGCTCTTGACATAGTCGTGCCGGATCCGGCTCACGAAGGCCGTGCCGTTCCACGAGGCGACTCCCTCGGTGGAGAGTGTCACCACGGATCCCGCTGCATACTCGCGCAGCAGCGTCCCCGTCCAGAGCGTTGCGACGGTCGCCTCTTTGTTGGCGTCCCGGAGCAGGCCCTTGGCGAAGCGGTCGGCCTCTGCTTGGTCGGTCATGCGGAAGGGGAGGATCTTGCGCAGCACCTTGTCACCTCCGGCCGGTGCCGAGAAGGTGCCGGTCAGGCCGCCGTTGACGGCCTCGGCCGAGCCGTAGGCGTAGGCACCCTCGTCCCGGTACTCGAAGTCGTTGGCCGGCGTGATGGTGACGGTGTCGACGGGCTGCTGTCCCTCCATGTATGCCTCGTCGTAGACGACCAGCTTGCCGTCATAGACTAAAAAAGCCGCGCCCTCGAGGGTGCAGCGTGCCTGAAGAAAAGCGAAGTCGGGGAGGTTGTTCTGCTCGACGTAGTCGTAGGTCTGATCGGTGACGCCGTAGGTCTCGACCGTGAGACCGTGCCGGCCGGCGATCTCTTGGATCAGTTGCAGGAACTTGACCTTTTCCCACGACTTGCTCCTCTTGTCCTTGGTAGACTGTGGGGCCGAGTATGCCCGCAGGGTGATGACGCCAGACTCGGGGACGATGCTCTCGACGAACATCTTGCCCGTCTTGGCTGCGCCGTCCTCGACGGCGATGGTGTCGCCCTTCTTGGGGCTCCATCTGTCCCACAGCTCCCGGGTGTCGTTGAGCTTGAGCAGCAGCTCGTCGCTCTGCTTGTCCGCGTACATATCGTGGTAGCAGCGGTGGACGCTGATCTCAGGGTAGATGTCCGTCCCCTCGTAGATGATTTTCACAGGGCCGTCACCTCCTCCACGGCGGCAGGGTGTCCGGCGTCTCCACAGTCTCGACGATAGGGATCCGCACAGCCTCGCCGCCCTCGAAGATCAGCACGTCGCAGAGGTCACGGTTGGCGTTGATGATGGTGCTCGCCATCCGCTCCTCGTTATAGGCTGCCAGCGCGATGCTGTCGAAGGTGTCGCCGCCTTGCGCGGTGTAATCAATATAGCCGACTATCTGCTGTGACATAGGCGCCGCCCTCCCTTCTTGCGAGTGCTTCGAGGATGAAGTCGATGAACTCCGGCTCCAGATCCCGCAGCTTTCGGATCAGGGCGTCCTCGTCGGTGTTGCCGTCGACCTTGATCGTGGGGCTGAAGGACAGGCCGCTCAGGTCATAGACCACAGACGTGCCCGAGCCGGTGCTGATAGGCTCATACCCGCCCTCGTCCATAGCGCCGAGCATTTCGCCGGCGCGGGCCCAGTAGGACAGGTTTTGCGACCTATATGCAGGGTTGAAACTGATGACGGCCTCGGTCGGGTAGCGCGGATCCTCGCCCGCGATGGACGGGCCGCTCGTGAAGCCGCCGGTTGCGAAGCCGGAAGCCCCGCCGCCCCCACCGCCGCCGAACAGGCCGGCGATGCTGTTGATGACTCCTGCGCCGAAGCTCACGATCTTGCCGATGACGTTTGCAATGGTGCCGAGCACCGACGCGATGGGCTGAAGGATCCCCAGCAGGGGGCTCAGGATCGGCATGATGGCGTTGAGCAGCGACATCAGGGGCGGTAGCAGCGCCTCGATGATCTGCATGAGAGGGGGAACGAGGGGCATGATGACGCTGTTGACGATCTGAAGCGCGACCTCGAGCAGCGGGGTGATGACCGGCAGCAGGGCCGAGATCAGGCTGGTCAGGATGGGCAGGATCGTCGAGATGATCTGCGTCAGCATTGGCAGGATCGAGGTCAGGATGCTCACGATGGGCGGGAGGATGGCCTGCACGATCTGCATAAGTGGCGGGAGTAGCTGCTGCGCCAGCTCGAGGAGCGGCGGCAGGAAGGCCGAGACGAGCTGCGCCAGAAGCGGCAGCAGGCCGGCGGCCAGTTGTGAGACCATGGGGAGCACGGTCTTGAGAGCGTCGCCCATCCCCACAAGGAACTGCTGCACAAACGGCATACAGGTGTTGAGCGTCTCCGTGATGACGGGGGCGATGGCCTCGAAAGTTTCCCGCAGGATTGGCGCCAGAGCCGTCAGGGTGTTGGCGATCATGGACGCCATCGGCAGCAGCGAGACCTCGGCCGACCTCTTGATCGTCTCGAAGGCGCTGCCGAGGTCGTTGTACTTCACGTCGTTGATCTGCTGGAGAGCCGCCGCGCCGTCATAGGCTGCGGTCTCGATGTTTGCCAGTACCGGCAGCACTCCGGCCTCCAGATCCTCGAACTGCGTGCCGAACAGGGCCACGCCGGCCGCGTTGCGGGCGAGTGGGTCATCCATGCTGTTGAGCGCCTCGACGGTGTCGAAGAACGCGGCTTCCGCGGTGTCTCCACCTGCTGCGAAGGCCGTGAACATCTTGTCTGCGTTCAGCCCGAGGCTCTCGAAGGCTTCCCGGCTCGAGTCACTGCCATCCTTTGCCCGGATGTTGAACTCCTTGACAGCGTCGCCGACTTTGTCGATGGAGAACAGGCCGGCGTCAGCGCCCTCCACGAGGGTGCCGATGAACTGGTCAGCACTGAGACCGAGGGCTGCGAACTGCGGGCTATACTCGTTCAGGGTGTCCAGCAGGTCGCCGTTTTTGTCTGCGCCATTCTGTGCGCCCACGGCGATCAGGCCGTAGGCTTCCTCGGCGTCGAGGTCGAAGTTTTTCATCAGGGCCGACGCCGCCCGTGCGCTCTCGCTGACGTCGTAGTCAAACACGTCCCGCAGGTTGAAGCCGGCGGCGGTCGCCTGCTCCAGCGCTTCGCCGGTCAGGTCGCTGGCCTGCTGCGTCGCAGCCAGACCGTCTGCCACATCGGCGAAGTCGTCGCCGAGCCCCTTTGCGTAGATGTTCTTGACGCTTTCCCCGAGAGCTCCCAGCTCGTCGCCGGTCACCCCGGTCGCCGCCGAGAGCTGATTGATGGCCGTGTTGTACTCGTTGCCGAGGTCTGCCAGATACTTCCCTGCCTCGACGACCGCCTTGCCCGTTGCGACTGCGATGCCGCCCACGGCGCCGCCGACGGCCACGGCCTTCCAGTTGACCTTGTCCAGCTTGCCGGTGACATCATCCAGCGCCTTGCCGAGCGATGGGTCGATGGTTCCGGCGAGGCTCACGACGGCTTGCAGTACTTTGTTTTTGGCCACTGGCGTCACCTCCTCCTATGCGGCCGGATGTAGGGGATCTTCGGCTTCGGGATCTTGGCCCGCTGCTTTTTTGCCTCCTCGGCCGCTTCGTAGTATTCGAGCAGGAAGTCGGTCAGGCGTTCTCGCCGGAGCTCTCCGACTGAGATGTGGAAGGCTCGGGAGTAGTCTCGGGTGAGCTCTCCGAGTCGCTTTGCTCGGAGGGTGCCTCCGACCTCGCTGTGGTAAAATTTCGCCCGATCCTCACGAGCTGCATGACATCGGGGCCGCTGATACGCTCGAGGTCGGCGATGTCGATCTCGGGGTTGACGGCGGTGATCGCCATCATGGCGAGGTAGGTGTGCAGGGAGTAGTCCAGCTCGCAGGCGCCGGCGCTGCCGCCGGCTTTGTGGGTGGTGGCCCGCAGCTTCAGCGCTTCGGCCTCGGCGAACATCCCCACGGTGATCGCGCCGGTGTCATAGGTCAGGGTCTTGACCTTCTTGCCGTTGATGGTGATCGGGTTGCTGAGTGTCAGCTTTTCCATGGTCGTTGTCTCCTTTCGTTGATAAAAAGAGGGACGCCGCCCACCTCGGGCGGCGCCCATCTGTTACAGCACGCTGCGCAGGTTTTTGGCGTAGTCCACGCCGCCGATGCGCATGATGGTGTTGAGCTGGTCGATCAGGCAGAACTCCTCGCCGGCGACGAAAACCTGATAGCGGCTCACAGCCAGCGTGACTTCGTTCTCGCTCGGGTTGCCCGGATCCACGGACAGGCCCGGGATCAGTTTCGGGACACATCTCAGGAACGCCTTGCAGCCTTCAGTCTTGGTGGAGCCGTCGGCATACTTGACGTCCTGCGCCCATCTGACCTCCAGCGTCTTGCTCTCTAGCTGCACCATGGAGCGCAGCCCCTTGTCGATGCCGATCTTGGTGATGGCGGCCTCCATCGCCTCAATCTGGCCGGTCATGGGTGCGGTGTAGGTGCCCATCGCCCTGTAATCAGCGGTCACATGGGTGACAGCCGGCAGGGTGATGGTCACGTCCTTGGCGACGAGGGTGCCGTTGACATAGACGGTGTCGGCGAGGATCGGGCCCTTCAGGTCAAGCCACAGATTTGCCATTACTCGTCACCTCCTTCGTAGTAGACAGAGAAGCCGGCGTCGGTGTATGCGACGTACACGCTCGCAGACTTGAGGGGCGGGGTCGGGGTGACGGCGATGTCCCACCTGAAGTCTCCGTTCATGATGTCGGTGGTGCTGTTTTCACTCTCGAGGAACACGATGTGCGGCTCTCCGAGCAGCGCCCCCATGCTGACATACCCGTCGAGCTTTTCCTGCTCGCGGTTGATGATCTCGTCCTTGAGCGCCCGGGTCATGGGCTCGTCGATCTTCGGGCTCCATTCCCGCTGAAAGTCGTTGGTGATGTGCATGAGCATACGCATGGACACGTCGAAGATCGCCCGGGGATCCACGTCGGCGCCGTAGGTGTAGGCGGCGGTATGATTGCCCCACAGCACCCACTCGCCGCCCCATGCGACGGCCGTGCTGATGCCGTTCTGCGTCAGCTCCTTGCCCTCCTGCTGGCTGAAGCCGCGGTTGGTGGCGTTGGCTCCAAAATACTGCTTGATGATGGGGATCGCCTTGTTGCCGCAGGTCTCCATCGGGACGCTGTTGTGGCTGAAGTCGGCCCGCATGAGCTCGACCACGGCCAGCGTGCTCAGGTGGTAGACGTTGCCGAGATTGTCGACGCCCTGCGGCCAGTAGACCTTCGAGCGCTCGCCGGTGAAGGCGTTTTTCTTTTTCCACTCGATAGCCTTGGTGATGGTGTCGACCGCCTGCGCGCTGCCATCCACGAGGGGAAGATCCGCGACGACGAAGGCGTCCCAGTGGCCGTTGATCTTCTGGCTGATGGTGAGCATGGCGTTGTAGACCGCAGGGCTGTGGCTCCAGCCGGGCGCTGCGATCAGATTGCAGACCGCGAACTGCTCGGGATAGAGCAGCGCGATGGAGCTCAGCCCGCTATACTCGCCGCCAGACGTCACGCCGCCGATGATGTCGCTGTCCTCGATGGTGCTGTCATCCACCTCGTAGAACTTGGCCGCCAGCGTGCCGGTGAGCGGGGCGTCCTCGATCAGGCTGGTGATGATGACGGTGCCCTTCGTGAAGTTGTAGTCCACGGCATAGTCAGTGCCCTCGGCGTAGTCTCCTCCCTCGCTTTTGGCGATGGTCAGGGTGTCGAGGATGATGGTGCCGCTCACGAACTCGGCCCGGCCGCCAGCGAAAGAGAGCTGCTTGGTCGTCTCCTCAGCTTTGCGGTGCTTGCCCTCGGACGGGTCGAGGACGTTGATGACGTAGATGGGGCCGATGTTCCCGAGGGTGTTGTTGAAGTGCGCGTTCATGACCTCGCAGAGCGTAAAGGTGCCCCAGTCGGCCGCATAGCCGAGCTTGCGCTGCGCGTCGATCATATTGCTGAGCTTGATGGGCTCATTGATGACGCCGGCGTCCGCGAAGCCGCGCACGAGGTTGACGGGTGCCGTGCCGATATAGACCGGCGTGGTGCCCGCCTGCACGGCGCTCTGTGCCACGGTCTCGCCGATGTGGCCGTAGGCGCCGTAGAGGTATTCGTTTGCCATCTGCTTTTCCTCCTTTGCGTAAAATTAGAGCAGCCTCTCGGCCGCTCTTAAAGCAGGTGTTGGTAGTCCTTCGGCGTGCGTGTCAGAGTCTCCTCGACGGCGAACTCTACCCACGCGAACCAGTAGGGGTAGAAGTCCGGGACGGCGTCCTGTTCAGACACAGGGCCGAAGGTGATGCCGTCCTCCTTCATGACGCGCAGCAGCGGGCCGATGTACTCGGCGTTCTCGATCATGCGGAGGGCCGTGTCCACAAAATTCCATGCGTCGCGCCAGCCCTCGCCGTTTTTCTCGAAGAAGGCCACGGCCTCCTCGTTTTGCCACTGGATGTATGCGCCGCTGCCGTCGTTTTTCGGTTTGAAGATGTCGCGCCCGTGGTAGCCGGGATCCCACGCAGAGAAGCAGAGCCGGATCTTGATGCTCCTCGAGCTCATGGTCAGGCTGTCGGCGCCCTCCACGATCTGCACGCAGACCGAGGGGATGGGAGCCGGCACCTTCGGGGGCAATCTGTCCTTCGACGGGACGAAAAGCGAGAACGCGGTCGGGTTGACCAGCTTGTAGGGGTAGGAGGCGTCGGTCGCGTTGTCGTCGGGGAGCTTGAGCTCCACCATCGGGCAGACGGTGGAGCTCAGCCACTCCCGGACGGTCTCGATGCTGTTGACTATGGACACGGCTGCACCTCCTTTACATGGTCACGGTCTGGCCGAGTGCGATAGTGGCGACGCCCATGTCCTCGCTCCAGTCGTTGACGATATACTCGCGGCCGTCGATGTTGAGCCCTTCGCCCGCCGGGCGCCGGGGTGGCAGATCCTCGACTGCTGCATACAGCATGAGGGACGACTCTGCCACGCCCAGCTCTTGCCCCCCTTGGCGTTCTTTCAGGGCGTTGTCATCCAGCACAACTGTGATGGTCTTGCCGTCGACCTTGTGCTCCTCGCCGAACTCGTCGAGGCTGAGGAACACGAGGCGGCGGTCGTCGGCGACCATCCTCTTGAAGTCGAAGGCCATCAGACGGGATCCGCGGCGCCGATCTGAGGGGGCTCCTCGCCGTCGTCGCTCTGGTCGTCATCGGCTGCCTCGTCGGCCGCAGCCTTCGCCTCCTCAATGGCTGCGATGACGTCGGCCTTCTTGCGCATAGCAGAGGCGTCCACGCCATAGCGCGTGGCCACTTCCTTCAGCTCGTCGAGCTTCATGTCCTCGTCGTACTCAGGATCGGCGGGCGCGTCGCCGGCCTCGGGCTCCCGCCCCGGCTTTTCGGCTGGAGTAGGGGCCACGGGCTGCTCGTCGACGTACTTGGCGACGCCTTGCTTGACCAGACGGGCCTCGAGCTCAGGGTCAAACTGCTGAGGCCCGTCCTCTTTGGTGATGGGGATCACCTTGCGGCCGTTGTAGTAGCCGAAGGTGCCCGCGATGATCTCGATCATATTCGTGCTCCTTTCTGCCAGCTTAGCCCGCCAGGACATCAGCGACGACCCAAGGGTTTTTGTTGTTGGGGATCAGCAGCGGGCGGCTGGAGATGGTTAGGCTGCGGGTGTTGCCCTCGGCGCTGGACACATACTTCGGCACGCGGCGGCCGGCGTAAGTGTGAAACTCGCCGTCGGCCTGTTCCACCTGAGACACGGCGCCATAGGCGGTGCGGCCCGCTGCGGGAGCGGTGAGGATGCACTTGCCGGAAGGGATGTAGAGCTGATTTTTCCCGGCGTCGTCGGTGTAGGTTTCGTCGTAGGAGATCACGCTGATGATGCGCCCGTTGACGTTCAGGCGGGCAACAACGGAAGCGCCGGGTGCCAGCTCCTCAGGAGCCACGTTGCCCAGCTCGTAGCGGCGGTTGTTGAGCAGATCCTTGATCTCTGCGTTCTCGATGATGGTATCAGCCACATCGGGAGAGCATACCAGATCAGCGGCACGCAGGCCGCGGCTGGTCAGCATACGAGCCATCGCTCCGAGATCTGCGCGGATCTTGGCGCCTTCCGCGTCCCACTTGGTCGTCGGGGTGTACTGCGCGAGGTTGGTGCCTCCGTCGTAGAAGCGGATCTCCATCTCATCGCCCTCGTCGACGTCATCGGCGATGTGCTTCATGATGCAGCCGTTGGTCAGCATGGTCTCGGCCGCCATCGCTTCCTCACGGTTGGTGATGAGGTCGCCCAGCTCGTCAGCGTCACGCATGATGAGCACCTGCTGGCGCTGCTCGGGGGTGAGCTGAGAGTACAGGGCCTCGCCAAAGCCACGCTTGCGCAGCTCGTCGAGGGTCAGAGTGCGGCGGGGAGCCACGAAGGGTGGGGTGTATCTCTGCATGGTGTAGCCCTTACGCAGGATGGTGACGCCGCCCTTGCGGGGAGCTACGAAGGGCGCGAGCTTGCGCACGCCGTCGCGGTACTCGACCAGCACATCCTCGGTGGCGAAGATGTCGCTCGCGTCATTGGTCGGGAAGTAGCGGTCGCGCAGGAAAGTCGCCGCAGGGGCGAGCTGCTGCACAGCCATGAGCAGCGTGTGGGTGTCGTAGAAGTTAAAAGGCATGATTTTGTCCTCCTTCTCTTAGTAGTCCAGCGCGTCGCTCAGCAGAATACCGGCGTTGCGCATGATCTCCTCGTCGGCTGCGACGAGGGTGTAGGAGCCGTTGGTGGACAGCTTGTTCCGAGCGAAGTGCCCGGTGCGGTATGCCGTGGCGGTGACGGCAGTGCCGGTGCCGGTGTCGGTCTCGTCCGCGAGGATATAGACCGCGTTAGTCGCCACAAGGGCGGCAGAAGCCGCGGACATCTCGCCGCCGGCCGCGCCGGTGATGACCGTGCCGCGGGCGAGCACGCCCTTAGATGCCGCAAGTTTTACGGTCACGACATCAGCGACAGGCTCGTTGGCAACGATCAGGCCATCATAGCCGACGGTGCCGATGTTTTCGTCGAGTCTCTTGCTCATTACTTTTTACCTCCGTTCTTGGTAGTGTTGTAGAGGCCGACGATGGCGTCGACCTTTGCCTTGTCGTCGGTCTCGCTGCCTTCCTCGCCTCCGTTTGGGGCGGCTCCGACATCTGCGGCGCCAGACTCGGCGCTGTCGGTTGCGGCGTCCTTCAGGTGCTTGGTGCCGAGGGCCGCCTGCTTCTGCATGGCCTTGAGCGCGAGCTGTTCAGCGGTGCAGGTGTTCTCGCCGTACTTGGCGTCCCTGACGAGCTGAGCGTCACCAACGCTGGCGGCGATGCTGTCGATGGCCTCGATGCGGGCCCGCTCCTGCGCGATGGCGTTGGAAACGGCCTGCTGCTCAATCTGAGCAACGAGGTCGGGGTGCTGTGCTCTCATTTCTTCGAGGGTCATGGTCTTGTTGTCCTCCTTCTTGGGGCCGTCGTTCTTGGCGGCCGCGTGTTTATTTCCAGCCGCAGGGGCGGCGTGGATGCTGTTGTCGATGGGGATCGTCCCCGGGATGTGTCTGAAGCCCTTGACGTCGTGCCGGATGCCGGCGACGAGGAGCACCTTCTTGTCGGCGCTCAGGGTGACGTCGGGGCCTTCGTCTGTGAGCAGGGTGTCGGCAAAGCCGTTGTCAATGGCCTCCTGCCCGACCATCCACGTCTCGCGGGTCATCATGCTGCGGAGCTGGTCGACCTCGAGGCCGGTCTTGGCGTGGTAGATCTCCGCGATGGCCCGCTCGCTCGCGTCGAAGTCCTTCTGGAGCTTTTTCAGGTCTGCGAGGGTGTAGTAGTCGTAGAGCAGCCCGGCGACGCCGTGGATCATCACCATGCTGCCGGGATAGACCTGCACCTCGTCACCTGCGCAGGCGATGACACTGGCCGCGCTGGCCGCGATGCCTTCCACGACGACGACCTTGTGGCCGCTCAGGCCCTTGATGGCGTTGTGGATGGCGATGCCGGTGTAGAGGTCGCCGCCGCAGCTATTGATCTTGATGGTGATGTTGCTCTTGCCCTTTACGGCCGCCAGATCTTCCATGAAGCTCTCAGGGGCGATATAGAGGCCGGGCTCGGGCTCACCTGTCCACCAGTCCACAGGCTGACGGGCGACGACATCGCCATAGAGGACGATCTCGCCCTCGTCCTCGCTGACGCTGGCGACGTTCCAGAACTTCGTCGGCGTCTGATGGACGACCTGCGGCCCGGCGTACAGGCGCGGGGTGTTACTCGTTTTCATGCTTGTCCTTGTCTCCTTCCTTGATGGTCTTTTCCACTTCGGCGATGACGGCAGCGCGCCGCACGTCGGCCGAGAGTGAGGTGCCGGCCACTGAAGCGCCGCCGGTGTCTCCTGCGTCTCCCTGAGCTGCCCGCAGCTTCTCATTTTCCCGGGCGAGTTGGTCGACATTCGAGTCCCACTGGCCGCCGTTGAGCCGGATCGTGGCCTGCTCGCGGGTGGTGATGCCCTCGCCGATGGCGAGGATCTCGGCCGTGATCTCCTTGGTCGGGTCGAGCTGCCCCTGCGAGGGGCCGATCCACTCGGCGCCGAGGTAGGCGGCCCGGATTGCCGGGTCAGAGAAAAAGCCCGGGGCGCTGATGCGTCCGCGGGCCACGGCCTCGGCGATGAAGATCTCGTAGATGGGCGTGCAGAAGTCATCGACAAACCACTTGCGCCTCATGCGGAAGGCTTTCCACGCCTCCAGCAGGGCGGCACGGCTGGCGCTGTACGAGCTGTTGAACGCCTTGAGGAGCAGGTCGGCCGGGATCTCGAGGGCTGCGCCCACCTGCTCGCAGATGGCGCGCAGGAAGCTGTCGAAGCCGCTGGCCGGTCGCTTGGGGTCGGCAAAGGTGACATCCTCGCCGGGCTCCATGATGTTGATCTGCCCTGGGCCCATCTCGTACTCGTTGGGATCTCGGCTCACTTCCGGCAGGCTGCTCCCCACCTCGTTGAACGGGTTGTCGCCGGCGCCGGACTCCGTCTTGATGAAGGCCGTGAAAAAGCTCTCCACGACGGCCGCGGTCAGCTCGCTCTCGGTGTAGCGCCGGAGCTGGAGCAGGGGCTCGATGACCTGCGCGAGGTAGCTGACGCCTCTGTACTGATCCGGGCGCTCGCTCTCCATGATGTGCAGGATGTTCGGGAGCCCTGTGCGCTGTCCGTATGCCTCCACGCGGGCCCACTTGGTCGTAGTTGTGCCCAGCTCGAAGGGGTAGGTGCTGCGGATGTGGTAGGCGACGATCTGTCCGTTGCCGTCCACCTCGACGCCGTCGAAGATGGTGTTGCCGTTGGCCGCCTTGCCGGTGGTCAGCAGCATGGGGGTGACGATGCCGGAGCTCGTCGGGGTTGCCACGCGGTCGGCCTCGATCAGGTGAATGCGCAGCGAGTAGGGCATGAGCGGCGTCGGGTCGTACCGCTTGACGACCGCGAACACGTCGCCGCTGACCAGCCACGAGGAGAGAGCGAGCTGCTGCATGGCCGCGAAGTTGTTGACGCCGGTGGCATCGCACGCCCTTTTGCTGTTGGCCCACAGGTTGAACTCTCGCTCGGCCTGCGCCTGCCATGCGTCTGCGGCCTCCTGCGTCATGTCGAGCGCCCCCCGGTCGATCCGGCTCTTGAGCTGAAGCCCGATGCCGACCACGTTGGTGCGGTTGGTGCGGATGGCTGAGGTGGCGATTGGCGCGGCCATGTAGAGCATCCGGGCTCTCTGCCGGAGCGTCCAGTTGTGGGCGTCGATGTCCTCCTTGGGGCTGCCGCTGAAGGCCCGGAAGCCCTTGGTCGACCGCTTGTGCCAGCTCGCTCCTGCGTCGCCGTAGCCCTTGTTCACGGGGCGGGGGCTCTGCCGGCCGTTCTGCGGTCGGCTTCTGTTCTTTCGTTTGCTGATGGTGCTCACCTCCTTCGGGTAAAAATGGCCGGCGCCGGGAGAAAAGGAGCGAAAACTCCCGGCGTCAGCCTATGAAAAAAGCCCCTTTCGGGGCTTCTTTCACCAGTCACGGGGGACGACGCCCACAGCTTTGCGGGGGCGCTGCCCGTTGAGCAGAGCCTCGAGGGCCGCGATGTCGTCCTCGAGCTCCTTGATGGCCGCCCGGATGGCGGCGAGGTCGGTGTTGTAGCGGGACAGGTTGCGGGATCCGATGCCATAGCTCTGCACGCCGCCGCTCAGCATTTCGGCCTCCCGCTTCAGGTAAAGCTCGAGCCGCTCCCGCTTGCCGGTGAGCTCGATCTCGATGGTCTTGCGCGTTTTCATGTGGTCGTGTCCTCCTTACCAGTCGCCGAAGACGCTGGAGCTGCTGCGCTTGGTGCGCGCCCGTCGCTGCGGCGCCGGTTTTGGCTGCTCCTCGAGGCCGCGCAGGCGGCGCTCGACTGCGTCCATGTCGGGGTTGATGATCTTGAGGCCGGCGTTAGCGTAGTCCCGGCAGTCGAGGGCCTCGTTGCGGTTGTGGCCGGGCAGCTTCTCCCACGCCCAGCGGTCGCCCCGCCGGGTGCTGGTGAGTACCAGTTTCTCGGAGAGCAGGCCGTTGAAGTAGTTGAGGTCGTAACCGGCGTCGGGGTGCCGGTTGAAATGGGAATATTTCGGGCCGGGCTCCTGCACCTTCAGGCCGGCCATGATGGCGGCCTTGCCGGCGTCGACGCCGATGGTGTAGAGCCAGCAGGTGATCTTCTTGTTGTCTCGGATCGGCACCTTGGTCGGCGGGGAGACGTATGGGATCCCGTCGCCACCCTTGCCCTTGATGGCAAACACGCGCTTGCCCTGTCTGGCTCGGCACGCCTCGTACACCTCTTGAGTGAAGTGGCCGCCGGAGTCGACGCAGGTGATGGAGATCTTCAGGCCCCGGCCGTTTGCGAACTTGTAGACATGGTCGACGACATCGTCGAGTCGCTGCCAGACCTCGGGCGTGTCTGGTCTGCCCATGATGTAGCCCTTGACGATGCCCCAGTTTTCGCCGTACTTGCCGTGGCCGACGACCTCATACTCGAGTCGGTTGTCCTGCGTGTCCACGCCGCAGGTGAGCACCAGCACGCCGTCGGGCAGCTCCACGGGGGTGCCGTCCGGGCGGGTGCCGTAGTCTTCACGGCGGGCGAGCATGGTGTCCTCGTCCTCGAGGTCGCCACGATCCTCCCATAGCTGGCCGAGCAGGGTGTTGTAGACCACCTTGAGCCGCTGCGGGTCGTTCTTGGCGTCGAGGAACTTGAGGACGATCTTCTCCCACGGCGTCCACGGGGAGCTGAAGGCGTTGAGCCAGAATGAGCGGACGCCCTTCTTGTAGGCGTCGGGGTTTTCCGCGATCCACTTGGCCGGCTGCCGGCGCCTGTCTCTTATACACATCTCCGAGCCCACGAGACACTCGCTAATCTCG
>ENA-OZUX01000180-OZUX01000180.1-human-gut-metagenome-genome-assembly--contig:-NODE-180-length-16164-cov-4.971010_pt1 | contig 16164 bp, 8 predicted proteins | sample MGYA00243442_ERZ654039 | MGnify/ENA primary metagenome ERZ654039 (study PRJEB26926, sample SAMN06164892) | human gut metagenome | biome: ENVO:00009003; feature: ENVO:2100002; material: ENVO:00002003... | reverse complement strand
GAGATTAGCGAGTGTCTCGTGGGCTCGGAGATGTGTATAAGAGACAGATCCGGCAAAGAATACACGGTCGAGTTTTACTACTTTATATCCCAGTGATTCGAAAATACGGCGAACGATACGGTTCTTGCCGGAGTGAATTTCGATACCTACCTGGTCTTTCTTGAAATCATCTGTGTAGCTGATAGCATCTGCATGGATTTCACCATCTTCCAACTGTACACCAGCTGCAATCTGATCCATATCCGCTTTTGTCAGGTTCTTATCCAGATGAACATGATAAATTTTCTTCTTCAAGAATTTCGGGTGTGTCAGCTTTGAAGCCAAGTCACCGTCATTGGTCAGCAGAAGTACACCAGTCGTGTTGCGGTCAAGACGTCCTACCGGATAAATACGCTCGTTGCAAGCGCCTTTTACCAGGTCCATTACCGTACGGCGTTCCTGCGGATCATCCGATGTAGTAACCGTATCTTTCGGCTTATTCAACAGTACGTATACCTTGCGTTCAATGCTAACCGGTTCATCATGGAACTTCACAACATCCGAACGCTTGATCTTTGTACCCAATTCAGTTACGACTTCACCGTTTACAGAAACCACACCTGCTGTGATAAACTCATCAGCCTCGCGACGTGAGCAAACACCGGCATTAGCCAGGAACTTATTCAGACGAATCGGTTCATTCGGGTCAACAAACTGTTCCTTGTACTCAATCTGTTTCTTGATGCTATATTTAGCATTCGGATCATAGTCACTGGTACGCGGACGCGGACGATAGCCCCCCTGCGAACGGTCATTGTTAAATCTCGGACGATAGCCGCCAGCATTGTTATTACGATAACCGCCACCTTCGCCACTATTGAAGCGAGGACGATACGGACGATCACCACCATCGCGGTTGTAAGGACGCTGAGGACGGTCACCACCTTCACCACTATTGAAACGGGGACGGTACGGACGGTCGCCATAAGAACGTTGTTCGCCGCCTTCACGATTGTAAGGACGCTGCGGACGATCGCTTCCTTCGCCATTCGGGTTAAATCTCGGACGGTACGGACGGTCACCACCTTCACGGTTGTAAGAAGGACGTTGAGGACGATCATAAGAACGCTCTCCACCTTCGCGGTTGTAAGGACGTTGCGGACGTTCGCCTCCTTCATTATTGCTATTGAAGCGAGGGCGATACGGACGGTCTCCACCTTCACGATTATAAGAAGGACGTTGCGGACGATCGCCATAAGAGCGGTCACCATAAGAACGCTGCGGGCGTTCTCCACCTTCATTGTTGGTATTAAATCGCGGGCGATACGGACGATCCCCACCTTCACGGTTGTAAGAAGGACGATACGGACGTTCTCCACCTTCTCTGTTGTAAGACTTGTTACCATCACGGCCGGCACCTGTATTCTCCTCATTGAAAGAATTTTCGCGCCATTCTTCGTTTTCTGTGCTCATTTTTTTATTCGAATAAAATTAGACTTTGGCCTCACGGCCTATTTAAAAAACACGTTTATTGTATAAGTAAACAATTAAAGTCCCGTATAAGTATGCGGAGTAATTGCTCTTAACTCTTTTTTAATATCTTCGCTTACATTCAAGCCTTCGATAAACTCTTTAATAGAACTTTCTGTAATAGCCTGGTTTGTCCGGGTCAAAGCTTTCAAAGCTTCATACGGATGCGGGTAAGCCTCGCGGCGTAAAATAGTCTGGATAGCCTCAGCCACTACGCTCCAGCAATTATCCAGGTCACGGTAAATAGCCGGTTCGTTCAGCAGCAACTTGCGAAGTCCTTTCAGTGAACTCTGAATGGCAATCACGATATGCCCGAAAGGCACACCGACATTACGGAGTACTGTAGAATCTGTCAGGTCACGCTGCAAGCGGGAAACAGGAAGCTTCACAGCCAAGTGCTCCAGAATAGATGTCGCGATACCCAGATTACCTTCCGCATTTTCAAAGTCAATCGGATTTACCTTGTGCGGCATTGCGCTTGATCCGACTTCTCCGGCCTTGATTTTCTGTTTGAAGTATTCCATAGAAATATACTGCCAGAAGTCACGGTTCATATCTACCATCACGGTATTGATACGTTTCATCGCGTCAAAGATAGCAGATAAGTTATCGTAGTTCGAAATCTGAGTGGTATATTCTTCGCGTTCCAGTCCCAGTTTCTCTGCAACAAAACGATTGCCGAATTGTTTCCAGTCATATTGAGGATATGCAACATGATGAGCATTGTAATTACCGGTAGCCCCACCAAATTTAGCAGTGATCGGACATGCCTTCAGCATAGCCAGCTGGCGTTCCAGACGGTAAACGAATACCATCACCTCTTTACCCAGGCGAGTCGGAGAAGCCGGCTGTCCATGAGTTTTAGCAAGCATCGGGATGTCAGCCCACTCCGTTGCATAAGTTTTCAACTGTGCAATCAGTTCCTCAATCAACGGATAATAAACTTTATCCAACGCTTCTTTGATAGAAAGAGGCACAGACGTATTGTTAATATCCTGAGAAGTCAGTCCGAAGTGAATGAATTCTTTATAGTCATCCATTCCACCCAGCTTGTCAAATTCTTCTTTCAGGAAATATTCTACAGCTTTTACATCATGGTTGGTTACACTCTCGATATCTTTAATGCGTTGCGCATCTGCTTCCGAAAAATTACGGTAGATATTCCGTAAAGTTTCAAACACGCTGCTATCGATTCCTTTCAACTGCGGCAAAGGAAGTTCACACAAGGTGATAAAGTATTCCACCTCTACCTGTACACGGTATTTAATCAGTGCAAATTCAGAGAAATAAGCCGCCAAAGCTTTAGTTTTGCCTCTATATCGACCATCAATCGGAGATATGGCCGTTAATACATCAAGTTCCATACGTTTTCTTAGATAATTATCAGACTGCAAAATTAACTCTTTTTCCTGAGTTATAAGCCAAAAGGACAAAGAAAGTTTGTATAAAAGCGGTAAGAAATAAAAAAAGCCTCACGAACCTCTTCGCAAGACTTCCATTTCTGTGGGCGCTGAGGGATTCGAACCCCCGACCCTCTGGGTGTAAACCAGATGCTCTGAACCAGCTGAGCTAAGCGCCCGTACACTTCCGTTTCAAAAGCGATGCAAAGGTACGGCTTTTTTCGAAACCTCCAAACATTTCATGTATTATTTTTCAAGAAAGTTTTTATCACAATCAGAAATTATCTGATTATCAGCAAATAATGAAAAAAGTTTTTTTTCATGCAACTTTCACTTCTCCAGGTCCGTCTAATAAACACAACAAGATAAAGACAGTCGCGACTCTTTCTCTGCCATTAATAATAAGATATGAAACGAATCACTACAACCGCAGCATTTCTATGTCTGTGTATGTTGCTTATTGCACAAGACTTACAGTTAAGAGGAAGAATCGTATCCGGCAAAGAGCCGGTAGAATTTGCCAATGTCATTTTACAGACAAAAGATTCTATTTTCATCTCCGGAGGCATTACCGACCAACGGGGACGATTCAACATGAACAACTTACAAAAAGGAAATTATCAATTACGGATATCCGGGCTAGGCTATCAAACACAACAAATCAACCTGAATGATTTTACAGCCACACTCGACTTGGGGTCGATCTCCATTGATTCGGCAGCCATCGCACTGGAAGAAGTGACCATTACCGCCAATCCTGTTATCAACCAGCCCGACCGGAAGATCATTCTTCCCAGTGCCCGTCAGCTAAAAACTTCAACGAACGGGCTTAGCCTGTTACAACGTTTACAACTCAGCCGCATACAAGTCGACCTCATCCGGCAAACGATTACTTCTTCCAATCAGGGAGACGTACAGCTACGTATCAACGGAGCGAAAGTGGAGATACAGGAGATACTGGCTTTGCAGCCGGAAGACGTGATCCGCATCGAATACCATGACGAACCGGGTTTACGGTATGGAGATAACGCAGCGGCTGTCATAGACTATATCGTCCGCCGTCATCAGACAGGTGGCTACGTAGGATTTGACACAAGTACATCAGTCAACACACTTTTGGGAAACAACAATGCAACAGCCAAAATCAACCATAAAAATTCCGAATGGGGAATCAATTACCATGAAGGTTATCGCTCATTCAAGAACTACTGGCGGGAGAATTCCGAAACGTTTCATTTCTCGGACAAGCCTTCTTTTACAAGACTGGAAGACGGTGTCCCTGACAAAATGAAAATGCGCTGGGATTATCTGACAATGAATTACAGCTACCAGGAAGCCGAAAAGTGGTTCGTCAGTGTAGCCCTTCGGGGAAGTTTCCGTTATAACAAACTGAACACCCAAAGCACATTATACCCCATCGACAATCCGGATAATAGTGTAGCCATGAAAGACCACACGGCCTCAGACAGCAAATCTCCCTCCATCGATATTTATCTGCAACGTAACCTCAAAAACAACCAGGCCATCATCCTGAACACGGTAGGCACTTATATACATACTTATGACGACCGCACCTACGAAGAAAAGAAGCATTCCATCCTTGCTACCGATATCTATTCGGCTATCCGCGGAAAGAAATACTCATTTATCGGCGAAGGCATCTACGAAAAGAAATTCACCAACAGCAAGCTCAGTGCAGGTATCCGCCACCAGCAATCACTGACGGAGAACAAGTACGCCGGCACTTCTTCGGCGGAAACGCGGATGCAGGAAGCACACACTTCCACTTATATAGAATACAGCAGCAAAATAAAAAGGTTTAATTATTCCGTCGGGGTACAGGGCAGCCGCTCATGGTTCAACCAGGAAGGTGAAGGATATCAGAAATATTCAGTCTTACCCCGTATACGGCTTACCTACAATTTCTCGGACCAAGCTTTTATCCGCTACCAGGGACAGATTTCCAGAAGCACCCCCGCCCTCTCCGACCTGAGCAACGTAGAGCAACTGATTGACTCCTTACAAATACGCCGGGGAAATCCGACCCTGAAAATGTCAACGGTCTACAACAATACGCTGAACGTAGACTTCCGTAAAGGACTATTCAGCAGTAGCCTTTATCTCCTGTATCAGTATCAGCACAAGCCCAATATGGAAGAAACATTCAGAGAAGGCGAACTTTTTGTGCGCACCACCGCCAACCAGCGGAGCTGGCAAAAGCTCAATCCGGAAATAGAAATCAAGGTAGGCCCTATAAAAGATATCTTAAGTTTGTCCATATCGACAGGTATCAACTATTTCGACAGCCGCGGACACAACTATCATCACACTTATACCAACTGGTACTATTGTGCCAGCGCAACGGCAGCCTATAAAAAATGGAGCGCGTATTTCGAGATACGGAACCACCGAAATGATTTTTACGGAGAGACTCTGAGTTACGGAGAGAACTACCATCTTTTAAGCGTCAGCTACCGCTACAAGCAGCTGAATGTAGGAGTCATGTCTCTCAACCCTTTCGGCAGTAACTACAGAATAGGGAGTGAGAACTTCAGTCCGTTAGCTCCTTCCAAAAACTGGATGTACATCAAAGAAAGTTCCAGAGTATTCGCTCTCACACTTTCGTGGAATTTCAGTTTCGGACGCAAATACGAGTCCGCCGAAAGACGCCTTCATAACGAAGACAACAATGCGGGAACACTCAAATCCGGGAAATAAATTTCCCGGTTAAACCTGTTTACGGACCACACGGGCCGGATTCCCGACTGCGACACTGTCGTCGGGAATATCTTTCGTTACGACACTTCCCGCTCCTATCACACATCGGTTGCCAATCGTCACACCGGGACAGATGATTGCTCCGCCACCAATCCAGCAATCTTCACCGACCGTAACCGGATAGGCATATTCTTTCGAACCGCGACGTTCCAGATAATTCATCGGATGATGCGGCGTATAAATCTGCACGCAAGGCCCTACCAGCGTATGAGCACCGATTGTAATATATCCTCCATCCAAAAAAGTACAATTGGCATTGACAAATACATGTTCGCCCAACCTGATCCCGTCTCCGTGGTCGCAATGGAAAGGAGGGCAGATCACCGAAGTTTCAGGAATACCCGGCACCAACTCTTCCAACAATTCCCTGTAACCGTCATCATACGTGCTCAATCCACGCATGACAGCCAGCAACTTCTTTGCATGTTCAAAACGTTCCTGCAACTCCGGTGCAGACATATCAGCCAACTGGCTGCTACGCATCTTCTCGACTTCTGTCATATTCCTTATTCCCCCTTACCATTCGTAAATACAAATTTTCTTTCATCTGAAAGGGATTCGTCAAATTCGAACCCTTCCCACGAGAATCCCTTCAGGTCATCCGGATTCCCGACCTTATTCTTCAAGATAAAACGTGTCATTTCGCCACGAGACATTTTAGTATAGACCACAATCGTAGCCAGTTTTCCATTCTTCCAGACATGAAATTCGGGAGTTACCACACGCACCTCCTTCTCCACCCGTTTCCAGTCAAACAGACTTTTCATCTCATCACTGGCAAGGTTACACAAGATTCCTCCTGCCTGCCGGACATCCTGTATAAACACATCCGTCAAACGCGACTGCCAGTAGGAAAACATTGTCTGATTCCCTAATTCCGGCAACACGACATCTCCCTCCAGACGATAAGGACGAATTACATCCAAAGGGCGCAACAGCCCATAACAGAACGAAGTCAGCCGCAAGTGTTCCTGCGCATATTCAAAGTCCTCCACAGAGAAATCTTTCGGATTGAGGCGCTTGAATACGATTCCGGTATAAGCCAGCAAAGCCGGTAATTCCGGAGTAGCCTCCGCATGAAAAGCTTGGTAACGCTTATAATTCTCCACAGCAATCTTAGCGTTGACACGCAGTAAACGTTCCAATTCGTCAACAGAAAACTGAGACATCTGCAACGCTATTTCCACCGCTTCCTTCTGAAAGCGGGGGCTCGTAGTCAAAGGAACTTTCACCTTCGACACCGCACTCATCGTCTTGGCGCAAGATAGAAGTACTAACATTCTTAATCGGTTTTTATCATTTTGGAAATCACAAAAATAAAAAATAAATAGCTTTACTTGTTGACAGATATCCAAATTATGCCTACTTTCACCCAATAATTAACTATAATCATTTATTAATTAACAAAAACACAAAAATCCCCCTTATGAGAAACAAGTTTGTATCGCTGAAAGCTTTGGCCTTATTGGTCATCTTTTGTCTGACGGGTAGTTTATCCCGTGCCGCTGTCAACCCGAAACCGTTCGTTATTCCCGAACTCAAACAATGGACGGGAAAAGACGGCAACTTTATTCCGGGAAAAGATGCCCGGATTGTCTGTACCTCCCAAAATCCCGAATTACTGCGAATAGCCAAGATGTTTGCCGACGATTATCGGCAGATGTTCGGGCAGACATTAAGCGTAGTACAAGGCAAGGCTGCCTCCGGCGATTTTGTCTTAGCATTATCGACAGACAAGAAATTAGGCGAAGAAGGTTATGCCATTAAGATAACCGACCGCGTAGCTGCCTCCGCCCCTACCACAACCGGCCTTTACTGGAGCACACGCACCCTCCTGCAACTGGCGGAGCAGAATCAGGAACGTTCACTCCCGCAAGGAGTAATCCGAGATTATCCCGACTATCCGCTTCGCGGCTTCATGATAGACTGCGGTCGTAAGTTCATACCGATGTCTTATCTGCAAGACCTGGTAAAAATCATGGCTTACTACAAAATGAATACGCTGCAAGTTCATCTGAACGATAACGGATTCAAGCAATATTTCGAGCACAACTGGGATAAGACGTATGCTGCTTTCCGTCTGGAGTCGGATACTTATCCGGGATTGGCTGCCCGTGACGGCTCTTATTCCAAGAAAGAGTTCATCGACTTCCAGAAACAGGCAGCATCCAACTTCGTGGAAATCATTCCGGAGATTGATGTTCCTGCCCATTCACTGGCACTTACCCATTACAAACCGGAAATCGGCAGCAAAGAGTATGGAATGGATCATCTCGACTTATTCAAGCCGGAAACGTATGAATTTGTAGATGCTCTGTTCAAAGAATATCTGGAAGGCGACAATCCGGTGTTTGTTGGCAAACGGGTACATATCGGTACAGACGAATACTCGAATGCAAAGAAAGACGTGATAGAAAAATTCCGGGCTTTCACCGATCATTACATTCGTTTTGTCGAAGGTTTTGGCAAGCAAGCAGTGGTATGGGGCGCTCTCAGCCATGCCAAAGGTGATACCCCTGTCAAATCAGAAAACGTCATCATGAATGCCTGGTACAACGGGTATGCCGACCCGGCAACCATGATAAAAGACGGATACAAGTTAATCTGTATTCCGGACGGAATGGTCTATATCGTTCCGGTAGCCGGGTATTATCAGGACTACCTCAACGAGCCATACTTATATAAGGAATGGACTCCAGCCCATATCGGAAAATCGGTATTTGAAGAAAAGCACCCTTCCATTCTCGGCGGTATGTTTGCTATCTGGAACGACCATGCCGGCAACGGAATTTCAGTAAAAGACATCCATCACCGTATATTCTCACCTTTGCAGACTCTGTCCGTAAAAATGTGGACAGGTGCCCAAACGGGTATTCCTTATGAAACATTTAATGAGAAACGAGCGCTCCTCAGCGAAGCACCCGGAGTCAATCAGCTGGCGAGAATCGGCACAAAGCCGGGATTAGTATACGAACGTTCCACGGTTGCCCCCGGCAGCACTTCCGATTATCCGGAAATCGGTTATAACTACACTGTGAGCTTCGACATCACCGGAGCAGAAGAGAACGAAGGAACCGAATTATTCCGTTCTCCTAATGCTGTATTCTACCTGTCCGACCCCATCCGGGGAATGATGGGATTTGCCCGCGACGGTTACCTGAATACCTTCCCCTACAAAGTGAATCCGGGAGAAAAAGCAACTATTCAGATAGAAGGAAACAACCGAAGCACTACGCTGAGGGTCAACGGAAAGGTGGTTGAAGAAATGAATACGCAGAAACTCTACTTTAACGCAGGGAAAGATTCGATGAGTTATGTACGTACACTAGTCTTCCCGCTGGAAAAGGCTGGAAACTTCAACAGTAAGGTACAGAATCTGAAAGTCTACAATTATTGCGTGAGTAAGCCATAAAATACAGGTACCATTCACTATCAGTTATTTCACTTAGGATGTAAGAGAGCAATTAATAGTCTTAGAACCCTCTACCTGAGAGTTTAACATTCTCTCCATTTGGAACCGCAGTTTCCACAGTTTGGAACTCTAGTTTCATCGGTGTGAAACTGTAGTTCCAAAGGCTTGAAACCAAAAGTTTCGAGCGTATGAAACTAAAGTTTCAAGTAATGGGAACTCTAGTTTCAAGTAATGGAAACTGTGGTTTCAAGCGATGGAAACCGTTTGAAACACCTGGCGATAAGTCAGAACAAAGCATATATCAGGCAATAACAGAGGAGGTATCAGCCATTAATACCTGAATTCTCAATTATTAATAGATGAAACGACAATCATTAACAGTTGACAGATCAGATGTTAACACACTGAATATAAGACCATAACAGAAAGAAAACACGGATTGCAAATAGATAAAAAGTGAGAGCAAACGCTTGCTACCACACTGCTACCACACTTGCTACCATAGCTGTAACTACGATGGATAAAGCGATACAGGCAGAAAGTGAGAGCATGAGAGCAAAACGTATGTTGATTCACAGAGAGAGAGAAATAAAGAGAGAAAATAAATCAAGCCATACATAAAAAAAGAGACTCCCTCCTTGGCATGCCAAAGAGAGAGTCTCCTTATTATATATAAAGCAGTTTATTTATATTCCTGCCAGCTCTTAATCTGAATATCGCTCAGTTTCAGTTCACAGAATGCTTCAATGAAAGCACTTGCCAGACGAGCATTCGTAATCAACGGAATATTATGATCGATAGCGCCACGACGGATACGGTAACCATTCGTCAACTCACGCTTGCTGTGGTTCTTCGGAATGTTAACGATCAAATCGAACTTATGATCAGCGATCATCTTCATCACATTGTTTTCTGCTCCCGGTTTTTCATCCGGCCAGTAAACCGGAGTCGTTTCTACACCATGAGCATTCAGGAATGCAGCGGTTCCGGCAGTAGCGTAAATCTGATATCCTTTGGCAAACAACATGCGGCTTGCATCCAGCAAGTCAACCTTAGACTTCATTGCACCCGAAGAGAACATCACTGCCTTTTCCGGAATCTTGAAGCCTGTAGCGATCATCGCATTCAGCAATGCTTCAGAGAAATCATCACCGATACAACCTACTTCACCGGTAGAAGACATGTCCACACCCAAAACAGGGTCAGCCTTGTGAAGACGGGAGAAAGAGAACTGAGAGGCTTTTACGCCAATCCAGTCGATGTCGAACGCAGTTTTGTCCGGTTGGCTATACGGAGCATCCAGCATGATGCGGGTAGCCGTTTCGATGAAGTTGCGTTTCAGCACCTTAGATACAAACGGGAAGCTACGAGAAGCACGCAGGTTACATTCAATTACCTTCACTTCGTTGTTGCGGGCAAGGAACTGGATGTTGAACGGACCGGAGATATTCAGTTCTTTAGCAATCTGACGGCTGATCTTCTTGATGCGGCGGGCAGTTGCAAAATAAATCTTCTGTGCCGGGAATACCAGAGTAGCGTCACCGGAGTGTACACCGGCAAACTCTACGTGTTCGGAAATAGCGTATTCAACCACTTCACCGTTCTGAGCTACAGCGTCAAACTCTATCTCCTTTGTATTTTCAAGGAACTGAGAAACAACTACCGGATACTCCTTAGATACTTCAGCAGCCATCTTCAAGAAGTTTTCCAGTTCTTCGTCATCGTAGCAAACGTTCATTGCAGCACCCGAGAGTACGTATGAAGGACGAACCAATACCGGATAACCTACTTTTTCTACGAATCCTTTCACTTCTTCGAGGCTGGTAAGTTCCATCCATGCCGGTTGGTCGATACCGAGCTGATCGAGCATTGCAGAGAACTTGTTACGGTTTTCGGCACGGTCGATAGAAACCGGCGAAGTACCCAATACAGGTACCGACTGGCGATACAGCTTCATAGCCAGATTGTTCGGAATCTGTCCGCCTACGGATACGATCACACCACGCGGTTGTTCAAGGTCGATCACGTCAAGCACACGTTCGAAAGAAAGTTCGTCGAAGTACAGACGGTCGCACATATCGTAGTCAGTAGAAACAGTTTCAGGGTTGTAGTTGATCATGATAGACTTGTACCCCAGCTTGCGGGCAGTCTGAACCGCATTCACCGAGCACCAGTCAAATTCAACCGAGCTACCGATGCGGTAAGCGCCCGATCCCAGTACTACTACTGATTTTTCATTCTTATAATAGTTTACGTCGTAACCTTCCACTGCATAAGTCATATACAGGTAGTTAGTCAGTTCCGGATGTTCGGAAGCGATAGTATTGATGCGTTTTACAGCCGGAAGAATACCTAAGGCTTTACGGTGAGCACGTACTGCAAGGTTTTCTTTTTCCATGTTTCCGGTCGGATTCAGAACGAAGCGGGCAATCTGGAAGTCAGAAAAACCAAGAACCTTAGCTTCACGCATGACGTCAGCCGGGATATCTTCCACCTTGTTATAGGTAGACAATTTAGCTTTATAGTCTACAATGTTCTTCAGCTTGCCGAGGAACCAGGGATCGATCTTAGTCAGTTCGTGGATACGGTCGATGCTGTATCCTTCTTCCATAGCTTGTGCGATGGAGAAGATACGCAAGTCAGTCGGACGTGAAAGTTCTTTATCGAGGTCGTCGAAGTGTACATCGTCGTTACCTACAAAACCATGCATACCCTGACCGATCATGCGAAGACCTTTCTGAATGATTTCTTCGAAAGAGCGACCGATAGACATGATTTCACCTACCGACTTCATGCTTGAACCGATTTCACGGGATACACCGGCAAACTTCGTCAAGTCCCAGCGAGGGATTTTACAGATATAGTAATCAAGTTGCGGAGCAAGATAAGCAGAGTTCGGAGTTCCCATCTCACCGATCTGGTCGAGTGAGTACCCTAATGCAATCTTAGCGGCCACGAATGCCAGCGGATAACCGGTAGCTTTGGATGCCAGTGCGGAAGAACGGCTCAGACGGGCATTTACTTCAATCACACGATAGTCGTCCGTATCAGAGTTGAACGCATACTGGATGTTACATTCACCTACGATGCCGAGGTGACGGATGCACTTCGTAGACAGTTCCTGCAACAACTTCAGTTCTTTGTCATCCAATGAACAAGTAGGAGCTACAACGATGGATTCACCGGTATGGATGCCCAGCGGGTCGAAGTTTTCCATGCTGGCCACTGTAAAGCAGTGGTCGTTGGCATCACGAATCACCTCAAACTCGATTTCTTTCCAACCTTTCAGAGATTCTTCTACCAGAATCTGCTTAGAGAAAGCGAAAGAACTTTCAGCCAGTTTCAGGAATTCTTCTTCGTTAGCACAGATACCGCTACCAAGACCTCCCAAGGCATAAGCCGAACGCACCATCACCGGATAACCGATCTTACGGGCAGCAGCGATAGCATCTTCCATGCTTTCTACAGCCTGGCTCACCGGAGTCTTCATCTGAATCTCATCCAGTTTCTTCACGAACAGGTCACGGTCTTCTGTGTACATGATAGCTTCTACCGATGTACCCAGTACTTTCACTCCATACTTATCAAGAACACCTTGTGTGTACAGTTCGGCACCGCAGTTCAATGCAGTCTGTCCGCCGAAAGCCAGCAGGATACCGTCCGGACGTTCTTTCTTGATAATCTCTTCTACGAAATAAGTAGTTACGGGAAGGAAATACACTTTATCGGCAATTCCTTCAGAAGTCTGAATGGTTGCGATGTTCGGGTTTACCAATACTGAGCTGATACCTTCTTCTTTCAAAGCTTTCAGTGCTTGTGAGCCTGAGTAGTCAAATTCTCCGGCTTGTCCGATTTTGAGTGCTCCAGAACCCAAAACGAGAACTTTCTTGATTTCCTTTTCCATTTCTTTTGTTGTTATAATAAGTTTTCTAAGTTTCGTCTATAAAAAAAATGCGTTACCCTCGTAAAAGGATTAACGCATTACCAAAGAACTAAAATATCGTTTTTGGAGAAAAAAGAAGAAGCCTGTTGATTCCGGGTGAAAAACATCCGAATGTAGATAATACTTACTTCTAATTTCTTGTTGATTCATTGTCGATTTCAAAATTTGTGCAAAGTAACGACATATTTCTAAAATTACAAAGAATTTGAAGAAGAATATTCTCTTTTTATACTAAAAGTCGAGAAAAGTAAGCATAAATAACGAAGAGGCTTCATTTTGACGCATCTTTCATTTTTTATCCTTATCTTTGTCGCTAAATCTATTATAATAAGGCTATAACAATGAAAAAAGAGAAAATCATATTGACGGGTGACCGTCCTACCGGAAGACTCCATATCGGACATTATGTAGGTTCGTTGAAACGCAGAGTGGACTTGCAAGATGCAGGTGACTATAGTAAAATGTTTATCTTCATTGCCGATTCACAGGCGTTGACGGACAATATAGACAATCCTGAAAAGGTACGTCAGAATGTGATTGAAGTTGCCCTCGACTATCTGGCATGCGGCATTGATCCGACCAAAGCCACTATCTTCATCCAGTCGCAAATACCGGAATTGTGCGAACTTAGCTTCTATTATATGGACCTTGTAAGCGTATCCCGTTTGCAACGCAATCCGACTGTGAAGTCTGAAATTCAGATGCGTAACTTCGAAGCAAGCATCCCTGTAGGCTTTTTCACTTATCCTATCAGCCAGGCTGCGGACATTACTGCTTTCCGTGCCACTACTGTTCCGGTAGGTGAAGACCAGGAACCGATGCTGGAACAGGCGCGCGAAATCGTTCGTCGCTTCAACTATATTTATGGTGAAACGCTGGTAGAACCGGAAATCCTGTTGCCGGACAATGCCGCCTGCCTTCGTCTGCCGGGGACTGACGGAAAGGCTAAAATGAGTAAATCACTCGGAAACTGCATCTATCTGTCCGAAGAACCGGAAGAAATCCAGAAAAAGATCATGAGTATGTACACCGATCCGGGACACCTCCGCGTACAAGATCCGGGTAAGATAGAGGGTAATACCGTATTTACTTATCTGGACGCTTTCTGCCGTCCGGAACATTTCGAACGTTACTTGCCGGATTATCCGAATCTGGAAGAACTGAAAGCTCACTATCAGCGTGGCGGACTGGGCGACGTAAAAGTAAAACGCTTCCTGAACGCTATTATGCAGGAAACATTGGAACCGATCCGCAACCGTCGCAAAGAATTCAGCAAAGATATTCCTGCTATTTACAAAATGTTGCAGGAAGGATGCGAAGTAGCCAGAGCTGCCGCTGCCGAAACATTGGCAGATGTAAAGAAAGCGATGAAGATCAACTACTTCGATGATAAAGAACTGATTGAAGAACAAGTGAAACGCTTTGCCTCTTCGCAGGAATAAACAGAATAAGAAATAGGGTGTACGACACATCCTTTATAAAAAAGAAAGCACCTGCGCCACAGACAACTGTAACGCGGGTGCTTTCTTATTTGTATTTATATAAAGAGAGTTTTATTGCATGACCGGCTCAATCCGTTTCATCTTCATCATTTTTGAAGAGCACTCCTTTCAGCTTCTGGTAAAGGAAAGAAAGTACCAGCAATATCAAGCCCAAAATGATAAACACAATGATCTTACCGATAGTAGGCATTGCCCATAAGTCCTTCAGAATCAGTTTCAGCAGAACGATTCCAAAAGTTGAAAGACTAATGATACGTAACACTTTCTGGTGCAGACGCATCCCCAATGCCATCTGGACAAATCCCGCAATGCTCAATGAAACGGAGAAACCGGCGTCGAAATCTTCGACTCCCGCCTGCCAGAGGAAAGAACGCGCCATCGTCAGCCAGAGGAGAAGTGCCAGCACATTCAAATAGACAGTGAAGTGAGTTTTCAGTCCTATAATAGTATAGTATTGACGGGCAACGTAGTATAGGTTAACTATAATAAATGCTACCGCCAGCCATCGGAGTAAAACAGGAGACAGACTCATGTGTGCCCATTGGTCTCCCCATATATTGATCGCATATATCAAAACATTAATTCCAAGACCTGCCAGATAAGGAATCGTACATTGCTCTATCGGGAAACGCTTCTTGAAAGCATAGCTGAGGATAAGGATGGCAGCGGAAGTGAATACCAGCATCATCCCGCTCCTTGTAGCTCCTGCCAGATGCAAGGAAAACTCTGCCATGAATGTATAATAGAGTATAGCAGCAGATGTAAGAAGCATGACCGGATTCCAAGGAACATATCTCAGGCAGCGGGCTTCAGAGAAAAGAGAACGGTAATGTCCCATCATCAAAGCAAATGCGCCCGCAGCCAAACCGACAAACAGGGAAGTCGCAAAAGAGCTGTTCAGGAAAATTGTATCGGAGGAAGAGGAAGATAGTATCACGGCAGATACATCCATCAGATATGAAAAAAGTGTCAGCCCCATCAATACCAAGGTAGCACGTTCATATATCCAGATCTTCGATTTGACATAAAGCCATAACAGCAGTACCATTTCCGCTGCCCAGAATAAGGTTATATAGTTTCCGTCCAGTTGAATAGGTATGGTGATGGAAACAAATGTCAGTACAAGTCCCAACATGGCATAAATAAGGAACTTATAATCTTTCTTACTCATTCGCAGCCAGATAACCAAAACTAAATTGATGATTGCAATGAACAAGCTCAGCAAACCTTCGGACTTAAATGCCAGTTCCATATTTCGCAGGAACAGGATTCCCAATAACAGATAAATGAAGTTATTGGTTATGATAACCAGTAATAATCCCCTGTTCTTCTTTATGGCTTCTATCCGGAGTATCGATAAGATCGGCAACAGGAATATAAAATAGAACAAGGTGGCAAATGCGAACAGATGTACGGAAATGATTGCCGTTCCGGTAGAATAGCCGGTCAGCAGGAATAGTCCCATCACTAGGTAGGTAAAGACAAAGGCTATCACCGGAAGTTCTCCCCATTTCTTATAGATAGAAAGTCCGAACATCCCAAGATTCAATATACTTATATAAGTGAACAGTACCATGTCTGTCTCTTATACACATCTCCGAGCCCACGAGACACTCGCTA
>ENA-OZUX01000053-OZUX01000053.1-human-gut-metagenome-genome-assembly--contig:-NODE-53-length-26401-cov-5.347112_pt1 | contig 26401 bp, 20 predicted proteins | sample MGYA00243442_ERZ654039 | MGnify/ENA primary metagenome ERZ654039 (study PRJEB26926, sample SAMN06164892) | human gut metagenome | biome: ENVO:00009003; feature: ENVO:2100002; material: ENVO:00002003... | reverse complement strand
GACCCTGCCCTGCGTAAAGAATACACCAACAAAGGTTTCTGGGTAAATATCCGTCTGATCCGGTATTCGGACGTAGTATTGATGGCTGCCGAAGCTGCCAACGAAAAGAATATCCCCGGAGAAGCAATAGATTATCTGGAAATGGTACGCGCACGTGCCAGAGGCAGCAATACGAATATATTGCCGAAAGTAACAACCACCGATCAGGGAGAATTGCGGGAAGCCATCCGCCACGAACGCCGCGTGGAACTCGGACTTGAGTTCGACCGTTTCTATGACCTTGTACGTTGGGGAATCGCTGCGGATGTATTGCACGCCGCCGGAAAAGTAAACTATCAGGCCAAGAATGCCTTATTGCCTTTGCCTCAATCAGAGATTGACAAGTCAAAGGGAGTGCTGGTACAGAATCCGGATTATTAATATAATATGAAATAATAAATTTAGGCACGGATTACACGGATTTCACGGCTTTAAGAGATTAGACAGGCTATTGAAAACCGTGTTAATCCGTGTAATCCGTGCCTAAAAATTAAACTGATAGAACGATATGATAAATAAGAAAATATTTTTTTCATTTCTACTGCTCACTGCCGGCTTCCTGAGTGCGGCAGCGCAGAAATCGCCGCAGGACATGGACCGTTTCATCGACGCACTGATGAAGAAGATGACTGTGGAAGAAAAGATAGGGCAACTGAACCTCCCCGTCGCAGGAGAGATCACTACAGGACAAGCCAAAAGCAGTGACATCGCCGCCAAAATAAAACGGGGCGAAGTGGGCGGCCTGTTCAATCTGAAAGGAGTAGAGAAAATACGTGATGTACAGAAACAGGCAGTAGAACAATCCCGTCTGGGTATCCCCTTGCTGTTTGGTATGGACGTCATCCACGGATACGAAACAATGTTCCCCATTCCGTTAGGACTGTCCTGTACCTGGGATATGACCGCCATTGAAGAATCGGCACGCATTGCAGCCATAGAGGCCAGTGCCGACGGTATCTCATGGACATTCAGCCCGATGGTGGACATCTCACGCGACCCACGTTGGGGACGTGTTTCCGAAGGCAGCGGTGAAGACCCGTTTCTCGGAGCAATGATTGCCGAAGCAATGATACTCGGTTATCAGGGAAAGAATATGCAGCGGAATGACGAAATCATGGCCTGCGTAAAGCACTTTGCACTGTATGGCGCAGGGGAAGGCGGACGCGACTACAACACGGTAGACATGAGCCGCCAGCGGATGTTCAATGAATACATGCTACCCTACGAAGCTGCTGTTGAAGCCGGTGTAGGAAGTGTGATGGCATCGTTCAACGAAGTAGACGGTGTGCCTGCTACCGCCAACAAGTGGCTGATGACAGACGTACTGCGTGGTCAGTGGGGCTTCAACGGATTTGTAGTAACCGACTACACCGGAATCTCTGAAATGATCGACCACGGTATAGGCGACCTGCAAACGGTTTCCGCACGTGCCATCAATGCCGGAGTAGACATGGATATGGTAAGCGAGGGTTTTGTCGGCACACTCAAAAAGTCTGTTCAGGAAGGCAAAGTTTCTATGGAAACACTGAATACCGCCTGCCGCCGTATTCTGGAAGCTAAATACAAACTGGGATTATTTGACAACCCCTACAAATATTGCGACCCGAAACGTCCTGCACGTGACATCTTTACGAAAGCGCACCGCGACGCTGCCCGCAGAATTGCCGCAGAAAGTTTTGTGCTTTTAAAGAACGACGACGTGACACTCATTCCGGGAACTCCTGCGGAACCTCTTCTTCCCTTCAATCCGAAAGGTAACATCGCCGTGATAGGCCCGCTCGCCGACAGCCGGACAAACATGCCCGGTACATGGAGCGTAGCTGCCGTACTCGACCGGTGTCCGTCGTTGGTAGAAGGACTGAAAGAAATGACTGCCGGAAAAGCCAATATTCTTTATGCCAAAGGCAGCAATCTGATCAGTGACGCATCCTACGAAGAACGTGCCACCATGTTCGGACGTTCGCTGAACCGTGATAACCGGACAGACCAGCAACTGCTGGATGAAGCATTGACAGTAGCCAACCAGTCGGATATCATCATCGCCGCCCTCGGAGAGTCATCCGAAATGAGCGGAGAAAGCAGCAGCCGTACCGACCTGAACATTCCGGATGTACAGCAAAACCTGTTGAAGGAATTGCTGAAAACCGGGAAACCCGTTGTATTGGTATTATTTACAGGCCGTCCGCTGACACTGACTTGGGAGCAGGAGCATGTACCCGCCATTCTGAATGTATGGTTCGGAGGCAGCGAAGCTGCTTATGCCATTGGCGACGCGCTCTTCGGATATGTCAATCCGGGTGGAAAACTGACCATGAGCTTCCCGAAGAATGTCGGTCAGATTCCGCTGTATTATGCGCATAAGAATACAGGACGTCCGCTGGCACAAGGCAAATGGTTCGAAAAGTTCCGCAGCAATTATCTGGATGTAGACAACGAACCGCTTTATCCATTCGGATACGGACTTTCTTACACGACCTTCTCCTACGGGGATATCGACCTGAGCCGTTCTACCATCGATATGACGGGAGAGCTGACGGCAGCAGTAATGGTGACCAATACCGGGACATGGCCGGGATCAGAAGTAGTGCAACTCTACATTCGGGATCTTGTCGGCAGTACCACCCGTCCGGTGAAAGAACTGAAAGGCTTTCAGAAGATATTCCTCGAACCGGGACAGTCAGAGATTGTACGGTTCAAGATTGCACCGGAAATGCTGAGGTATTACAACTACGACCTGCAACTGGTAGCAGAACCGGGTGAGTTTGAAGTAATGATCGGAACAAACAGCCGGGACGTGAAATCCGCACGATTCACGCTAAAATAAAAATCGTACAATAGGCACGGATTACACGGATTCACACGGTCTTTAACTGCGCAATCTCTTAAAACCGTGAAATCCGTGTAATCCGTGCCTAAATCTTATTCTCTCATTTAAATCCACAATCAATGAAAAAACTATCTCTCTATATTGCGCTTTTCTGCCTCATAATGACGGCAGGAGCGTGTAAGAACAAGACTGGCGGACAAACCACCGCCAGTTCCGAACTTTCGGATGACGCCCTGATGGACACCGTTCAGCGTCGCACCTTTCTCTACTTTTGGGAGGGTGCCGAACCCAACAGCGGGCTTGCGCCCGAACGGTATCATGTAGACGGGGTATATCCGCAAAACGACGCCAATGTAGTTACTTCGGGCGGCAGTGGTTTCGGTATTATGGCTATTCTTGCCGGAATAGACCGTGGCTACGTCACCCGCGAAGAAGGTCTGGCACGAATGGAACGTATCGTTTCCTTCCTCGAAAAAGCAGACCGCTTTCACGGAGCATATCCGCACTGGTGGTATGGCGATACGGGAAAGGTGAAACCTTTCGGTCAGAAAGATAATGGAGGCGACCTGGTAGAAACCGCTTTCCTGATACAAGGTCTGCTTGCCGTACACCAGTATTATATCAATGGCAACGAGAAAGAAAAAGCTCTGGCCCAACGTATCGACCAAATTTGGCGGGACGTCGACTGGAACTGGTATCGTAAGGGGGGACAAAACGTGTTATATTGGCACTGGAGCCCCACATACGGTTGGGAAATGGATTTCCCGATACATGGCTATAACGAATGTATGATTATGTATATACTCGCCGCAGCCTCTCCTACCCACGGAGTTCCGGCAGCCGTCTATCACGACGGATGGGCACAAAACGGAGCCATCGTTTCTCCGCACAAGGTGGAAGGCATCGAGTTGCATCTTCGCTACCAGGGTACAGAAGCCGGCCCGCTTTTCTGGGCACAGTATTCTTTCCTGGGGCTCGATCCGGTAGGATTAAAAGATGAATATTGTCCGAGCTACTTCCACGAGATGAGGAACCTGACACTCGTGAATCGTGCTTACTGCATCCGTAATCCCAAGCATTACAAAGGTTTCGGACCGGACTGCTGGGGATTGACAGCCAGCTACTCCGTTGACGGCTATGCCGCTCACTCACCAAACGAACAGGATGACAAAGGGGTGATCTCCCCTACCGCCGCCCTTTCGTCCATCGTCTATACTCCTGAGTACTCGATGCAAGTGATGCGCCACCTATACAACATGGGTGATAAAGTCTTCGGTCCTTTCGGATTCTACGATGCTTTCAGCGAAACGGACAACTGGTATCCACAACGTTATCTTGCCATTGACCAAGGGCCTATCGCAGTCATGATTGAAAATTACCGCACAGGGCTGCTATGGAAACTCTTTATGAGCCATCCCGACGTACAGGCAGGACTTACCAAGCTAGGTTTTAATACCAACAAGCAGGATGTAAGGCAGAAATAAAGAAACCAACCATCATCTAATTTTCAAGAGTTGCCTCAAAGCATCTCAACTCCCCGCTCTCAAGGAGGATGTGTCTAAATTTGACACATCCTCCTTGTCTATAAACACGTCCCTTTCTAAGAACTTAGAAAGTACTGCTTTACAAATTATTAGCATATTTTTTGCTCATGTTCTATTTTTTAGCGAATATTGCAGAAAAGTTCAAGACTTTAATACTGCTGACAAATAATTATGAGGTTATCACTTTTCTTGTGTCTATTCGTATATTTCTCTTTTTCTGTACGCGTCTGTGCAGCAAAAGACGAACTGCCTCCCTGGGTATTCGAAAATCAGGAAGGTCTTTATTTGGGAGTATCCGAAGTCATGGATGATGCCGGTCTGGCCTTACTACAAGCCCAGACACGTGCCGTACTGAACTTTTGTCTGACCCAAGGTTTACCTTTCAAAACCATTACTACTTCAGAAATAGATGTAGAAGGAAAAAAAGAATCCACTCGACGTCTGGAAGCAGCACGACTGGAATTGTCAGGTTTTGAATGCGCACTAGAAAAATTATACGCACACCCATCCGGAGAATACTTTGTACTATGTCGGGTAAAACAAGGTAAATCCAATAATAAAATCATTTTCACCAGGGACGTCAGCAAGAAAAACCATTCCTCCGGGATTGATTCCTGTCTGGTAAACAGCCTCATCGCAACTACGTTGGGACACCATTCCTACAGTGAATCTGTCGTTTACAACAAGAATAACGGTAAAGAAGAGATCACAGTAAAAGTAGGGGAAAACGTATTACCCGGCAAAACCAGTTATCGCTATGCAGAATACCCTCCACAAGCGAACAAAGAGAAAATGGGCCTGAAGTTTTCTTATGATTTGCAGCATTCCTTTGGACGGGCGTGGATAGGAGCCCTCACGCAAATTCCACTTTGCAATAAAGTAGTATCTGTCGCAAGCGTGATATCTAGTTCTACAAAATCGAATGAAAAAGAAGAGATTGAATCGATATTCAATAGTATTTCAAAACTTAGTGGAACATCGGAAGGAGTTCCTTTTCCTTTATATTGCACAGGTATTACAAAAGGACAGTTAATCATAGAAGCCGGAATTTATGGTACAGTCAAAGAAAATATTGCAGAACAAATTTGTTCCACTGGTATGGGAGAATCTAAAGACGGTATCGCAGCTTGTTCCGACGCATTGGTTACTGTTTTGATAGAAACTGCTTCGATGATTCAGGCAGAAGTAAGTTCAACTATCAAATCCTATGTCCCCAATGATGCCTCGCCCGATGGCAATAAATCAATGCACGCCCTTATCGACGCTTTCACTTCTAAGACAGATCTCTCACTGAAGAATTTCCGAATTGGATGGCAACAATTACCTGAAGGTATTGTCTGTATCTGCACCTGTCCGACACCTAAAACTGGAGCAAAGAAGGAGGTACTGCCATGAAACATAAGTTCTGGAGTTTTCGCTTCTGGCTACACCGAAGCCACCTCTACATTACATTAGGGATTTTCCTTTTCTCATTTTTGGTGATCTATATTCCGCTGAACACCTCTTTCTTCGACCCGGTAACCCGTGCATTCGAAGATTTCCGCCTGTCCGATCTCTTCCTCCGCCTGTCAGACAGGAATTCAATGCCGGAAAGCAATGAGATCTTTGTGGTAGACGTAACCTCCATCCGCAACCGCAAAGCCATAGCAGAGACAATTGCCGAAGTAGCTGCTACTTCTCCTAAAGTGATCGCACTGGATATCATGTTTCCGGACGATGACCGTTCTGAAGACAATCTAATCCTGATGCAGACACTCGATACCATTCCGGCTACAATTGTAACGGCCTCCGAAGTATCAGACGACAACAACGTGCTCTCTTCCTTCTTCACCCCTGCCCTACCGCAGCTTCGTGAAGGATATACCAATACAACGATGAACAACACATACAGCAAGTGCCTGCGAACCTATACCACCACAATCACCAACGGAGACGATACGCTTCGTTCGCTCCCCTTACAAATCGCACTTGCTTACCAGCCAAGCCTCCGTTATGAGAAGGATGCTGAGCAACTGATCAATTATTCGGACGTACACATTCGCAAAGTACTCCCCACCGATATTTCCCTTTTCGCCGACCGTTTCAAAGATAAAATAGTAGTGATAGGCATCGCTTCGGGCAAGGAAGATTTGCATCTGACACCTGTAGGAGACCTTAGCGGACCGGAAATTGTGGCACTCTCTGCACATACCCTTATCCACCATCGGGAAATTACTGAGATGCCGGTCTGGCTGGGAGTAGTGTTAGGCTTTCTACTGACCTATTGCTTTGTAGTGACATGCAGTTACCTGCACATCAAATACGAGAAAACAGATAATATCCGTATTACCCTTTCCGCTATTCTGGTAACTATACTATTGGTATTTATCAATCTGATAGTCAATCATTTCTTCCACTACAGCATTAGTCTTATATATGCATTCACCGGCATCGTACTGACAGGTAATGCGCTTTCGTTCTATGTGGGCTGGCTGCTATGGCTGCAAGAGAAAAAGAAGTTGAAACACCCGGAAAAAACACTTTACTTATGAAAAAAACAGTATGCATATTATGGTTACTTTGCACGGTTCTCGCTTCAGCAATAGCGCAACAAACACCAACCACTGCACAGATAATGAGCAAAGCCTCCGAATACTGGGCCAAGCAGGATTATACACAGGCTGCCAGTTGGTATCGCAAGGCTGCCGAGAGAGGAGATGCCACAGCGCAGAACTGTTTAGGTAACTGTTATTTTTCGGGAAAAGGTGTGGATCAGAGCGATATGTACGCCCTGGCATGGTATCAGAGGGCCGCAGCACAGGACAATCCGGATGGAATGGTGAATTTAGGATATTGTTACTATATAGGCAAAGGCATTGCCCAAGACTATGATACAGCGATGTCGTGGCTGCAAAAAGCCAAAGTTCTTTATACCCGTGCCCGGAAAAAAGGCGCAGATGTACAAAAAGAACTGGACAGAATCAATGCTATGTCGAAAAAGCCGACCTTTGCTCAAAACGAAAGTCCGATACCGGCTTCTTTCGTTACCGGTGAAGCCCCTGTCACACCGGCCTCACCGGTCGTGAAAATTATTCCGCCGGAAGGTTTCCCTTATTTCAGTGAAACTCAACTGGAAATCCGTTACAGCGTAGATACTCCGCCGGACAATCCGGTAAAAGAAGTAAAGGTCACAGTCAACGGTGAGATACAGCCGACAGCGCGTGTCGTAAAAAAGGGACGAAGCGTGACGGTGACTCTGCCCAAAGACGATAGCAGCATATCCATCTCCGCCCGTAATAATACGGGATGGAGTGAAACGGAATTCCTCCGGCTCAAATGGGACAAATCGAAAGAAAACCTGATACGGCCTAATCTTTACGTGCTGGCTATCGGAATCAATGATTACGATCAGATTCACCCTCCGTTGAAAATGGCGGTGAAAGACATGAATGACTTCGTTCGGGTGGTGGAGAAGAAAAAGCATGCGCCTTACGAAAACATTTATGTGACCAAGCTCTCAGACAAGGAAGCTACCCGCCAGAAGATTGAAGACGAATTGTGTCAGTTGGCGGCAAGGGCAGAAAGTACCGACTTTACTTTCATCTTCTTCGCCGGACACGGACTAAAAGATAACAAAGACCGATTCTATCTGGCACCGGTCGATGCGAATATAGAAATGATCCGCAGTTCCTGCATCGATGCCGACAGATTCTCGGGCTATCTGGACGATATACGTGGCAAGGTAGTTGTATTTGCCGATGCCTGCTATTCCGGGGCACTGTTACAGGGACGCCGGAGTGTGTCTTCGCTGGATATGCAGAAGGTTGTTTCGGAGATGAACCGTGCCAAACCGGGAAGATATATTTATGCATCGAGCGAGGATGATACCGTTTCCAACGAGTTGCCGGAGTGGAAAAACGGTGCTTTCACCAAAGCACTGATCGAAGCATTCGAAGGGAAAGCAAAGGCAGAAGGACAAAAGGCACTGACCACCGTCGAGCTCATGAATTTCCTGCGCAAGCGAATGAAGGAAATTATTAAAGGCGACAATAACCGGAAACAGATCCCCGGATTTGACGGCTGGAATGAGGAATTCCCATTATTTACTTATTAACAGGCATCCAATGAAAATAATCCTGACAGCAGTTTTTCTTCTGATCGCTATCCTTTCTCCGGTCACAGCGCAACAGGGAGGAGATTCGTACATTGTCTACTCCGTTGCGGGCAATATAAAATCGGCAGGACACCCCATACAGCCCAAACAGAAATTGTTTCCGCTGCAAACAATAACGATAGGCAAAGAAAGCCAGTTAACTCTTCTGAATGAGGATGCCAAATTGCTGTATAGCCTGAACCGTACCGGTACATGGACGGTCAAGGAATATATTCACGACATGAAACCTTCTGTACTTCGCCTGTCTGCCAACTATCTCCGATATATCAAGGACCAGCTTTTCAGCAATACCGACGACACAGCGCCAAACCGGAAACTGGGCAAAGTGACCACCACAGGATACAGAGGAGAAGAAGAAAACCAACAGTTTATCCAGGCAATGTGCGCTTGCCTGCAAGTATCGGGCAACGAAACCCTGCAAGAAGTCGTTGTACAGAAAGATCCTTCACAGAAAAGTAATTATCTGCTGACTTTCGAACTGGTTTCACATCAGGACGGCTCGGTTCTGAAACCGGACGGTTCCAACCTGAAGAATCCTTATTACGTACGGGCCACCAATCATTCCCTTGTCACGCTGTTCGTCAATGTGCTGAATATAGACAGTTCCCTGAATACTTATCTGGTACTCCAGCCGGACAAGCAAGGTCATTTTGCCAACTACCTGCTTCCTGCCGAAAGCACGGTTTCATTCCCGCAACAAACCATTGAGTTCAGCAGGATGTCAACTGAGAATTTCGTATTAATGGCAGCTCCTTTTCCTGTCGATTTCTCTTTATTGGAGTCGCCTATACACCGCCAGTCAGAAGAAAGCAAATCAAAAATGAAGATCGGGCTCAGCCGGCTGACGTTTCACTTACACTAATATTTTGTTCTCTTTAAAGTAATGAAACAGACATCAAATAATAAAGCCGGATTTCCCCGGCTTATCTTATGAATTGAAGGTGAGGGTGGTCTACTGACCACCTCCGCCACCGGTACTTCCACCTTCTCCGCCGCCTTTCACGTCATCGTTATTGATGCTTCGGGCTGCTTTCTTCACACTGGCTTTCAGTTCGCCAATCCGGTAGCTGATACTAAATCCAAAGCTACGGCTCGGCCATTTACTGCTACTCTTCGACAGGAAGTTTACGCCCTCCGTATGATTGTTATAGCTTCTGTACTTCTCAAATATATTATTGCAGTACAAGTTCAGGCTCAAACGTTCTTCTTTCATGAAAGAACGGCTGATCCCCAAACCATAATAATAATAACCGGAACCTTTTCCCTGCAGGTTAATGTACGGAGTACTACCGCCACCATTCAGACTTAACCGTATCTTCAATGGAAGAGTGTGCTGGACACCGCCATAGAAAGAACCGTTCCATCCATAATTATGCAATCCCTGCGCCTCACTTTTCAGGTCGCTATAACTTCCGCGTCCGTTGACGTACAAGCGTGTTTTAGGCGATGCGTTCCAGTTAAGGTAAAAGCTTAATCCCGTATTCCGGCTCTTTCCTATATTGGCATACGTACTGTACAAAGCTCCTTCCGGTGCCACATGTTCCGGATTATCGTCAAACATCTCCCCTCCCGGTTCGGTAATCAACCGGCTTATATTCTCTATGCTGTTATTATTGAACGAATGCCGTAACGACAGATTGACATTGAACTTCGCCGCAAAATTACTATAAGACAAGTCAAACGAATGACTTTTCTCACTCTTCAAGTCCGAATTTCCCTGAGTGATAAACATCGGATTCTGATTATTAAAATAAGGATTCAGATTCCAGATGCCCGGACGCCAGATACGCATATTATAACCCGCCCGTATATTTTGAGTCTTGCCCAGTTTCATACCCAGTGAAACAGAAGGTACGAGGTCACTAAAGTTCGTATGGAAATTCTCACCCGGACCAACAATATACTTCACGCGCTGTATGGTTTGCTCATACCGCATACCCGGTTTGAAAGTGAAATCTTTGTATTTCAGTGTATATCCGAGATAAGCCGCCAAAATATGATTCAAATGGCGATAGTCGCTACTGCGGTCTTCATTGTATAAATAATCCTCGCTTCCTCCGGACGCTTCATAAAGTTTATTGTCGCTGGTATTGCGGCGGAAAATATATTTCGCACCCGCCTCGATAGTATGCAACTTACCAATCGGCGTGGTATAGTCCACCTGAAACGTTTGTTCCATTGTATTGGTCTTTCCGTCCGAATGATAATTTCTCAACAGCAGCCGCTTGACGAGTTCCTCCATCTCATCTTCGGGATAAATATCCTTATAGGTATTATAAGAATTGCTTGTCTGAGGTTGTGTATTAATCTTATAAGAGAAAGTGATCATCCGCTGCTTGTTCTTTCTGGAGGTACGCTGATAGTCTATGTTTCCATTAATGGAGTACCAGGAACCTTTTCCATGATTGTCCATCCGATAGCTGTAGGCTATATCCTCATGGTTAGCGCCGTACATGTTGGTAAAGCCATCACCATAATTCTTACTGTTGCTGCCATACATTCCCAAAGCTACCGTCAGCAGTCTTAGTGTATCGATTTCATAACTGGCTTCCAGATTTCCATACTGGAAGTTGCCTTTCGACTTGGAACTGCTATTTGATTCAAGATACTTTTCCGTTTCCGACTCGTAATTTTCGCGATAGCTATCCGAATAGCCGCGCGGCCTGTCATTGTAGTTATAGTTATAATTGGCAGAGACGGTCATTTTACCCTGCTTGACCATTGCATAGCCACCGGCACCGGCGCCATAATTGCTGGCATTCGCCCGGAAGGTTGCTGTGTATCCTTCGAATCCACCGCCTACTGTCACGATATTCAGAATACCTCCCACTCCTTCGGCGTCATACTTGGCACCCGGCGAAGTTATCACCTCAATATATTTAATGGAATTGGCAGGCATGCTTTTCAGCACTTCTTTCGGATTGTTGCTCATCATGTTATTGGGTTTTCCATTGACGTGCACCTTAAAGCTGCTGCTACCGTTCACCTGTATATTATCTTCTCCGTCCACCGTCACCAAAGGCACTTTCCGAAGCATCTCCAGTATGCTGTTCGACTTCGAATCGGGATCGTCTTCAATGTTATACTCTATCTTGTCTACATCTACCTTAACCAAAGGTTTTTGCGCCACAACTTCCACTCCCTTCAGTTCATTGGTAGCCTCAGCCGAAAGCATCGTTCCCAGATCAATGACTTTAACCGACGGCTTCAACGTAAACTCTCGGGTGATAACTGCCTTACCGATGGAAGAAATAGTAATCACATAATCTCCTGCCGCTGCATTCAGTTTCTCCTGAAACTTACCGCTGGCACCGGTCACCGCCATCTTGATAGCTTTGTCCGGAGCACCCTTTTTAGTAATCTTAATGGTTGCGTAAGGTTCTCCTTCCTGAGTCAGTGAATCTAAAAGTACACCTTTAATGGTATACGAGGGAGTCGCAGAATTTTGTGCCCACCCTGTCATCACTGCGGTGAACACGAATAGTAATAGTAGCAATAGTCTGTGTTTCATGCCCCAAATTTTTTAGTTTTTAGTTTATTAGACGAAGATTCCTTCAATTCTTCACAAAATCGGGGGTAAAAGTAGATGGTTTCTTTATCGTTACGAAACTTTCGGAGTTAAGAATAGTAAAAGAAGAGATAAAAAAGATTATACGAAACCTTCAAAACCTTAATAACAACGGCATAATAGAATAATAGTTTTCTCTATAGAAAATAACGTCTGCGCATTCATAAATTAATTCGTCCGGCTATAGGCATCTTTCCGTCCGCCTATAGCCGGACGAAAGGTTGCCTATAGGCAAACGCAACTTTGCCTATAGGCGGACGAATTAATTTATTCACTAAAGGAGATTAAGTTGTGCACTAAAAGATATTATATTTAGAATCCCATATTTTATTTCCTAAAATACAGGAAACAAACGAATTAATATTTCCTTAAAAATAGGAAATGTTATAGACGTCAATACATCTCTTTACAGTCATAACACAAAGAAAAGTACCGTGTGCTGTACCATGATCATTGCCAAAGAGAACCTACGTAACTTCTTACGCTGGCACGAAACCCTTCCCATCAAAGACAGATGCTTTTACACGTCACACTATAAGTTTTCAAATAGGTGGATATCCTTCACCTTTTCTTCGAAACCTTTTATCCATAAGCGATAACGGGTGAAGCACATCGCCCTTCACCGATCCTTCATCCAATTTTCATATTGGACCATAAAGAAATCGTTCACTTTGCTATAAGCTAATTTGTTTTTGCTATAATGATATTCGTATTAGCTATAACCTAATCGAAAGATGCTAATAGATTATTTTTTTCTTCCCAATGTTTATTTCAAATCATTGAATAGTTTATTTCAAACATTTACAATGTTTTCTCCACTCACTAGGTGAATAGCCGCCCCTTCACCCGAGACCACTGATGGATAAGAGGTTGGGAGGAAAAAGTGAAGGTGAAAGCGATGCTCGTAACATCTGACGTACGGTTATCTAAAGCAATGCTTTAGCAACCATAAAGCATAGCTTTTGAAGATACAAAGCATTGCTTTACGAAAGAGATAAATGCGCTATGAATAATGGTAGACAACATCTTGAAAACATTATTCAACCAAACACAAAAAAGCCATTCTAAATATCGGACTTCTTTTATTTATTTCCGTTTTTCCATATTATTCCCCAAAAACATATATCTTTGTCATACACTTTCTGCACATCAGCGAGATGTAATAAGCGGGTAGTGCTTTTTATTACTTTATTGGAGTAAATAACGTATTGTCTCTCAGCCTTGAAACTTAGCAATTTCTGCCTACAGAGAGATGATACAACAGATACTCCACGTGGATAGCTGTATATCAACATATCAGTTACAGATGTGTTATATATAAACGATTGGCGTGGATGTCTGTTGTTATCATTATCTTTTAGGCGGGTAGCTAAGACCTCAAGGCTAGATAATGGTTCAACAGCATCCATGCCTCTTTTGTACCCGGTCGGTTCCCTTCATAATCCCCATACCCCACAACCCTCCGACTGGAAAGCAAAATGCAGGGATGCTTGTTGCACCACACTTACCAAGACTTATTCACTCTTTTTTGTTAAACACATAAACAAAGAAACACTATGCCGAAATGGATTAGCATAGACGAAGCCGTACACAAATACGAAGTCAAGGAGGAAGACGTCTGTTTGTGGGCAGAAACGGAAGCAATTACCGCATCTTTCACTGAGACTACTCTTATCATTGACGAAGAGAGCCTTCAGAAATTCCTGTGCTGGCACGAAGCTCTTCCTACCAAAAAATACATTCAGACGTTGGAGCAACTCTGTATGAATCAAGCAGAAATATGCAAACTATCTCTTGAAGTCATCGAATTGCAAAAACGAGACCTTCAGCATCAGCAAAGAACAATCGCACTACTCGAAAAACGGCAAGCGATGGCAACCGAACAAAACAGGTTAAACCAACAGGTGATCACGATGGTGTCTGATACGCTAAGCAAAACAGAGGATGGGTGGATGGAGAGGTTATGGAGAAGAATTAGCAACAAACAAAAACTATAAAAACAACTTCTTACTCAAATATGATTGCGATAACCGTGAGGCTTAAACCAGACACATTCCTATATTAATTAGAAAAACCTCCATCTCCCACTTTTATTTCCTATTGATAGGAAAATATGGAAAATGAAGGTAAACTTCAGCTAAAATAAAAAGCTTTATTCTATTGCAGCCCAGTCCAAGCAGATATTGCGTACTTAGCTTCTACTGCATTCTCTAAGTTATCCGGTAGATTATGAAAGAAATCCAATCCTGTCAATTCTTCCAATTCGTCAATCGTTCTGGCACATTCCGATAAGGCAGGCTTTGCTGTCGTACTTTGATCCATCCAGAAACCAATTGCTTTATAAGTTTCTCCTTTTTTGCAAAGTAAGGCCATGAAATAATATTTAGGAACAGGCTTCGTCTTATCGCCACCAATATATGTCCATATCTGGCTTTCATTATCTATAGTTCCCCCCTTCACTACATAAAGAGTATCACGGAAAGTACTACTCCGTCCCCAAGTACGAACTTTTCCTTCCAAGTCGCTCCAAACACCTGTATTAAAGTAATTCTTTTGCGGACTCATATTACTATAATAGAAAGTTTGTTCGTTAGCATCTTTTGAATAAAGACGGTCTGAAGAAGCACAAATATGACCACGGTCATATCCCTGCTTTCCAAAATCACTCTGTACTCGTTGATCAGACTGAGAAATATTCGGATCAGACTGCCAAGGGTCACCACCCCATTCTGTCTGTTTCCAATCATTACGATTCCAATTTGTTTGTCCTGTTACATTATAATATTTAAAAGCTACCCAACGAGCATGCTTTTTACTCTTGTCATACTCCATACTATAGGTAGTCACATCCTGTCCATTAAACTTAGTGGAATAGGAAGTAAAAAGGTCATTAGCCCCTTGCCTCAAGACAGGAAGTTCTATCGGACCAGTCGCTAGATTATCAACATTATTTGTGCCATCATCATCTTTACTACAAGCCGTAAAAAAAAGTACAATGCACAAAAGATTTAAAGGAAGTAAATTCCGAAAGAATGTATTCATTTTCGTTTATTATCAAACTATTTTAAGACAAAAGCAGGGAGTTACGCACATAACTCCCTGGCAACATAGTATTCTAGAATTTATTTAACTTCACTAATTTCCATATCATCATAATAAACAGCTCCACCGTCAGTTGTTCCCTTATACGTTCTTACTTCAAAGCGGAATTTTACAGCCCCTGCAGGAGCAGTCAGTGTAACGCTAAATTGTTTCCATTCCGGACTATCTTCAGAATAAGGAGCACCATCTCTTAATTCATCTTTATGATCTGTAAGAGTCTTATTATTCGCATCTACCCAAAACGACCACATACGGTTTCTAGCATTCACATCATTATCCAAATACCAATAAGATATTTTATATTTCTTACCAGCTTCAATCGCAACTTCCTGTTGCAATTTTACAGTGGATGATCCCGAAGTATGTTTCACTGAATTGTTTCCACTATGCTTTATGCTTGTTTCTTTTGTTACAGAAGTATTATAAGTCTTATTATCCCATGCAGCAGGAAGTTCTGCAGTCCAATCCTCAAAGCCCGGATTAATCAAGAGATTATCTCCGGATGGTTCCGGATCAGTACCACCATTTTCTACTCCAATCAATCTGATATTATACAGTAGTAATCCCATCGTATTATCTGCTCCAGCTGCAGAGAATTTTAATACCGAAGTTGCTGTTCCTTGCACAGCCACTTCTGCCTGCATCTCAAAAAATACGCTGCCATCATTATTATCCTTTGATACAACTTTACTTGCCACAGTACCTTCCACATCATTTAATGCAACTTTCAAAACATTCAAATCAATAGATGCTCCAGCATTAAATACATTGGCTCCCAATTCATACTTCACTATAAATTTACTGTATTTTGAAGCATCAATACCCGAAATAGTGAATGAATGAGTATTATTTGACGGGAACCAAATGCTATTCACCTTTGCCGTTTCTGTCCGATTAGCCTCTGTCATATGTGCCTTTGGACGAATATTACATTTTGCATCAGCAACTTCAAAAGTCAGATTCTTATTATCCCATCCGTCAAATGTAGCAACATTTGTATTTGCGCTAACAAGTTCACCGAATGTTTCAGCAAAAACTGTATTCTCTTCTGGATCTGGGTCAGGATCTACACCACCAGCTTCTTTCCCAACATATAGATTATCAATTTGGTAAGTACCGGTTGCTGTTCCACCACCAATATATTTAAATCCAATGAAACCAATTTTTCCAGCTAAAGTAGACAAATCAGCAGTCAACGTTACAGGATTTGAGTATCCTTCAGCTTGTTGTGGCAATGTTCCGACATTTAATTTTGTCTGTGTCAGTGTTTCTCCATTCTTCTCTAAGAAATATACTTCCAGCCCCGTACCATCTACATAATAAGCAGAAACACAATCAAATGTCAACTTCTTAACAGCCATCTGATCAACATTCAATGCAGGAGTTACAAACCAAGAAATAACAGATTCCTGATTAGCACCATACGCTGTAGCCTGTATCAACATATTGCCACTATTCGCTTTGCCTCTCCATGTGCGACCACCAACTTCTGCTAAGTTCACATATCCTGCCGGTTTATAATCAGCATCCGCCACTGCATCATCAAAAGTATTAGTAACTTCTGCTACAGGATTAGAAGGATCCAATAATGAAGCTAAGTCACCGGAAGGAGTATCACCACCATCACCAATATCTTTACCATCAAGAACTGCAGCAGTAGGACTTTTAAGACCTGCAACTCCAAAATATTTAGTTAGTTGTCCCTTAATTACAACTGCCTTACCTAAATTTCCTTCATTATCTTTTAAGTTCAAAGCAGCACGAACATCTGTTCCTCCTACAAGCTGAACAGGAATACATTTTTTATAATCAGTCTCATCGGCAGCAGCAGCAATCAGAATGTTTGCAGCATTTACAAAAGGAGGTTCAAATACAGATTCAGTCTTAATATCTTTATCTGTAATATTACCTACAATATATCCCATTACCCAAGCTTCTGAATTATCCTGTTTTGTCATAGCACTTGCAATGTCATAAGGATTCTCTTTCGTACCATCTCCAGTCAAGGCAGGTCCTTCGCCATTCCCGCCCCCTTCAATATCATAAGGAGCAGGAACATCACTACAACTAAATGTGACTAATGTTATAATAGTCAAGAATAAAGCATTTAGAATCTTTTTCATAATAGTTGAATATTTATTTTATTAATTATTTCTTTGAATATCGCTATATGTTCTAGCTACAATCTGCCACGTACTATTATAGCGGCTCAAAATACCTATCACATTAATTTTTCCTGTAGGCATTACCTCCGTTGAGAAGTTGGCATATGCACTCGTACGGAATGTTAATGTTGAGTTGTCATCCAACACTAATGTACGGTTCACGCCATTACCGCCATCTTTCAAATCGTCAGGAGCAAAGGTACTAGTACCATCAGCTTCTTTAATTGTTACATCTTTGAACCTTACAAGCATAGGCGCTAAATCTTTATCAAGAGTTTTTAATTGTGCACCGGTAAGATCGGTCGGGATGAGTTCGTCATACCATAACTGAGGCTTATTAAGGAGTCTAACATGATCCAACCATACAGCTAAATCCATACGACCAATAGCTCCTTTGTAAGTAGTACCTATCTGAGCCTGCATACCATATCCACCGACATTAAGGTTCTCGCAGTCAATCACTACTTTCTGTCCTACCGGACAATTAGCATAAATACCTGTTGAGTTAATACCTACAACAATAGCTCCTGTTTCATCAGCTACAATTAGCTGTTTATAGATATTTCCACTTTCGTCATCACCCACAATTACCCCGGAGATCCGAGTTTCTTCAGTAATTGTCTGGAACTGATTGGCTGAAATAATCGAGCTGTATTTTTCTTTCAAATTAGCAATCGTAATTGTCCGTTGCTCATTTATAGTATTATTACCGTAAGCATTCCCCGTCACCGGTGTATCGAAATCGTCCATACATGACGAAACGCCCAACGTTAGTAACAGCACGGCAGATAAAATTGATGTTATCTTTTTCATATCATTTTCTTATATTAATTTGCCCATTAATTTAGAATCTATATCCAATGTTTAAGAAAGCATTGCAAGCAGGAGCATAATAGTACTTCGAGTTCTTAGAGAATACATATGTACGTGCTTCTCCATCTTCATAGCTATCATCGCGATTCTGCTCATATCCACCAGTGCGCAAGTTTGTATTATTCAGAATGTTGTTTACACTAAGATTAATACTCAAGCTCTTACCATTTTTCAAACGGATATACTTACCAATTGATGCGTCAAGCATAAAACCACCATCAAGCTTTTCTTGCCCCGGCACATCATAACCAACCGGATTACCGTTTGCATCGACAGCGCCATCTGAATATTTTCCTAATACACTACCCAAACGGCGGTAAGTAGAAAAATCCAAATAAACACGTTGATAATAATTTCCGGTAACATTAAAGAACCATCCCTTCAAGCTATAATCTAATCCAAGACTATATACTGAAAGCGGAGTACCGTTATCACGAAGTCCCTTACAATAAACACGGTCAACATTTGATTCACTTTCACTTTCGTATGTACGAACCGCGGTCGGATTATTCATATAACGAGCATCAGACCAAGTAGCAATAGCAGTCAAAGATAAATTAGAGATTATTTTAACAGTTGCAGCTGCTTCTACTCCCCAGTTTTCTTTATCAATTCCACTCATAGAAAGATAAGTAAAACGAGCTTCATTATCATTATAGAATGCATCCATTTCAACTTGATCATTGAAACGAGTATAATATCCGGTGATACGTCCTGAAACAACAGGAGTATTAAAGCGGTAAGTCAACTCTCCATTATAAATCTTCTCAGTTCTCAAGCCATGTGCAAAATCATTCTTGATACGAGGAGCGATGAAAGAGTTATAGGCTAACGGAGCACGGTTTTCATAACCTGCATTTAAGATCAATGCATGATTACCATTAATAGAATATGTAAATCCGGCTTTTACCGCACCTTCCAGGAATTTAGCAGTACCACTGCTTCCTAAAGATTTTTTCGGAGCACGACCATTACGCATCTTACCGTCACGACTGATTTGAGCAGATCCGATCTTTCCTGATACAAAATAATTGAAATGTCCGTCATTATCACCTTGATAGCGCGCCCATACATTCTGTTTGTTTACAAAGATATTATAATCGTAACCAAACTTATCACCTTCGCCAATACGTTTGTTAGGGTTATCCAAATCATTCTGAATAACAGAAGAATTATATCCATAATCGCGAACAGAGAACTTATCAACATCCGTATATAACTCTCCACCAAGCAAATCTTTCATTTTCTTATAGTGCATACCTTTGGTAGAATTTACGGCAACACCTACAATATAACTATTATGCTGATCGATAGTATGATTAAAAATTGAACTAAAGTTGAAAGCTAACTGGTCATTATGACGTTCTTCCTGATAATACAAAGTCTCTTTGCCTAAAGCATTAGCCTGTTGGTTAGCGAAATACATCTGATCCCAATCAATCTGACGAGTTGACTTACTTGTTTTCCAACGTTCTGTCACTTCATTGAACAAAGCCAGTTCATCTTCACTCGGTACAGTCGATTTATCATATACATTGAAAATAGAACTAGGCAGTTTCTTGTAATAATCAGGGCGAGGGTCCGCAGCATTACCTGACCAACCAAGAGCGCTAGTACCATAATTGCTATATTTAAATCCTGCACTTGTTTTCAATTTCATATCTTTATTGATATCAAAATCCCAGGAAGCAATAGCAGAAGGTTCGAAAGAGCGTACTACACGCGCATTACGTTTTTCTCCATTCTGATAACCCCAGTTTGGATTATAATAGTGACTGTTTGCAAGATAATAAGCTTCTTCCGTAGAAGCACCTTGCTGTCCTCTTTCTGTAGGAGCACCCCAAGTAGCTATTGACAAACTATGCTTATCATTAAATACTTTTTCGGCTGCCAGGAAATAAGAGAAAGCATTATAAAATGTACCTTCAATCACCCCCTCATTTGCCCAACGGTATCCAACAGAACCTGTAAACGCCCAGCCATTCTTCAATAAGCCTGTAGAATAAGTATACATACCTCTCAGAATATAGCTACGATTACATCCGGAAAGGCTTAACTTAGATCCCGCTGCATATTGGCTGGCGCGCATATTAATATTAGTAGCTCCTCCAATCGGACCAAAAGTAAAGTTATTCACTTCAAAAGCACTAATACCTTCTTTGTTACGCGTAGCGTCATTCAATCCACCGATCATTCCATAGCTGAAACGTCCAGTTTCTACATCATTGAATAATACGCCATTGATATAGGTATCGCTATACTGCGAATTATAGCCCCTTACGCGAAATCTCATAGGGCTAAACAAATAGCCGACATTAGAAAGATACACATCATTGTTGGAAGAGACAAAAGCAGATACACTTTGAGCAGCATCATCATCTTCATTCAATTGCGATTCGGTGAATGTGAAAGAAGCATTATCTTCACGTGCATTCTTTTGAACCTTCTGTTGAGCAAAAAGAGCTGGCGAAAGACAAAATAATGCAATCACTATTCCTAATCTTTGTTTCATAATTTAAATTATTATTAGTGTTAATTTGTAGCTATAATTTTCACAGTTATGTTACAAGGCGAGTACAAAACAACAAAAAAAAAGGGATATAACAAGAAAAAACAAAGAAAAAATAGGGTATATCACTTGTTTTTCCGTTTTCTTTTTAGATATTTGTCAAATCAATGTAATATTCGGAAACCTAATTAAAAGAAAAATAATGAAAAAGTTTTTAATGGTATGGAGCCTGTTACTGTTCATTTCGATAACAAGCTATTCACAGGAGAAAAAGTATGCACTTTACAGTGCGGCGTTTTATAATCTTGAGAATCTGTTCGATACAATTCATGATGCGGGTAAAAATGACTTCGAATATTTACCTAATGGCAAGAATAAATGGAATGCGATGAAGTATGAAGCAAAGCTGAAAAACATGTCTGAAATACTTAGCCAGCTTTCAACCGATAAATTACCCTTAGGTCCAACCATTATCGGGATGTCAGAAGTGGAGAACAGAAGAGTATTGGAAGACTTGCTGAAACAGCCGGCTCTGTCGGATAGAGGTTATGAAATTGTGCATTATGAAGGTCCGGACCGACGTGGTGTAGATTGTGCTTTTTTCTACAATCCCAAGTTCTTCCAACTCACAGCCAGTAAACTTGCTCCATATATTTACGAAAACAATGATACGACTTATAAAACCCGTGGCTTCCTTATTGCCAGCGGTATCCTTGATGGCGAGAAAGTGCATTTTATCGTGAATCACTGGCCTTCACGCGCGGCTGCATCTCCTGCCCGTGAAAGAGCGGGTGAACAAGTTCGCGCCTTAAAAGATTCATTATTAAATGAGGACCCAAATGCAAAGGTAATCATCATGGGAGATATGAATGATGATCCGATGGATAAGAGTATGGCAGTAGCCTTGGGCGCAAAACGTAAGCCTCAGGACACCAAGCCTCATGATTTATATAATCCTTGGTGGGACACATTGAAAAAAGGAACGGGTACTCTTATGTATGATGGTAAATGGAATCTATTTGACCAAATTGTATTCACAGGCAACCTATTAGGTAATGACAGAAGTACATTGAAATATTTCAGACATGAGATCTTTAGAAGAGATTTTATGTTTCAGAAAGAAGGAAAGTATAAAGGATACCCTAAAAGGACACATGCCGGAGGTGTGTGGCTCAATGGGTATAGCGACCATCTACCAACTATCATTTATTTAATCAAGGAACAAAAAGACTAATGAACAGATAACTCATGAAACAAAAATTCATCCAAACCTTACTATTAATCTTGCTCCCTACCCTGTTTACGGCATGCGGTAGTGATAACAACAATGATCCAGCAGACGATATTAGCGGACTAACCGTTAATACAGACCTTAAAAACAATGAAGTTTCCGCAAAGGGAGGCAGTTTCTTTCTCCAAATAAAGACCGATGGTAAGTGGACCGCCTCCAGTAAGGATAGTTGGTGTACAATAAATAATAAAGAAGGAAACGGAAATGCCTCTACTATCTGTTCAGTATCCGCTAATGATGGGGATGAACGCTATACTGTTATTACTGTAACATCCAATGGAAAGAGTGAAAATGTAACTATCACTCAAAAAGAAGGAAATGGTAAAGAGCCTGATCCGGATCCTGATCCATCAGGATATGCAGGAAGGATTGAAATTCCTAAATTATTAGGAGGGAACATGAATCAATTTATCACTCATAGCACCAAACGAAACGGTAAAGATTATCCAACATATAGTATAGAATATAGTTATGAGTATAAACATTGTTATTGGGTAGCTTATCGTTTTGACAATACAACAGGAGGCAGTGTAGGACGAAATGAGAATTATCAACCTGATCCCAACATTCCTAAGCAATATCAAACCTACAAAGACGATTATAATTTCAGTGCCAATGGATATACAAGAGGACACTTATGTGCTTCATCCGATAGACAATATTCCGTAGAAGCAAATAAACAAACTTTCTACATGTCAAATATAAGTCCACAGTTACAAACAGGATTCAATCAAAGTGGAACTACATGGGATAAAGCAGAAGGAGTCGTACAAAAATGGGGAAAAATAACTCAAGCAAGCGACACTCTTTATGTCATTAAAGGTGGCACCATAGGTCCTAACAAAATTAAAGGATACATTGATAATGGAATCGCTATACCTAAATATTTCTTTATGGCTGTTCTTTATTGTAGCAATAAGAACTATAAAGCTATAGCCTTTTATCTACCACATGAGAATCTCAAAGTTCCACCTTACTCTAGCAAAGAACTTAAAGATTATGTATTGTCAATAGATGAATTAGAAAAAGAAACAGGATTTGATTTTTTCATTAATTTACCTGATGATGTAGAGAAGCAAGTTGAAGCTAATTATACATTAAGCGATTGGAGCTGGTAATATAGATCTAGCATTTTAGAGAGAAAATTTAGCTCTATGTGTTGAATGTCACATAGAGCTATTTTTTAGTTGACAATGCAACTTATCTTCTCACCACAAAGAACAGCACATAAAAGACAGACCTACACTATAAAAGTCTGTCAAAAAGCAGAACTATAATTCTCGGATAACAATTCAGCACATCCTTCTGCAATAGCCTGCATCATCTCTTTTCCTTTTTTCGAGGAATGCTGTTTCCGGTATATAACAAAGAGCCCCCACCCCCGATGTTCCAACTATGCTCAGTCGTTGCAAAGGAGTCAGTTCATTGTCATTCACACCCTGTTTCTTAAGCAGCCGATGAAGTAAATAACGCCCATACCCATCAGGGAGACTGTCTTCAAAAACACCAAAGTTTCCCCAAAAAGGTTGCGGTTTAGCAATAAACAAATCAGGTTTTAATGGTAAGTCAAGCGGAGAGATAGAAAATCCGTCAGCCAACCATTCTCTATCATACTGAAATGCGCATAGCCGGTTATCTGGTGTCATGCTGAGAGTTCCAACACTTCTACTGTGATAGGTAACTATCAGTTTATTTATAAATTTCATTACGCCCCTTCTTTCTATTTTTATTCTTATTAATCATCTCCAGCTCTTCCATTGTGTTGAATAGCGGTTCGGATAGAAGTTCTTTTATTGCTTTGGAATAACCCAACGCTTTTGCTAACGCCACATAAGAGGCCAATGAGATAGTATGCTTTTGCTCGAACTTGGCAATAGTAGGCGTCGGAACTCCGCTAAGTTCAGTAAGAGCCTCACGGGAAAATCCTTTCTCAAGCCTTCGTTTCTGCATGTTCTGAGCGAGAATTGCAAGTAACTCTTCCGTTCTTTCTATATCAAAATTATAAAGCAAAGCATACCATTGTATTCAATTAGTCCGCTATTCGCACTATTCAGATACTATTGTATCTAAATATAAAGATAGCTACTTTCTCAGAGAACAAAATATAATGGAGTATTTTCATATAGCAACCACTATACGAACTCAAATAAAATAGAAGAACAACAGCAGCACAAGATTTACTCCAATCACCGTTCCGAATCCTCCCAGAATCCAGGGGCGTAACTTACTGCCTTTCCCTGCAAAAAACAAAGCATAAAACATATTCACCAGGATATTACTGATAATAGCCTGCATACTGCATGCCACAACAATCAGCACAGCAACACTTCCTGTATTCTGCAACAGGTTCAGTATAAAAGGTGTAATATCGCTAAGTCCGGACACAAAAGAGAGCAGATTCAATCCGCCTGTACCCGCATAAACCAACGTATAATGTGTCAAAACGGTAAATATCACGAAGAGAGTGGCAAAAATCAGGGCTACCTTAAACTCAAGCGGGTTACTGCTGTCCTCCTCTTCCGAGTCAGCCGACAGGTCTTTGGAACGTCGCTGACGGGAATGGATGAACCACGCGACAACAGCAGCTACCACAGACATTATCAACAGATAAGGATAGATAGACATAAAAATCTCTCTGCTAAAGATCAGAATCAATATCATAAAGCGCAGAAACATCATGCTGACTGCAAGCAACATGGCAGCTACATACTCGTTCGCCTCCTGCGCAGAAGCTTTTCGGCTCTTGCGCGCCAGTACCGAAATGGTAGCGGTACTGCTATACAGTCCGCCGATAATACCGGAAACCAACACTCCCGATTCATGAAACACATATCGCTTTAACAAGTAGGATAGATAGGAGATACCCGATACGACGACCGTCGCCAGCCAGATAGAATAAGGAGTAAGGTTGATATCAGGAATCAGATTCTTATGCGGCAGCATAGGCAGTATGATGCCACTGATAGCCAAGAACTTTGCCAGCGTAATCATCTCATCATTCTTCATCCGCTGGGCAAACTCCGTAAAGGTATGTTTGAGCTCTGTCAATAAGAGTACCGTCACAACCACCATCACATAGAACCAGGAAGGCTGGGTAGACACGATAGGGGCCAAACAATAAGTTATCAGCGCAATGATAATGGTCGTCACGCCAAAAACGTGAAATTGGGATTGCTTGACGTAATAATTCAAACCCAACAACAAACCGAGCACAGCACCGCCACCCATAAACAGGCGCATATCCGCAGGATCAAGTATATAAAGCAGATAGCCTAAAATACCAATGAAAGTAAATGTACGGTCAGTCCCGAAAAGCGTTGTTTCTCCTTCACGCTTCAGGCTAATGCGACGCTGAGACAGTCCGATAAGTAAAGAAAATAAAGTAACCAAGATGAAAGTAACCAGTTCTCTCGGTAAATAATTATACAACTGTTCCATACATTGTTCTTTTAATACTAAAAACAAATATACGGCTTATTTGTTAACATTCACCACGTTTGATACGGCTTTTTCATCAAATGAGAGTTATAGTAGCGTATATCTCCGGTTACTTCCTCACCGATAAACTCCGGTTTCACAAAAGCCTCATCTTCTGACTCCAGCTCCACTTCGGCCACAATAAGCCCTTCGTTCTCGCCATAGAACTCATCAATCTCGAAAACATGATTGCCACAACGAACCAGATAACGGGTTTTATCAATCATGCCCGGTTCGCAAAGCTTCATCAGTTCCTCGGCTTCCGACAGGGGAAGTTCCTTTTCCCATTCATAACGGCTGGTTCCCGATGCATTAGAGGCCCCTTTGATCGTGAGATAACCTTTATCGTCACGAATACGTACCCGCACCGTCCGTCCGCGGGCGCTGCATATATATCCCTGCACTATTCGGCTTTGGGCAAATGCAAAGGGTTTGAAATCACCGGTAACTAAAAATTTACGTTCTATTTCTTGTGCCATGGCACAAAAGTAAACATAAAAATCAGAATCTCGTCATAAACTCAATGACGATTTTATCTCGCTCCGACTCTTTGGGAACACCGGATTTCTTATAGAAGTACTTTTCGAAATTCAACCGGAGATCGGCAATAAAGGCTTTGGAAAGGCTCAGCGTGATACCTCCTGTCACCCGATGACGGGCATAGTCGTTTATCTTCAGAGCGCCTGTCTCGCTATCCGCCAGACCATTGCTATGATCCGTCATCATATCATAACGGGCCAGAAAAGAAACCTTATTGAATACTTTCTTCAACGGCAAGTCGTAATTCACAAAGCTGTTGACCTGTCTCTTATACACATCTCCGAGCCCACGAGACACTCGCTAATCTCGTATG
>ENA-OZUX01000023-OZUX01000023.1-human-gut-metagenome-genome-assembly--contig:-NODE-23-length-35478-cov-5.168224_pt1 | contig 35478 bp, 20 predicted proteins | sample MGYA00243442_ERZ654039 | MGnify/ENA primary metagenome ERZ654039 (study PRJEB26926, sample SAMN06164892) | human gut metagenome | biome: ENVO:00009003; feature: ENVO:2100002; material: ENVO:00002003... | reverse complement strand
GTTTCAGCCGTGAAGATACCGAGTACGTATTGCTCGACCTGCAATTTCTGAATATCACAGACCTTTTGGTGTTGCGCGGAGACAAGGCGAAGCACGAATCTGCCTTTACGCCCGAAGGCAACGGTTATCATCACGCCATCGAATTGCAAGAGCAGATTAACCAATTCAATAAGGGTATCTTTGTAGACGGTTCCGAAATGAAAGTCACCAATACTCCTTTCTCATACGGAGTGGCCTGTTATCCGGAGAAGCACGAAGAAGCTCCCAATATCGATACGGACATTTACTGGCTGAAGAAGAAAATGGAGACCGGAGCGGAATATGCCGTTACCCAATTATTCTATGATAACCGGAAATATTTCGATTTCGTAGAACGCGCCCGCAAAGCCGGGGTTACCATCCCCATCATACCGGGCATCAAGCCATTCAAGAAACTGTCACAGCTCAGCATGATACCCAAAACATTCAAAGTGGACTTACCCGAAGAACTGACAAAGGAAGTCTTGAAATGCAAAAATGATGCCGAAGCGCAACAAGTGGGTATCGAATGGTGCGTACAGCAATGCAGGGAATTGATGGAACATCGTATTCCCAGTATCCATTTCTACTCCATAGGCGCGGTAGACAGCATTAGAGAAGTAGCCAAACAGATTTATTAACCAAATAGCGGCACCGTGTTTTTTAAAGATGTAATCGGCCAGGGCGCAGCCAAACAGCGATTGATACAAGAAGTGCAGGAAGGACGCATTCCTCATGCGCAATTGTTCTGCGGACCGGCGGGAGTAGGCAAACTTCCGCTGGCTATGGCGTATGCCCGTTACATCTGTTGCCCGAACCGTACTGAAACCGATGCCTGCGGCACGTGTCCTTCGTGCGTGAAGTGGAATAAACTGGTGCATCCGGACGTACACTTCGTATTTCCCATTGTGAAAAGCGCCAAAGGGAAGAAAGAAGTCTGCGACGACTACATAGCAGACTGGAGACGTTTTGTACTGAACAACCCCTATTTCTCACTGAATCACTGGCTGAACGAAATGGGAGCAGAGAACGGGCAAGCGATTATCTACGCAAAGGAAAGCGATGAAATCACCCGTAAACTCAGCTTGAAATCCAGTGAAGGCGGCTATAAGGTAACCATTGTATGGCTGCCGGAAAAGCTGCACGAAGTCTGCGCCAATAAGCTATTGAAACTGTTGGAAGAACCGCCAGAGAAAACAATCTTCCTTTTGGTTTCGGAAGCCCCCGAAATGATATTATCCACGATACTCAGCCGTACGCAGCGTTTCAATATCCGCAAAATAGAAGAAGCGAGCATAGCAAACGCACTGCAACAAAAATACGGCGTACAACCGGTGGACAGCCAGACCATTGCGCATCTGGCGAACGGGAACTTCATCAAGGCGCTGGAAACCATCCACCTGAATGAAGAGAACGAACTCTTTTTTGAATTGTTCGTCAAATTAATGCGTCTCTCCTATCAACGGAAAATACGGGAAATGAAGCAATGGAGCGAACAGCTGGCAGTCATGGGACGCGAACGCCAAAAGAATTTCCTAGAATATTGCCAGCGCATGATACGGGAAAACTTCATCTATAACCTGCATCGGAAAGAGATGAATTATATGACGCTACCCGAACAGAACTTCGCAACCCGATTCGCCCCGTTCGTCAATGAGCGGAATGTTATGGGCATCATGGATGAGCTCAGTGAAGCGCAGGTTCATATCGAACAGAATGTGAATGCCCGTATGGTATTCTTTGATTTTTCACTGAAAATGATTGTTCTGTTGAAGCAGTAAGAAAAAATATCATCGGAAGATACTTCCGGATGACAGGATGATAAAACAATAAGATAAGAGAATAAATATAAAGAGCATTTGAATCGTAAATAAAATAAAGAAATGGAATTTAAACTACATAACGGAAGCGGTAATCTCTGCTGCAAAAGCTGCGGCAGGCAAGACAAACAGCTGAACACCTACGACTGGCTCGCCGATATTCCGGGCAATGCCGAAGAATCGGACATGGTGGAAGTTCAGTTCAAGAATACCCGTAAGGGCTATTTCCGCAACAGCAACAAAATTCCTTTGGAAAAAGGTGATATAGTGGCCGTAGAAGCTACTCCCGGGCATGATATAGGCGTAGTAACCCTTACGGGACGGCTTGTTCCGCTACAAATGCGTAAAGCAAACATCAAGTCGGAAGCAGATATCAAACGTATCTACCGCAAAGCCAAGCAGGTGGATATGGAGAAGTATAATGAAGCGAAAGCACGCGAACACAGTACGATGATTCGTGCCCGCCAGATAGCTCTTGACCTCAACCTCAACATGAAAATCGGAGATGTGGAATATCAGGGAGACGGCAACAAAGCGATCTTCTACTACATTGCCGATGAACGCGTAGACTTTCGCCAGCTGATTAAAGTGCTCGCCGACGCTTTCCATGTACGTATCGAGATGAAACAGATCGGTGCACGTCAAGAGGCCGGACGTATCGGCGGTATCGGACCTTGCGGCCGTGAGCTGTGCTGCGCTACCTGGATGACGTCTTTTGTTTCCGTTTCAACCAGCGCCGCCCGTTTTCAAGACATCTCACTGAACCCGCAAAAGCTTGCCGGACAATGCGCCAAACTAAAATGTTGTCTGAACTATGAGGTAGACTGCTATGTGGAAGCCCAGAAACGTCTTCCTTCCAGAGAAATCGAATTGGAAACGAAAGACGGCACTTTCTATTTCTTCAAAGCTGATATCCTGAGCAATCAGGTTTCTTACTCGACAGATAAGAACTTCCCTGCCAATCTGGTTACAATCAGCGGAAAACGTGCTTTCGAGGTCATTGCCATGAACAAGAAGGGAATGAAGCCCGACAGTCTGCTCGAAGCTGAAGTCAAGCAAGAACCCAAAAAGCCGACAGACCTGCTGGAACAGGAAAGTCTCACCCGCTTCGACCGCAACCGGAACAACAAGGAAGGAAACAACGCCAACCGGAATAAGAAGAAAAGGAAAGGAAACAATGATAACCGCCCGCAGGCACAGGCTGAAGGTGAAAATCGTCCGCAACAACCTCAGAGAGGAGAGAACGAAAACCGTCCGCAACCATCAGAAAACGGAAACAGAGGGGAAAAAGGAGACAGAGAAAATCGCCCGAGAAATAATAATAACCGGAACAGAGGACAGAACCAAGGACGAAATAATGAAAACAGACGTCCGGAAAGAGGACAGAATCAAGAGCGTCCACAAAATCCGAACCGTCCGCAAAATCAGGAACGTCCGGCCAACCAAGAGCGTCCGCAAAATAGAGAACGCCAGCCGAAACAGGAACGCCCTCAAAATCAGGAACGTCCGCAGAATCAAGAACGATCACAGGAACAAGGAAAGCAGCCCCATCAGGAACGTGCTCCGAGACCTGAAAAAAATCCGAATCAAGAGAAACCGCAAAATAATGAGAAGCCTGCTCAGGAATAACTTATTTTGTTTGCTCGGTGTCTGCCTCATGGCAGCCTGCAATGAAAATACCGTGTATCACTCTTACCAGTCCCTGCCCAACGAGGGATGGGCAAAGAGTGATACACTCTCTTTTCAGTGTCCTGTTACAGACAGCATCCCTGCTACACTCAGATTATTCGCGGAAGTGCGCAACAGAAGTGAATATCCTTACCACAACCTTTACCTGTTCATCCAGGAGAATCTTCTTGACTCTACCGTGTGGCGTACCGACACGATAGCAATCAATCTGGCAGATACGACAGGAAGATGGCTGGGAAATGGATGGGGAAGCATTTATCAGACAGCTGTTTTTGTCAAGTTCGTCCGCCCGCTGCATCCCGGAAACTATACCATCAAAATCATGCACGGAATGCAGGATGAGAAGTTAACCGGACTCAATGACGTCGGTATCCGAATCGAAAGACAAAAAGAATAAATCCGTCTTTAAAGCCTTCTGCCTCTTCCGGCATCCAGTCGCAGGAAGATAAACAGCAAGATGGTGAATCCCCACAACGAAGAGCCTCCATAGCTAAAGAACGGCAGAGGAATGCCAATCACCGGAGTCAGCCCCAGTACCATACCCACATTAATGAAAAGGTGGAAAAGGAAAATACTGACCACCGAATATCCATAGACACGTCCGAAGGTGGAAGTCTGCCGCTCGGATAAAGCAATCAGCCTCAGAATCAATATAAGGAAAGCCAACAGGACAGCAGCCGAACCGATAAATCCCTGCTCCTCTCCTACTGTGCAGAATATGAAGTCAGTATCTTGTTCGGGTACATATTTCAGCTTGGTCTGTGTTCCATTCAGAAATCCTTTCCCGGTCAAGCCTCCGGAGCCAATGGCTATCTTTGACTGATTGACATTGTATCCCGCTCCTGTCAGATCTTCTTCCAGACCAAGTACAACCTTGATACGGATTTGCTGATGGGATTCCAAGATGTTATCAAATACGTAGTTACTGGAATACAGGAAGCCGATAGAGCCGATGGCAAACAGAGCAATCAGGAAATAGGAACGCTGACGTTCTCTCAATGCCAGATAGAGCAAATAGCCTACCACAATGACACAAAGCCCCCATTGCACCCATACCAGGCTAAAATGTATCCCATATTCAGATATCAAATAGGCAACAAGCAGAATAATCAGACTTCCCCCGATGATATTCCGTGTAGGTTCCCACTTTTTACGGTACACCCAGACCATTCCTCCGGCAAACAACAGGATCAATAACAACACGATAAATTCTCCTAAAGGTGTGGGAGTATCAGCTATAAAAACTTCATCGAAACGAATGCCGACAACAAAGTAAATCACCGCACACAGACCGGCAAAAAGCACTACTCCGGGCATACCCTCGCGATAAAGCACCAAAAAGAATGCAAGATAGACCAGTGCCGAGCCTGTCTCCCGTTGTCCGATAATCAAAAGCATCGGAAGCAGAATGATGAAGCCTAAAACGAAAGCACACTTCTCTTTCTTTATGCTGAATGAGTATGAGTTCATATATTTCGCGAGTGCCAGCGCCGTAGCAAACTTGGCAAATTCGGCGGGTTGCAGACTGACCGGGCCCATCACCAGCCACGAACGCGATCCTTTCGTATCCGGCGCTATAAAGATGGTGACAATAAGCAGCACAATCATCCCCGTATATATAATGTACGCGAACATATCGTACATCCGGTCTTCCAGCATCAGCAGAACAAACCCCAGCCCGAAGGAGCAGATAATCCATACGAACTGTTTTCCGGCACGGGTAGAGAAATCAAGGAAGTCACGATCGCCATAGTCATAGCTCGCACCGCAAACGCTGAACCATCCGCCGACAATCAAAAGCAGATAGATACCAATCGTTACCCAATCCAATGTTTTCCACAAACTATCGTTCCTCGTTACCATATAAGATGATTCTGTTACTGATTTCTTCTGCTCTTAACTCATTCTCCGGTGACAACTTCCCTTTCATATATTGTTCCATCATCAATGCACCGATCGGTACTCCATAAGTAGCTCCCCATCCGCCATTCTCCACATAAACGGCGATAGCGATCTTAGGCTTGTTCATCGGAGCGAAACCCATAAACACAGAATGGTCATGTCCCCGATTCTGTGCCGTTCCCGTTTTTCCACAGGCTTCAAGGTCCGGAACCATTACGGACAGCATGCGGCAAGTACCTCCGGTAGCGGCAGCACGCATTCCCTCTACTACAGATTCATAATGTCTGCGTTCTATCGTAGTGTTGCGCGGATGACGGTAAATACTGTCTAACTGCGCATCCTGAATCTCCTTCACAATATGCGGCGCAGTAAAGTGTCCGCGGTTAGCGATTGTTGCTCCCAGATTAGCTATCTGAAGAGGGGTAGAGAGGATTTCGCCCTGTCCGATAGAGATACTGATCACCGTCAGTCCATTCCAGTGTCCGCGATAAGCCTTGTCATAAAACTGAGCATTAGGTATCAGACCACGTTTTTCTCCGGGTAAGTCGACTCCTAATTTATAGCCGAATCCCTGAGAAACCATGTGATCTTTCCAGACCGTTATGGCATTCTGCGGAGAGCCGTACTTACGATCGCCGAACATACGGAATAATCCCCAGCAGAAATAAGAGTTACAAGAAGTCGCAATAGCCGGAATCAAAGGCAAAGGCGAACCATGAGCATGACAGCCCACCGTCAGACGTCCATAATGGAAGCCGTGAGAACAGGGGAAAGAAGGACTTTGCTCCGTAATGATTCCTTCCTGCAGGAAGGTTAATCCCTGCGCCGTCTTGAAAGTAGATCCCGGAGGATAGACTCCCATCAACGCACGATTGAGCAATGGTTTCTGCTTATCACGTTGCAGCATCAGATGATTCTTACCACGCTGGCGACCAATCATCAGGTGCGGGTCGTAGTTCGGCGATGATACCAGACAAAGGATTTCTCCGGTTTCCGGCTCGATAGCTACAATACTTCCGATTTTATTCTTCAGCAACCGTTCACCTAACATCTGCAAATCAATATCCATGCTCAATGTCAAGTTCTTACCGGGAATGGAAGGACGGTCATACTCTCCATCCATGTAACGTCCCTGAATACGTCCGTGAGCATCACGCAGCAGAATCTCCACTCCTTTTTCTCCACGCAGGTATTTCTCGTAAGATCTCTCGACACCTAACTTTCCTATATAATCTCCGCGAATGTAATATCCTTCTTCATCCGCCTCCATATCCTTGGCAGATACCTCACCGATATCTCCCAAAGCATGGGCAGCCGCATTGTAAGAATATTGCCGGATCGTACGCCGCTGAATATAAAAACCGGGAAACTTAAACAGTTTCTCTTGAAAGACGCCACACTCTTCAGCAGAAAGCTGCGACATGAAAAGCTGGTTGGTATAGCGGGAATATCCCGGATTGCGGCGGCGGTCTTTCATATCACTCATAATCTTGAGGAACTGGGCACGGGTGATACCCAACGACTCACATAAATCGAGTGTATCCAGATTTTCCACCTCTTTCGGAACGAGGGTGATATCATAAGCCGGTTGGTTGAACACCAGCAGTTTGCCGTTACGATCGTAAATAGCTCCCCGCGAAGGGTATTGAATTTTATTCAGGAAAGCATTGCTGTCGGCATTTTTCTTGTAGTCGTCTGTCGTTATCTGCAAGACAAAGAGGCGTATCAGATAAATCAACACAATAGTTAAAGCAATACCCCCGATAACAAATTTCCGCTTCTCTAATCTATAATCTTTTGCCATTCCTATCTCCTTATTCCTTCTACAGCAAGAATGCAGGTTAAAGTCAGAAGGGTGCATGAGATCACCCGCAATAACAACAGCCAGATGCTGGTAAATGAGAAGAACTCAATGCTGAGTAATGCCAGACTATGCACGAAAACGCTTGCCGTGGTATATTTCAGAAAAGGAGTGATACCCATGCTCTTGAAAGACGGGATGATACTGTCCAGATTGTCACGCGGAGTAAACAGACGCAGCAATAACGGACGCAGAAAGGCCAGCAACACGGTTGCCGCAGCATTCATCCCCGGAGTATCGGCAAAGATATCAATGGTTAGTCCGAAAAAGAAAGCCCACAGCATCAATTCATTCCGGGAAGTTCCGGAAGCGAACTTCAGTATAAAGTAAATGTAGAGAAAAGGAGTAGCATATCCGGCAATATGTACATTGTTCAGGATAAGCACCTGAAGAAGTACCAGCCCGACGAACCATCCAATTCTATGTATATAGGTAATTATCATTATTTCGTAGTCTTATTTTCCAGTTCTTTCTGTTCCTGCTGACCGTTCCGGGCTATCACCCGCACATCACTCACCTTTCCGAAATCGGTAGCCAACTTGATTTTCAATAAATAAGACAACCCGTCATGTGAGTCGGACATATCATCAACTGTTCCGACCATGATTCCCTCGGGGAATACGGTAGAAAAGCCGCTTGTCACTACTGTATCACCCAGATTAAACTCTGCATGACGAGGCAAATCTTTCAGATAAGCATACCGGGAATCTCCATGTTCCCACTTCAGATAACCGAAATAATCACTTCCGACAATCTTGCAACTGACATTCGACTTACTGTTCAACACCGAAATCACTACCGAATAGGAAGGGGATGTTTCATAAACAATTCCCACAATTCCGTTTCCATCCACCACTCCCATTTCAGGGCGGATGCCGGAAGAAGAGCCTTGATCGAGCGTAATGTAATTATCCGCCTGATTCAGACTGTTCTTTATGACACGTGCTTTGAACAACTGATAATCTGTCTGAGGTATCTCCTTGATACTGTTTACAGTGACAGAATCTACCTGATGCTCCCGCAACGCCTTTTCCAGATTAGTGATTTGTTGTTCGAGTGCCATGTTACGGTCCAGCAAGTCTTCGTTGACCGACTTAAGATGAAAATAAGAGCTTATTCCTCCCGAAACTTCATAAACTGCCCCAACAACCACATTGGCAGAAGTGAAAAAAGTACTCTGCTGGTAGCTGTTGAACCGAAATAACAAAACAAAACTGGCTACCTCTAATACGATGAAGAGGAACCAGTAATTGTATTTCAAAAGGAAGTTTATTAAATTCCGCATGAATAATGATCCGTATTATTTTATCTCATCAAGAAAGAGAAACGGTCTACATTCTTTAATGCCACACCTGTACCTTTGGCTACCGCGTGCAAAGGATCTTCAGCAATGTGGAAAGGTATGTTAATCTTATCCGTCAAACGCTTGTCCAGTCCGCGAAGCAATGCACCACCACCGGCAAGATAGATACCATTGTGTACGATATCCGCATATAGTTCGGGCGGCGTATTTTCCAATGCGCTCAGGATGGCTGTCTCTACCTTGGAAATGGATTTCTCCAGACAGTGTGCCACTTCCTGATAACATACGGGCACTTCCATCGGAAGAGCTGTAATACGATTCGGACCATGAACGATATAATCTTCCGGAGCGTCATCGCCAAGCTCGGTCAGGGCAGCACCTACATTGATCTTAATACGTTCTGCCATACGTTCGCTGACTTTCACATTGTGCTGACGGCTCATATATTCCTGGATATCTGCGGTCAGATCATCTCCGGCGATACGGATAGAGTTGTTGGAAACGATACCTCCCAAAGAGATAACGGCAATTTCAGTAGATCCACCACCTATATCCACGATCATGTTTCCTTCGGGCGCTTCTACATCAATACCGATACCGATCGCCGCAGCCATCGGTTCGAATATCAGATAGACGTCACGTCCGCCGGCATGCTCTGCTGAGTCACGAACGGCACGGAGTTCTACTTCCGTACTTCCCGACGGTACACCGATCACCATACGGAGAGACGGTGAGAACAAGTGATTACGAGTATTTACTTGTTTAATCAAACCGCGCATCATTTGCTCGCAAGCATAGAAGTCGGCGATCACTCCATCCCTCAACGGACGAATAGTACGTATATTTTCGTGGGTCTTTTCGTGCATCAACTTCGCCTTTTCCCCAACGGCGATCATCTTATCTGTACGGCGATCCAAGGCCACAACCGAAGGCTCATCCACCACAATTTTCCCATTTGTGATGATGATGGTATTGGCTGTTCCCAAGTCCATCGCTATTTCTTGTGTAAAAGAGAATAATCCCATATTTTTAAATGAAGAATTAAGAATGAAGAATTAAGAATGGGGAATGCTGTTATGGACAGGCATTTTTCATTATTAGTTCTTCACTCTTCATTAATATTAGTGTTTAAAATGACGGATACCAGTAGTCACCATTGCCATACCGTGCTCGTTGCAGTATGCAAAAGTAAGATCGTCTTTCACTGATCCACCCGGTTGGATGACTGCTGTAATACCTTCTTTATCCGCAATTTCCACGCAATCCGGGAAAGGGAAGAAGGCATCTGACGCCATTACCGCACCATGCAGATCGAATCCGAATGACTTGGCTTTTTCAATTGCTTGTTTCAGGGCGTCTACACGTGAAGTCTGTCCCACACCGCTTGCGAGAAGCTGTTTACCTTTGGCCAGCACAATAGCGTTTGACTTGCTGTTCTTTACGATCTTGTTGGCAAACAACATATCTTCTACTTCTTCCGGAGTAGGAGCTTTGTCTGTCACCGTTCTCAGATCAGCCACCGTTTCTATATTCGTATCTTTATCCTGCACCAATACACCGTTCAGCAAAGCACGGAATTGCTTCTTCGGCAATTTGGCTTCTTTGCGAACCAGAATGATGCGGTTCTTTTTCTGTCCCAGAATCTCGAGTGCGTCTACGTCATAGTCCGGCGCGATAATTACTTCGAAGAAAATCTTGTTGATCTCCTCAGCAGCTGCTTTGTCAATCACTCCGTTGGTTATCAATACACCTCCGAAAGCAGAAACCGGGTCTCCCGCCAACGCATCTGTCCATGCATCCAGTACGGTAGAACGGGAAGCCAGACCACAAGCATTGTTATGTTTCAGGATAGCGAAAGTCAGATCTTCGTACTCGTCGATCAAATCAACGGCAGCATTGATATCCAAGAGGTTGTTATATGAGATTTCCTTACCGTGAATCTGGTCGAACATAGCATCCAGATTTCCGTAGAAGTAACCTTTCTGATGAGGATTTTCACCGTAACGGAGTTGCTTCTGGCTGTTTACCGAACAGCGGAAAGCAGAACCTTCGCCGGCATCGAAATAATTGAAGATAGCTGAATCGTAGTGAGAAGAAACGGCAAATGCTTCTTTTGCCATCCAGCGGCGTTCTTCGAGCGAAGAAGTAGCACCGTGTTCCATCAACATATCCAGCAATGGTTTATATTGAGCCTGAGAAGCTACGATGATCACATCGTTGTAGTTCTTGGCGGCAGCACGAATCAAAGAGATTCCACCTATATCGATTTTTTCAATGATGTCTGCTTCGGATGCGCCGGAAGCTACGGTAGCTTCAAACGGATACAAGTCGACAATAACCAAATCTATTTCGGGGATTTCATACTTTTCAATCTGTTGAATATCCTGTTCCAGATCACGACGGCAAAGGATACCTCCGAAGATTTTCGGATGTAATGTCTTCACTCTGCCACCCAGAATTGAAGGATAAGTGGTCAAATCTTCCACTGCCTTACAAGGATATCCTAGTGATTCAATAAACTGACGAGTTCCGCCTGTTGACAGAAACTCTACTCCTTCTTCGTAAAGTTTGGTAATAATTTCATCCAAACCTTCCTTATGGTATACAGATACCAATGCAGTTTTTATTCTTTTAGACTCTGACATTGAATTGCTTATTAAGTATTTGGTGTGCAAAGTTACGAAATATTGTTTATCGTACGTAATAAATAAGGTGTGAATTAATAAAAAAAAGCGTTGACTATTCCAAGTGGAAAGTCAACGCCTCTTTGCGCATATTAGTTATAATCAATAAATATTACCAGATAGACACACGTTTGTCTTTAGCTACGAACATAGGATCATGTTCGGTGATATTGAATGCTTCGTACCAATTCTGGATATGAGGCAGCGCACCGTCCACACGCCATTTTCCTAAAGAGTGAGGATCGAGTTTGGTCAGTCGGAGAATCTCTTCCGGACGGATATGTCCTGCCCATACGTTAGCATAAGCGAGGAAGAAACGCTGTTCGGGAGTAAATCCGTCAACAACTTCCAGCGGTGCTGCTTCCATAGCTTTCTTGAAAGCCTGGAAAGAAACCTGCAAGCCACCATGGTCGGCTATGTTCTCTCCCAAAGTCAGTTCACCGTTACCATGCACACCGGGAGCCACTTCGATACTGTCAAAGAAGTTCACCATTACCTGAGCACGTTCTTCGAACTTTTTGGCATCTTCTTCCGTCCACCAGTCTTTCAAGTTACCGTCTTTGTCGTATTGGCGACCCTGATCGTCGAATCCGTGAGTCATTTCATGACCGATTACCACACCGATAGCACCGTAGTTCATCGCATCATCAGCGTTCATATCGAAGAACGGAGCCTGCAGAATAGCGGCAGGGAAACAGATTTCGTTGGTTGTCGGGTTATAATAAGCATTCACCGTCTGAGGTGTCATCAACCATTCGTCCTTGTCAACCGGCTTGCCTGCTTTAGCAATCATATCATTGAAATCCCATTGGCTGGCACGTTCGATATTGGCCCAATAAGAATCATCTTTGATTTCCAGAGCAGAGTAATCTTTCCATTTATCCGGATAACCGATCTTTACATGGAAGGTAGCCAGTTTCTCCAGCGCTTTCACCTTTGTCGGTTCGCTCATCCATTCCAATGCTTTAATACGCTCACCCAAAGAGCTCTGCAGGTTCTTCACCAGTGCAACCATACGTTCTTTGGCAGCGGCAGGGAAATATTTCTCTACATACATCTGTCCTACGACTTCGCCCAAAGAGCCGTCTACGGTACTTACCGCGCGTTTCCAACGAGGCTGCATTTCTTTCTTGCCGGACATGGTTCTGCTATAGAAGTCAAAGTTCTGTGCTACAAAATCATCGCTCAGGAAAGAGGCTGCTGCATCGATCAGATTCCATTGAAGATAGAACTTCTGATCTTCAAGAGGTACTGTGTTTATGATATCGGCCACTTCCTTCATGGCTGCAGGCTGACCGATATTCACTTCTTTCAGGTCTTTCAGCCCGGAAGTAGTGAAGTAAACATCCCAGTTGAAAGTAGGGAAGTTCTTTTTCAGCGTTTCCATATCCATCTTATTATAGTTGGCATGCGGGTCACGCAACTCTACCTGTGAGCGGGCAGCTTTGGCAAGACGTGTTTCGATATTCATTACGGCAGTCATTGCTTTCTGTGCGGTAGCTTCGTCATAGCCAGCCAACTGGAACATTTTAACGAGATGTTCCCTATATTTGTCGCGGATGTTTTTAGTCTGTTCGTCATCTTCCAGATAATAATCGCGCTGTCCCATTCCGAGACCGCCCTGATAGGTCTGAACCATATTCATGGAACTGTTCATATCATCCGCACTTACAAACATGGTAAAGTAAGGACGTATTCCTTTCTTCTGACTTTCGGCGATGTAGGTATAAATCTCTTCCTTATCTTTGAGTGCATTGATGGCCTCCATTTCTTCTTTGATCGGAGCCGCTCCTTCTTTGTTCAGTTTCACGCTGTCCATAGCGATATTATAAAGATCACCCACTTTCTGAGCAGCGCTGCCCGGAGCGTTATCCGTCTTTGCAGCCAGTTCGGCAATCAGTTCCTTCAACTGTTCACGGCTTTTCTCGTGAAGCATATCGAAAGAGCCGAAACGTGAATACTCGTCTGTCAGCGGATGACTTTCAATCCATCCACCACAGGCATACTGATAAAAACTTGTACCCGGCATTGCCGTGGTATCCAGATTAGCAAGGTCGATACCGGACGTTAGTACGGCCTCTTTCTTGCTATTACATCCTGTTGTCATAAGGCATACGGCAAGAATTGGTAAATACTTGGTTACTTTCATATTGTATAATAAATTAGTTTTTCACTTCTTCCAACTCCATCGAAACACGTTCCCATTCTTCAACAGTGGTATCCAATTGCTGCTTCAACTTCTGATGCCGTTCGTACAGTTGCATATCTGATGCTCCTTCGGGAGTTGCCATCTTTGCTTCCAGAATAGCGATGGCAGATTCTGTTTCTTCTATCGAAGCTTCACAATCAGCTACCTGCCGTTCGAGTTTTTTTATCTTTTTGTTAAGTTCCTTCTGCGCCTCATACGAAAGTTTGTTCTCTGAAGGCTGCTCCGAATCCGCTTCGTTGCCTTTGGCAGACGCGGTAGGAGAAGCTGAAAGAGAAGCACTTTTCTGAAGTTCATTCAGGCTATCGATCTTCTTCTTTTGCAGGAAATCGTAGATGCCACCCAAATGTTCTTTCACTGTTCCACCTCCGAACTCATATACTTTAGTCGCAAGTCCGTCCAGAAAATCACGGTCATGGCTGACAAGTATCACTGTTCCGTCAAATTCTCGGATAGCTTCCTTCAATACATCTTTGGAACGCATATCCAGATGGTTGGTAGGTTCGTCCAGAATCAGGAAGTTCACCGGCTCCAGCAACAGCTTAATCATAGCCAGACGGGTACGTTCTCCACCGGAAAGCACTTTTACTTTCTTATCCGAAGCTTCACCGCCAAACATGAAAGCACCCAGAATATCACGTATCTTCAACCGGATATCCCCCGTCGCCACCCGGTCGATCGTATCAAATACCGTCACGTTCTCATCCAGCATCTGCGCTTGATTCTGTGCAAAGTAGCCGATCTGTACGTTATGCCCAATAGTCAGTTTGCCATCAAAATCAATCTCGCCCATAATACATTTTACCAGTGTGGACTTACCTTCTCCGTTCTTTCCGACAAATGCTACTTTTTCTCCTCTGTTAATCGTCAGATTCACATCGTGGAAAACAACATGATGTCCGTATGCCTTACGTACATCTTCGCAAATAACCGGATAATTTCCGCTACGGCTGGCAGGGGGGAATTTCAAACGGAGGGAAGAGTTGTCTTCCTCGTCCACTTCAATGCGGTCAATTTTTTCCAGTTGTTTGATACGGCTTTGTACCTGTACGGCTTTGGTTGCCTTATAACGGAAACGTTCGATAAAGTCTTCCGTATCCTGTATCTGTTTCTGTTGATTCTCGTAAGCACGGAGTTGCTGTTCACGACGTTCTTTGCGTAATACGACAAACTCATCATACTTCACTTTATAGTCGTAAATCTGACCGCAAGTAATCTCAATGGTACGAGTAGTTACATTATTGAGAAATGCACGGTCGTGGCTGACCAGTACTACGGCATTGGCACGGGTAGACAGGAAATTTTCCAGCCATTGTATACTTTCGATATCCAAGTGGTTGGTCGGCTCGTCAAGCAGAAGTACATCCGGACGGCGAAGTAAAAGCTTTGCAAGCTCGATACGCATACGCCATCCACCGGAAAACTCGGAAGTCGGACGAGTAAAGTCTTCTCTACTGAACCCCAATCCCAACAGGGTACGTTCTATTTCCGCCTGAAAGTTGGTTCCGCCCATCATCAGGAAGCGGTCGTTTTCGTGTGTGAAGCGGTCTATTAACTGATGGTATTCTTCGGATTCATAGTCGGTTCGGTCGGCAAGCTGCTGGTTCATCCGTTCTAGATTTGCCTGAAGTTCGAAAATGTGCTCGAAGGCTAGCTCTGCTTCCTCCATCACCGTACGGACATCCGAAAGGATCATCACCTGTGGCAGATAACCAATCGTTACATCTTTGGGAACGGCTACTACGCCATGAGTCGGGTTTTGCAGACCTGCCAATATTTTCAGCATAGTCGATTTGCCCGCACCGTTTTTACCGACCAACGCGATACGGTCTTTTTTATTGATAACATAGCTGACGTCCGCAAAGAGCGGTGTCGCATTAAATTCTACTGATAGTCCTTCTACTGAAATCACTTCTGTCTCTGATTTATAAGATTTTGGATTGCAAAGATAATGAATAATTATTGGAAAAAGGGTAGTATTATCCGTTATGACAGACAAAAAAAGCAGTCATTCCTATGAATGACTGCTTCCTATCTTTATCAAAAGCTTTTCTTTAGAACAATTTAGCAGGATATTCACCTGCATCTACCAATGCCTGAATCTTATCTACTACGCTCTGACGGTCTTCCGGATAAGTCACACCAAACCATTTGCTGGTAGTATCCAGAACTTCCACAGTTGCAGTTCCGTCATTGATCAATTTATCCACCATCAATGGGATAAAGAATTCGCTCTTCAGGTTCTCCATGTTCTTCGGATCGCTCAGGAATGTTTTGAAGAACTCTTGGCTATAGGCAAAGTAGTCGGGAGTAAAGCCCCAGAAATTCATACTTACCGGGGTTGTATCAGGAGTAGCGGTCCATTCACCGTTATCATCGATATATTTTACTTCTCCGTCCATACGTTGAATCTTCGTACGCTCAACAACTGAAGTCAGCAAGTTGTTGGCATCTGTACCGCAGATACCGCGAGATACCGTACCGCTTTCGCTCAAGGTATTTCCTACACGGAAGCCTACCATTGAATAAACGTTCTTGGAGTTTTCGGGAAGAGCAGACAGGAATTTGCCCATTACCTGAAATGAGTCACGACCATAGAAGTCATCACAGTTGATTACCGCAAACGGTTCACTAATCACATCAGCTCCCATCATTACCGCATGGTTTGTACCCCATGGTTTTGTACGGTCTGCCGGACATGTGAAGCCTTCCGGAAGATCATTGATAGACTGGAATACCAATTCGCAAGGAATATGGCCTTCGTATTTAGAAATAATCTTTTCGCGGAAATCCTGTTCAAAATCTTTGCGGATTACAAATACAAGCTTACCAAAACCGGCATTGATAGCATCATAGATAGAGTAATCCATAATAGTTTCGCCATTCGGACCCAGTCCGTCCAATTGTTTCAAGCCTCCATAACGGCTACCCATACCAGCAGCCAATAAGAATAAAGTTGGTTTCATAAATTGTGTAATATTAAAAGGTTAGTGATGTCAACGGCATCAGATTTCGTTGCAAATTTACGAAAATAGTTGAATCCAACAGGACAAATATCAATCATTCTTCACTAATATCGTACAAAAATCATTCATTAGAACGGGTAACCGATAGCAAAATGTATTCCCAAATTCTTTAAGAAAGCTCCAGTTACATTATAATAACCGCTACGGTCCGTATCATAAGGCAGATGCAGAGGAATACCAAAGTCGAGACGGAATACAAGAATATCCATGTCATAACGGATACCGACACCGGTTCCCAAAGCGATTTGTTTAGGAAAAGTTTTCAGACGAAGTTGTGAATTGGGGCGTGCTTCTGTTCCATCAGCTAAAAGTTTCCTGTCCTTACGCAATAACCACACGTTTCCGGCATCCAGAAAAGTGGCTCCCCAAAAACTCTTGAAAATGCGGAAACGATATTCCACGTTCGCCTCAAAACGGAAGGTTCCTGTCTGATCGAGATAGGAATATTTTCCCTCTTCCGGATGATAACCGCCCGGACCGACGCTGCGCACTGTAAAAGCACGGATACTATTGGCACCACCTACATAAAATTGTTCACTATAGGGAGCTATCGTGGCATTGCCATAAGTAAACAGTGCACCTACTGCCATGCGGCTGGCTATCGCATTATTCTTATCTATGTTCCACAAATGACGCAACTCCGTATTCAACTTCACAAACTGTGCAAACGGAGCCCCCAGCAAACTCTTATCCTCTTCATTGAACGGCTTGCCAAAAGCACGGTAAATAAGGGAAGTGATATTACCCGCCGAAGTGACGGTAGACTGCCACCAGATAGGGTTCTTTATCCGGCGGACCGAAGCATTGTCATACGTATACGTATATTCCATCACCGGAATAAACTGGTTCCTAAGACTGACATACAGTGCAGGATTAGCTTCAGCTATTTCTTTAAAATCCTCAGACTGATGCTGCAAGACATTAAATGTCAGTTTAAAAGGGGTAATACTGTGCCTGCTGGTACGGGAAGGCTGGAAATCGTATGTAGCATTGCCCCCGAAGGACAGCAGTTTATAGTATTTAGCCCGGTTCAACTGATTGATATACAAACGGAAAGTCGTCGTAGCGGGGAAGTCAAATTCCCGTTTACCCAAATGCGGGAAAACGACTCTCGGAAAAGTCAGAGAGGTAGAAAGTCCCATTTCCCAACTGTTCATCAGCGAGCTCTTCTCTCCGCCTCCGGTTTGCCATTCGTAAGATCCTTTCAATTTGACATTCCAGCTTTCGCCACCTCCGAATACATTATTACGGGTGACACCAAAAGAAGCACCGGGGCCAGTCTGGTCATTACTCTTCGTTACCACGTTCAGTTCCAGTTCTGCATCCAGCGGTTTGGCAAACGTAGCCTGCATAGTGACATCCAGCGTATCACAAGCGGCTGTCGTATCTCTGGGAGCATATTGCATATCAAGATAGCTGAATATACCCAGCTGGCTCAGTTTCTCCTGAACCTGTTCCTGACGGTACTGGCTATAAAGGCGAGTACGGTTGGAAGCTCTCATCTGTTTGCTCCGCACAAATTGTTGATAATTCATCCACCGATAAAGCATATTAGGACGAACCCGCAACTTATCATAATAGTGGATATTCAGATTCTTATACAAGATACTGTCGTTAGGAGCTTCTCCATTCTTTCCGAAAAGATATACCGAAGCGTCTCCCACATAATAAGCACGTTGGGCAGCAGTAGGCAAACCCGGAACAGGAATCAGGCGAAGGCTGATATGACCGCCGGGCACTAAAGTGGTGTCCGCCTGATAAGTCATATAATCCGGACGGAAGAAAAAATATCCGCGGTTACGCAAAAGAGCACTGATGCGGGAACGTTCTTCATCCAAATCGACCACATTAAACTGTTCGCCGGGGGTAATGTAGGACATACGACGCCCACGTTCCATAATCTTCAGAGTCTGGGGAGTGAAACGCTGATAATAAACGGTATCAATAAAATAAGGATTCTTCATATCTACCGTATAGAGAAGACTTGCTTTCAGACTGTCTTTCTTATCAACCAATGTTTCGCAAGTCACCTTTCCATTGAAATATCCATAATCACGGAGCAGATTGGTAGCTACCTTGACACGCACTTCGGGATTGACCGTAGAAATAAACACGGGAGGATTGGCGGCAAAGCGGTTAAACATCCATTTGCCGAATCCTTTCTTATACTTCACAAAGTCGTTATACATCCACATTTTAAAAGGAATAGGCAGAAAGCCTCCCAGCAAGGTAGTACTGGGAGTTTTGGCCAAAGCTGCATTGATTTCCGTCAAAGCTGTTTCGCCAACCCGTGTCGATGATTTATTGACAACCACCGTTTTTCCTCCGGTATAGAGAATTTCACCTTCGGGCAGATGTTTCGTCACCGAACAAGCCGAAAACAAGACTACACTGATCAGCCAGCCTGCTAATATGTTAATACGTATATCTTTCATTCTTACTTCTTTTTCTTAAAGATGAACAGTTCACTGAGTTTGTCCAGTTTCTTGCGAAGTACCAGACCGACTCCGGTTTCCGTAATCTCCCCTTCGAGTACACTTTCGTAGTTTTTATCATAGAATAAACGGACATAACGGGTTCCCGTACGATCCAGACGATATTCCAAAGAGATATTATCAATGAAGGACTCGGCATCATTCGTCGCATTCTCTCCTGTAGATACCTTACCGCCGATCACAATCTGGAAACGGTTGTTAAAGAGGCGTTGTGAATAACGGAAACTATAGTCCGTACGCTTGCCGCCAGTATCCGAGGCATCATGATCTTCGACACCTACAGAAACGCTTGCATTCTTCAGGTTACCCATCAGCGAGTTTATCTGACTGCTCAACACGGAATTCAGGGCAGAACCCATATTCAACTTGCCGAGGCCGCCCCCTCCGCCGCCAATCGGTCCGGTGCCGAGATAAGTTTTCATCAACATGATATAAAGCGCCTGTTTTCCCCGCTCTTCTGCTCCCATAGCAGTCAGTTCATTCTGTATGGTCGCATCTTCCGGAGCTGCTACATCAAACGCAAAAGAAAGATTATCCAGCCGGTTCTTCACGACAATGGAAACATCAAAGTTAACCATTCGCGTTCCTCCATTCTCTCCTTCGGACACGGAAGCACGGATACGGTCGGTCGCCTTGAAGTTCAGCATGGGGTCCATCGGGTTTCCGGTCCATTCTACGTAACTGCCGTTATCAATGGCAAATTCTTTGACAGCAATGATAGGCAAGGAATACTTCATCAATCCACCGCTCAGGGTGTAACGTCCGGTCAGGGTCAGGTCGCCCTGCGGAGTATACTTCATCGAAAGATCACCGCCTCCTTCCAGCTCGACACGGTTATCATTGCTTGCATCCAAATCCACTTTCACGCGGACAGAAGGGTCAATATGAACCATCATTACCATATCCAGCCCTCCCAAAGACACCGTAGGCACTTCCTGGCGGACAACTGTGGTGGTATCGCTGAATGAAGTAAATGTCACCAGACTTCCCAGACGGTCCTGCACAGTCAACGGTGAATCGGTCAGCACATAGGAAACGTCCGTGTTGCCTAACAGATTCAGATTGCCACGCATATTCAACCCGTCCAATGGTCCTTTTATAGTTGCCCGCAAATCAGCGAATACCTTTCCGTAGACAAGGCTCTCACGGGTGCGCTTCGCATTCAATAAGGTATAGTTCTCCGCCAACAGGTTCAGACTTGCCATCGGGCGGGACATATCCCGGAAGTCGACATAACCGTCAATCGTAAACGGATTCTTTCCTGTGGTGTAAATGGCGAACTTATCAAAGATCAGACGATTGTTCTTCAACTGTACAGGGCGGTTATCAAACAGGAAGTTAGCACCATACTGGCGTGACAGGACAGATACGCTGTCCAGTATCAGTTCGCCGTTGATTAAAGGTTGTTCGGTACTGCCCGTAATGCTCAGTTCTCCGTCCATATCACCGGCAAGCGTAACAAGTTCGTCGGGGATAAAGACATTGGCTATATGCAGCGGGAAGTGTTCCAGTGTCGTATTTACTTCCAGGCTATCCTTACCCGTCGAAGTAGGGAGCAGCTTACCGTCTGCTACCAGTACTTCTACTTTATCATGATTCAGATAAGCGTTCAGATACTGCTTTCCCTGCTCACCCGGTAACCACGTAGCTCCCAGAGTGACATCACCAATACGCTGGCGTTCATAAGTCAGTTCATCAATTGAGGCTTCCGCAGAAAGCTGAAGGTCTTTTTCCGTCTGTATGTAGTGTGCTTCGGCTGAGAATAATCCGGTTATTTCGGGGAAATAAGGCAGTACGCTCGTTATTTCATCCAGACGGATTCTCCGGATTTCAACATCAATATTCTGTAAAGAAACCGTATCCCCCTCTACCGAATGGACACGGAATCCCATGCCTTCATCATCCCACATATCCACATTGGCGTAGACACGCATATTCTTATGCAGATATATCCAGTTGTGATTCTCATTGAAATGAAATTTACGGAATGCAATAATCGGTTCTGCCGGAATCAGCGTAAAAGCCAGTCCGTCTCCTTTCCCGCGTCCTCCAACCAGCGGACGGGCATTGACACCAAGCAATACACCGGTTTCTCCTTTTCCATTCTTATATTCTGCTATCAGTTCGGCATCACGGTCACGAATCTCTCCTGTCAGAATCGTAGTGAAAGAGAATTGGGGATTCTTCGGTCCGTTAATGACTCCGGCACGCAGGTTCATGCGGGTGGTATCTTGCTTGACCGTGAAGAAGACAGTATCCAACTGCAAGGTATCCACTTTCAAGGCGTGAATGGCTGCTTTTCCATTGATTCCCCAATCGGGGGCTGTGCCAAATTTCATGGAGGCATCATGGAAAGATATATTTTTCATTGCCATATAATATGCCAACGGATTCTCCTTCCCTGCCGAGAAAGAGAAAATGGCGGACGGCAATGCCTCACGCAAAGCAGCATGATCCAATAACTTTTCATCTATCTGTTTCATCAGCACGTCGACAAAACGGGTAGACTGACGAATCAGCGGATATACACCGGCACGGGCACTCAGATTCAGTTTCATATCACCGGATGTGAAATGGGTGAAAACACGGTTCTGCCGTGCCTCTCCGCTTAAATTGAATGCCAGCGGACGCTTCATCGGCTTCGGTATAAGCCCCAGTTCGTGCAAATCAAGCTGGGTGACGTCAACGGTTACTTTTCCATCCGGATAACTGTGAGCTAAATTATATTCTGCATCAGCAGTCATTTTCAGAAGTTCATTGTCACTGGTAAGCTGAGCCGTCGCCAAAGTGCCTTTGAGATTTCCCGTCAAATGGACATTTGAAAGATGGTAGCGGGCATAATGAAGTTGATCCAAGGAGAGATTCAGCTTGGCAAAAGAATGGAAAGACATAACATCCAATCCTCTACCAGCAGCATCTGCCGAAAGAGACAGTTCATAGATTGAGTCTTTCGGAAGGAAATTATGAAGCTGCAGGTCATTTATTTTTAAGTCAGCTGTATAGACCTCTGTCAAGCTATTTAATGCAGCATTTACATTCATGCTGCCTTTACCTTCTTTAAGGTCAAGCTTTGCCTTGTACTGAGGTCCGTTCATCTCCATCTTCATTTTAAGGCTCATACTATCGGGAACCACCAGAGAGCCATCGGGTGTCACTCCGGTCAGTCCCGTCAGAAAGTTCAGATTTTGAGTGACCATATCCAGACCAATAGTACCCGAACGCCTCAAACTGTCTGTCAGGTTCTCCAAAATACCTCCTCCTTTCAGCGAGAAAGCACCCGGCAGATCTACAGTGAAACGTGAAATCTGCATTTCTTTCAGATTTCCATCCGTACCGGCACGCACCACTAACGGACGGAACGGATATGCTTCTTTGAACGTCTGAGGCAATCCGCCGGCAAAAAGCATGACGTCTTCCTTGCCTATATAGGCACTAAAATTGGCGGATAAACGGCCTGTCGTCGGAATGTTCACAAGTTCCCAATAAGTCTGGGCGGATAAATTGATCTCTGAATGAGGAGTTTGCAGCTTCAAATCAGGAATACGGATAATAGAATCATTAGAAAAGAGTCGTCCTGTCAGCGACGTAATGCTCAGTCCCGAACGTTCTTCCATGGTTATTTCGCGAATGACGGCATTCATGTTTCTGCCTTCATAGAGCAACGAGTCCAGACCGATACGGATGTTCCGGACTGCCATATGGGAAGCGTCAAAACCTTCTGTCGGCCCGGCTTCTCCGGTATCATAACTGGCAGAGGCACCCGACAAAAGAAACTGCCTCAACCCATAGAACTGGTTCTTTAAATCCGCTTTGGCATCGTCAACAGTCGCTTCACCTATATAGGCTGACATCTTCAGGGAATCGGCAGGCAGTTGCATATCGAATGATATATTCTTCAACTTCAGCTGATGAAGGTCCACCTTCCAATTCACAGGCGCGGACGCCGTCGTATCTTTGGGAGCAGTCGTGGTATCATTCATCAAGAGTTGTATATGGGTATCGGATAACTCCGCCCGGTTGACAACTGCTGTTTCATTAGATAAATCGACTCCATGACTTTGCAGGAAGAAACGTCCCAGAACGCCTTTTATCTGCATTCCTTCTATCAGGTCGGCAGAATTAACCGCCACCTGACTCAAAGTGACATCGTCCACTTCTACTTTTCCCTTTAATAACGGCCATGCCTGTACGCGAACATTCAGGCTTTCCAAAGACAATAAAGTATCCGGCTGCTGTATGACTTCCACTCCCCGTACCAACAGATTTAACGGAAAACGAAGGTCTATCCGTTCTACCTGAATCTGCATTCCGGTTGCCTTAGAAGCATACGCAGTAACCTCCCGTCGCAAAAGATTCTGAACAGGAGGTATATAAAGTAATACCATTAGTATTACAAAAAGTATTATAGGAGTAAGCAATATCCAGCTCACCCGTCTTATCCATTTTCGTTTCATGCAGGATGTGTCAGTGTAAAAGTGATACAAAGTAAACAAATTACTTTGAAAAAAGGTTTGTCGAAGAGCTAAAATGTGAGAAAACCAGCGACATCTTCTCTTTTTACTACCAGCCTATGTCTGTGCCGCGCCTTTGACACAACTGTGCCATCGTAGTGGCACAACTGTGTCAAGCCCTTGGCACAAGTGTGACAACGGAGTGGCACAGGTCGTACACCGGGAGCTTAACCTGAAGCACATAGTAGCTGAGATCTAACGTGCCTCCAGACCATAATCTTCAGCAGCGCGAATCACTTTGCGAACTGCCTCCAGCGCTTCCAACGCAGTCTTTTCTATATCACCGGAGAACGCTTCTCCACGACAAGACTCCAGCCATTTTAATGGAGCAACTGACTCAGAAGCACCTATTAAAATAAAAAGAGGAAGCAGTTTATGAGCCATGGCGGCAATTCCGTCCACCTCCCTGCCAACCAATGCCTGCTGCATCCGTTCGGCATTCTTTCCGGTCTCTTCGACAAAAGTCCGGATAATGGAACGTGCTGCTTCCGGGTCATCTTCCGAGAAGGCGGTAAGTGCAGAGAAATTGAATGAAGGATGAGCACTTTCACGCTTTGAATCAATCTCTGTCGAGGGATTCTCTTCAGGTAGTGCATCTGCTGTCAGTTGCATATCGTGTGTTATATGTGCCTCATCAGCCGCCATCTGACCTTCATTCAAGGTCAGCAACAGTTCTTTTACTGTAAAAGGTTTGTGCAGGCATCCGGCAAAGCCATGTTCATGCAACGCCTTTTCATCCATTTCACTGCGTGCCGTGACAGCAATTACCGGAATATTACGGGCCTGAGGGATATTAGAGGCACGCAATAATTTTACCAGATCAAAACCGTTGATGGCAGGCATCTGTATATCAGTCAGCAGTACATCAAAAGTTGAAGAACGCAATTGTTCTGTCAGTTCCTCCAATTGCTCACAACAGACTGCATCAATGCCATGTTGCTTCAGCATGGCGGCAGTCAGGTTCAACTGAATCTTATCATCATCAATCAGAAGCACACGGATAACCTTCATAGGTGGGATAGCGTCTGTTTCTTCGTTCAATGTATTCTCTTCAGAAGAAGCATCCTCTCCGGGAACCTCTGCACCTGCCGGTGTTTTTCTGATTCTGCTTCCAAAAGGCTTATTCTCCACAATCGACTTACCTACCGGAAAGAGTGGCAACACGACAGTGAAGCAACTTCCTTTTCCCAAGGTACTTTGTACATCGATGGTACCTTCAAGCAGAAGAACCAACTTATGTACGATAGACAATCCCAGCCCGAATCCTTCTTCTCCTTGCGCACCGGGAAGGCGGGTAAATTCCTGAAAAATACGTTCCCGATCTTCTGACGCCATGCCTTTTCCGGTATCCGAGACCGCAATGGTCAGCTTCGAAGCATCATAACTGACAGATAACGTTATCTCACCCTGCTGAGTGAATTTCACAGCATTGGACAAGAGATTATTCACGATCTGCTGAATGCGCAAAGGGTCACTGATATACTTCTCCGATAGCTCCGGAGCAATATGACATTGCAATACCAAGCCTTTTGCCGCCGTCAGCGGTTCAAAGCAAACACGGATTTCCTCAAATAGCTGGGACGGATTAAAAACAATCCGGTTCACTTCTGCCTTATTAAGATCGAGACGGTGAAAATCAAGCAAGTCGCTTACTAACTTCAGTAAATGTTCCGAAGAGCTCTTCATATTGTCCAGGTAGAATCGTTGCCGTTCATCTTCGGTCAGCCGGGACAGCAATTCCGTATATCCCATGATAGAGCCCAACGGTGCCTTGAAGTCATGGGTAATAGCAAGCATCAGCTTTTCACGGGCGACAAGCAAATCTTCCGCCCGCTTATTCGCTTCTTCAAGCTGGCTTCGATAACGATTGCTGCGAGTGATATCCCGCATGATCAGAATCAGAAAAAAAGCAGACAGGAATACAGCACCAATAGCGATGCCTGCAATGATGCTTGCCGAACGCATCCTCACCTCCTGCTGAAGTGCCGCATCCTGACGGGCACGTTCAGTCATTTTCTCCTCATACCCCTTAATCAGGCTATCCATTCTTGCGGTCAACTGTGTGTTCATCCGCTGATACCTCGTACTGGTACGCCGGATCGTTCTTCGCCGTTGCAAGCGTTTCTCTTCGGTAGCCATGCGAATCTTATGCTGAAGAGAATCCGCCGACTTAACAGGTTCCAGAATTGTATCGGTAGCCACTTCCAGAGAAGTGTTGACCAACACGGCAGTATCTTTTTTAGAAGGTGCGAACACTTCCCCCAAGCGTTTGAAAAAGCCTTTCTTTTTGGGGGTAGTTATCAAAGAATCGCGTTTGGTAATGACCCGATGCTGTACCCGTTGCTGGGTAATCACCGAATCCTGCTGTTCGGAGATGATTTCTTCAATTTCTGAAGCGGAAAGCAAGCTGTCATTCGCCTCGCTCAATACCCGCAGCATCTGAAGGGTATTCTGGTCCTTTTCGTGAAGAAGGGTCAGCAGACTGTCTGTTCTCAGATTCTGCTGATCGTCTGCAGCCGACAGTGTTTCCATTTCCTGATGCACAAACACTAGAGAGAAAAGAAGAATCGCCAACAGCAAAATATAGCCAATGGTTATTTTCAGTTTGGTGAAGCGGAAGGAAGCCATAGGCAAATAAAGATTTTGAATTATTTATTTTGAATCGGGGACGGAAGTTTCGTCTTCTGATGGAAACGCCACCATAACATCAGACCGGCACTGGTCAACCCAAAAGGAAATGCCATCCAGACACCTATTATCCCCCATTCCAGCACAAATCCGCAAAAGTAACCGACCGGAAGCGAAATGAGGAAATAAGCAATGAAGGCAATCAGCATCATTAATTTCACATCTGAGATTCCACGCAAAGCATTGGCAAAGGTAATCTGCAATCCATCGCCAAACTGATATACCAGGAATGGGAAAATCAGTGAAGTCACCATAGCCGCTACCTCGGTGCTGTCGGTAAACCAGCCTCCCAAATAATTGCGGCAAAGGAATACAATAGAAGAAAGCACAACACCCAACGCCATCATCAGATGAAAACCGGCATAAGCCGAACGACGTACATTGAGTATATCGCCCTGCCCGTTAAAGTTACTCACACGGACAGCCACAGCAGCCCCCATCCCATAATACATCATGAAAGTAAACTGAGAAATGGCCAGCATGACCTGATGAGAAGCCAGTGCAATCGTGCCCAACCAGCCAATCATCACCGCACTCAAACTGAACGAAGCTGTCTCCATCCCCATCTGAAAAGCAATCGGCCAGCCCAGAGAATTTAAACGTCCGAAGATAGCTTTAGACCATCCCAAACGATAAAAGCCGAGTTTAAAACGAAGAAAACGCGGACTCCGCATAAAGATAATAACAAACACGATCACCATCACGATACGCGAGAACAGCGTACTGATACCGGCACCCAGCAACCCCATTTCCGGCAAGCCCAGCTTTCCGTATATCAGGATATAATTACCAATGATATTCAGCACGTTTCCACCGAGCAATATCCACATGGCAGTTTTAGTGTCCGTAATTCCATCCGTAAACTGCTTGAAGCCATTGAAAAGCATCACAAAGACAAGTGAAGCCAGCAGAACCAGATAATAAGGTTTAATCAGAGGAATAAGTTCCTCCGGCTGCCCCAGATTCTCCACATTGAAGTAAAGGACAGTCATAGCAATTGTGAGTAAGAGTGCTACCAATAAATTTGCCAGCAAACTGTTGCGCAATGCCTGTCCTGCCGGAGCATACTGATGAGTTCCATACAAGCCTCCTACAATAGGAGTCAGCCCATACGAGAAACCTGTACTGAAAATAATCACCAGATTGAATACATTATTAACGAAGGAGGCAGCACCCAGTTCTATCGTACTATGGTGTCCAATCATCAACGTATCGGCAAAACCAAGCACAATAACTCCTATTTGCCCGATTACAATGGGCAATCCGAGAGAGAGCAGTGCCTTGTAATGTTCCTTATATATACTATAGATATTTCTCATTTATTTTTCCGTAGTTAATCGCATATCCCGGCAACTTTGCATCCCGATGTTGCCTCTATTAAATGTCCCACTCCAAAGGAGAGAATCAGGACACTTGTTTTTTATAATAAAGTATCACTCCATTCTCTTGCCGGAAAGCAGACTGGGCAACTCTTTGCAACTGTCCGGCAGTAACAGCGCGATAACGGTCCACTTCCTTTTCCATGTCTTCCGCTCTGCCTAACAGTTCGAACCATGCCAGATTGGTAGCGACATTCAAATAATTGATATTGCCGAATATCTGTGTCGATTCGAATTTATTCTTTACTTTTTCCAGTTCCTGTTCGTCTACAGGTTCTTGTTGCAAACGCTCCAGTTCTTCACGCACAGCCGCTTCCGCCTGTTCCAGCGATACACCTGCCGAAGGTTTGCCGGAGATATGGAATAATCCGGCATCCACACTACCGGAGATATAAGCGTCAATACTTGAAAACAGTTGCTTTTGTTGCACCAGATGCTGATTCAAACGACTGGAACGACCGTTACTCAACAAATCCGACAATATATCAAAAGCATAATAATCCGGATGATCATGGCTGCACATATGATACGCCATGAATAAAGAATCAAGGGGTACGTTTCGCTCTACCGTCAACCGCCTTTCTTCCGTCTGCTCCGGTTCCTGCGGAAGATTCCGTTGAGGAACCTCCCTGCGAGGGATAGGGCCAAACCATTTCTCCGTCAATGCGACTGCTTCTTCAAAAGCAATATTCCCCGTTACAGCCAAGATTGCATTGTTCGGGGCATAGAAACGGAAGAAGAATGCTTTCACTTCTTCCAGTGTCGCATTGGCTATATGCGACAAATCTTTCCCAATGGTAGGCCACTGATAAGTATGTGTCCGGTATGCCAAAGGGCGCAAAAGATGACCAACATCTCCATAAGGCTGATTCAAGCAACGTTGCTTGAATTCTTCCATTACTACTCCACGCTGTACTTCCAGACTCCGCCCACTGAAATCGAGGCTCAGCATACGGTCAGATTCCAGCCAAAAACCGGTTTCTACATTTTGCCGGGGTACAGTGAGGTAGTAATTGGTGATGTCATTATTGGTCCAGGCATTATTCTCACCGCCTGCCAGTTGCAGCGGCATATCATAATCGGGGATATTCACCGAACCTCCGAACATCAAGTGTTCGAACAAATGGGCGAAGCCGGTATGTTCGGGATGTTCGTCGCGTGCTCCCACATTATATAATATATTAAGAGCTACCATCTGTGTACTTTCGTCCTGCGAGTGTACCAAACGCAACCCATTATCCAGAATATGCCTGTTAATCTTCATTCTACTTAATCTAGTACTTCTACTTTTACTATTTTCACGTCTTCTTCGGGGCGGTCGCTACGGTCGGTTTTCACCTGCTGGATTTTATCCACAATATCCATCCCTTCTACCACTTCGCCGAAGACCGTATATTCGCCGTCCAAATGCGGAGTACCTCCTACTGTCGTGTAAGCCTCGACCTGCTCCGGTGTGAAATGAAATTCCGGTTGCTTGGCAGCTTCTTCCTGGGCCTGCGCAAAAAGTTTTTCCTGCAATTCATAGAGACCGTTTTCATCGTTCTCTTTCCGCATCTTATAGATTTCCTTCATATGCTTCTGAGCCAATGTATTGAAAATAACATTGATCTTATTTTCATTCATCTGGCTTTCCATGCCCAACAAAGTGGAATCATTGTAGACTTTACCTGTTACAATATAGAACTGGCAACCGGAAGATTCCTTCTTCGGATTCACATTGTCTCCCTGACGGGCAGCCGACAAAGCACCTTTTTTGTGAAAATACTTCGGATATACAAACTCAGCCGGAAGTGTGTAACCCACATCTCCTGCTCCCAGCATCTTTCCTTTCGGTGCATTCTTTGAATCCGGATCACCTGCCTGAATCATGAAATCTTTGATAACACGATGGAACAGCGTTCCTTCATAAACACCCTCTTCCGCCAGTTTAATGAAATTATCACGATGTTTAGGCGTCTCGTTATACAACTTAACCTTGATGTCTCCCAAGGTTGTTTCAATCTTAACCAACGTTTCGTTGTCCATATTTCCTCCTTTTTTTGTTCCGGTTTTGCAGGCTGTAAGTCCGCAAAACGATATGGTTAATAGTAAGTATGCAATCTTTTTCATAACACTTTTATTTAATTTAAGTTTGCAAATATACTACTTTCGCCCAAATCCTCTTACCTTTGCAGCATTAAAAAGAGGCAAAAGAGAGTATGATGAAATCCATATTAATTATTGAAGACGATATCACTTTCGGAATGATGCTGAAAACCTGGCTAGGAAAAAAAGGGTTTGAAGTATCGTCAGTGAGTAACATTGCCCGTGCCCAGAAGCACATTGAAGGACAAGGAGCAGACTTGATCCTGTCCGATTTGCGTTTACCCGATCACGATGGTATCGATCTTCTGAAGTGGATGAACGAAAAGGGAATCGATATACCTTTGATTATTATGACCGGCTATGCCGATATCCAATCGGCAGTGCAGGCTATGAAACTGGGAGCACGTGACTACGTTGCCAAACCGGTGAACCCGGAAGAATTGCTGAAAAAAATGTCGGAAGCTTTGCAAGCGAAAGAAACCTCAGCCGTTCATAACACTGCCAAAGCCCCTGCAAAAAAAAGTTCTTCTGCCGCATCCTCCAATAATGCCGAGACTCATCATGCTTATCTGGAAGGAGAAAGTGATGCCGCCAAGCAACTCTATAATTATGTAGGTCTGGTCGCTCCAACTAATATGTCCGTACTGATCAACGGCTCCAGCGGAACGGGAAAAGAGTATGTGGCACACCGTATCCATCAACTGAGTAAACGAAACGATAAACCGTTTATCGCGGTAGATTGCGGTTCGATTCCCAAAGAATTAGCCGCATCCGAATTCTTCGGCCACGTGAAAGGTTCTTTTACAGGAGCACTGACGGACAAAACAGGAGCGTTTGTTGCAGCCAATGGCGGTACTATCTTTTTGGATGAGATAGGCAATCTCGGCTATGAGGTGCAGATACAACTTCTCCGTGCCCTGCAAGAGAGAAAGATCCGTCCGGTCGGTTCCACACAGGAAGTAGCGGTTGATATCCGTCTGGTTTCTGCTACCAACGAGAATCTGGAACAGGCCATCGAAAAGGGAACTTTCCGTGAAGACCTTTTCCACCGTATCAACGAATTTACCCTGCGGATGCCCGACCTGAAAGAACGAAAAGAAGACATATTGCTGTTTGCCAATTTCTTCCTCGACCAGGCAAACAAGGAGCTTGACAAGCACCTGATCGGTTTCGACTCGAAAGCATCACAAGCTTTGCTCAACTATCACTGGCCGGGTAACTTACGCCAGATGAAGAATATCGTTAAAAGAGCTACTTTACTGGCACAAGGCAGTTTCATCACCCTTCTTGAATTAGGAACCGAATTGCTGGAGACGACTACTGCTTGTCCGGCAAGTATGGCGCTACGCAATGAAGAGACGGAGAAAGAACACATTCTGGAAGCATTGCGCCAGACCGGAAATAATAAAAGTAAGGCAGCACAATTGCTCAATATCGACCGGAAGACATTATATAATAAACTGAAACTATATAATATCAACCTATAGATTATAAATCAGCGCTATTTATATATTTAGAGGGGGATACGCCAAACTGTTCCATAAAGTGCTTACGCAAAGTACGGGTATCGGAATACCCAACCATTTCCGAGATTTCCTGAATTGAATAGTGGTTCTCCAGAATTAATGTTGCCGCCTTGCTTATACGTATGCTGCGGATCATATCAATAACCGACAATTCACTGCGCTGTTTCACCTTCCGGTATAAGGTTGGCTGACTCATGTTCAATTGCTCCGCCAACATCTTTACATTAAAGTCTACATTAGAAAGATTGGCTTCTATTATAGAGATAAGCCGCTGCAAAAAGGCATCTTCTTTCTCTCCTTCTTCTGACTTCCGTTTCAGCATCAGAGCTTTTGTATAAATCCGTTTCAATCGCTCACGCTGCAAAATCAGGTTATCCACTTTTGTTTTTAATACCTCCGGATTAAACGGTTTCATCATATAATCATCCGCTCCGCTATTACAACCCTGCATGATATCAATATCCTCCGCTTTAGCGGTCAACATCAGAATAGGAATAGGAGCAGTCTCCTGCTGCCTGCGAATTTCCCGGCAGCAAGTAAAACCGTCTTTTACGGGCATCATCACATCCGAGATTATAAGGTCGGGCAACTGTTCTTTTGCCACCCGCACTCCTTCCTCCCCATCCCCGGCTTCATAGACAGTATATCTGGAAGCAAATAAGCTCCGGATATATTCACGGACATCTTCATTATCTTCTATTATCAGCAGACTCTTTTTAACTCCCGCCTCCTGCACATTATTTTCCGACGCCGGAGAAAACGACTCTGGTTCCAAATCCTCATCCTTTATTTTTTCCTGCTGAGCGTCTACAAGCTCATAAGTATCTTTTGCAAAATGCGCTTTTCCTTCGGGAATATAAAGGGCAAAGGTACTCCCTTCATCAGGCACGCTCTTTAAAGTAACCAATCCATGATGCAAGTCCATCGTAGTCTTCACAATATGTAGTCCCACTCCTGCCTTTGTTGACATTTCCGGTCTATTATCGCCTGTTATGAACGATTCAAAAATATGTTTCTGCAACTCTTCCGGAATCCCCGCACCCGTATCCGAAACCGTTATCCGGCAATAGCCTTGACCGTTTCTCATGGCAGGAGATACGGAGAGCAGAACATGTCCTCCCGGAGGCGTATACTTAAAGGCATTAGAAAGAAGATTCTGCACAGCCGAAGTAATCTTTCCCTCATCTACCCAATACAAAAGCCTCTCATCGGGTAAATCAACATCAAAGTGCAGTTGTCTGATTTCGGACATCTGCCGGAACGGTTCCGACACATTACGAACCAACTGCACCAAATCAGTCTCTGACAATTGAAGCCTGACCATTCCAGCCTCTATCTTTTGTATATAAAGCAACTGATCGACTAAAGTATGCAGTGAAGTCGCATTCTTATATATGAGTTGCAATTTCTTATAAAAGTCCTCCGACGGACTATACCGTTTCATCAGTTCCTGCACCGGAGCAAGAATCAGAGTCAGCGGTGTACGCAGTTCATGGGCAACTCCCGTAAAAAAGTTCTCACGTTCCACACGTATCTGATGTTCTTTCTCACGCTCCAGGCTGACCGTCAGCAGTTCATGCTTCATCTGCATTTCGTGTTCCATTCGTTTTTGGCGAAGTTTTATCAACCGCATTCCATAAGCTACTCCTCCCAACAATAACAGAGAGACGAAAAGCCGAAAAACAAAAGTCTGGCTCCAATGAGGGAGAATAACAATCTTCAATGAAGTTACCTCCCCAGTCTCACCATTCGGATAAATATTCCTCACTTCAAACACATAATCTCCGGCAGGGAGATTGGTATACGAAGCTCTCTCTCCCTCATCAGAGATCAGCCAATTCCCCTGATAAGGTAAAAGCCGGTAGTTATATTTCTGTCGTTCATCCGAATAGGACAAGTTATTGAAACTCAAGGAGAAGTCCCTATTATCATTATCCAGTACAATCCGCTCTGCAGAAGAGATTATTTGATTGAGTATAATCTGATTATTTACCTTTTCCCCTATCCCAACAGGACGGTTATCAACTTCCAAACCAGTTATCAATACACGCTCATTCGTTGGATAAGCATTTATTTCCTCCGGATTGAAATAAGTCAGGCTCTGATTATTCCCGAAGAATAAAGTCTTATCACTGAATATAGCAGAACGGTTACTACCCGCTATGTAGTAGTTATAGAAAAGATGCTGGCGACGGCCATAACGCGATATGCCGGAGTTACTTCCCAGCCAGACATGCCCCTCGTTGTCTTCTGCCATACAGCCGATAAAGTTACTGCACAATCCGTTATTCGTTGTATAATGCGCGCTGATTGAATTCTCTCGGGGAGACAGGACAGCAAAGCCATCCGTATAACCTATATATAAATTTCCATCCGAAGATGCCAGTAATGAGCGTACCGAACGATATTCCATATTCATTCTTCCCTCATATCCGTTTTCTACGGATATATCTCCGGAAGCAGATTCAACCAATCTGCAAACTCCCATATTACTTGTCCCCAGCCATATTGTCCCATCCTTGGTCTGAACAATCGCACGGATAAAGGGTTGTCTTTTCTCATTCAAATACCGTTCAGCAGATAACTTGACGCATGTACTCTCCTGATGATTATACAACAGCAGCCCATCGCCCGTACCTACGTAGAGCCTGTTCTTATTATCCATATATAAAGCCCATACCGAAGCCCTGTTGGCAACACCATCCACCAACAATGAATGAACAACAAAACGACCGGTCCGGATGTGGCAGACAGTCAAAGTGCCGTCTATATTGCCAAACCACAGATTTCCGTCTGCGTCTTCCAGAGCACATAACATCGTTTCTTCGGATTTTCCACTTCCTGTATCTACTTTAGAAAAACTAAGTTTTTTCCCTTGTACGTATGGCATGTCACTTCGCATGATTCCTTTATGATAGGTCGCTAACCACACTCGATGATTATCATCCAGAAGGATACTGCATATTTCGTTATGTCTGTCCTGATAATAACGGTCATAGAACTGTGACCTCAAATCCGAATACATCACCCCTCCCCCATTAGTTCCAATCCAAAGAAGGCCATTCGGATCATAATAAGCAGAAATCATACGCGTTTCCAGATTCCGGTAAATCTGCGTATGTGTATTGCTATAAATCTCTGATGTCAATTCTTCCGGCTGCTTTTCATCCGGCATCAATAGTGTATAGCCACCCCATGTCACTGCCAGATATCGATTGTTACCAACAAATACAATCTGATAAACATCTGTATGGGAAAGGAGATTCTCCTTTCCTGTTCCACCAAACGAAATTCGGTCAATATGTCCCGACTTCGTATGATAGCGTACAATACCTTTGGCAATGGTTGAAATCCAGACGATACCGTCTTTATTTAAAATGGAAGTAACTTGTAACGGTTTTCCGTCTGCCAACGATATCTTTTGATACGATTCCGGAGTATCCGGATGAAACAGAATCAGATTACCCCGATTAGTAGTCAGCCATATCCCGTTCTTATCTTCTTCACGATAACAGATAGAAGAAAAGAGCTCCGTTTTTTCCTCTAATAACTGAAACTCCTTTTGTATGTTTACCCGAACAGCATATTCTCCCTCTTCCTCACCTTGTTCTATCTCCCATTGATAAAGTATCAGCCTGCTTCCTGATATTCCCCAATAGGAAGAATCATCAGCAACTAAGACATGAGTAACACCTGTCGAAATAGCAGAATCAACGCATTTCGGAAGAAAAGTTTCCAGCTTTCGGTTGAAGTAATAAAGAAATCCATCAGATACGACACCTAAAAGATCATCTGACAACCTCACAATACCGGAAACTGAGACATAAGCCTCAGCAGGCTTAAAGTTCTGAATCGTTTTTCCATCATAACGGCTTAATCCGTTATCCGTACCAAACCACATAAATCCGTCTTCATCCTTATATATGCAAGGAATCGTGTTATCTGCCAATCCATCCCTCATCGTCAGCAATTGAATATCTTTATCAAAAAAAGCATAAGCAGGATGCAGCGGATAACAGATCAGAATCAGAAGTGTCAGAATTAGATTTAAGTGCTTCATTCTATTAATCAATTTATAGCAAATAAACGAAATTAAGTCAAAACATACAAAAAATAGAATGAAGAAATGGACTTCTGAATTAAACATGTATGTTGAATGAAAGAAACAGGTATACTCGGAACCACATTGTTTGCATACATTTGCAACCGTATAACAATTTCATGTACACCTTTAAATCTGTCTCTTATACACATCTCCGAGCCCACGAGACACTCGCTAATCTCG
>ENA-OZUX01000001-OZUX01000001.1-human-gut-metagenome-genome-assembly--contig:-NODE-1-length-70558-cov-13.341078_pt1 | contig 70558 bp, 76 predicted proteins | sample MGYA00243442_ERZ654039 | MGnify/ENA primary metagenome ERZ654039 (study PRJEB26926, sample SAMN06164892) | human gut metagenome | biome: ENVO:00009003; feature: ENVO:2100002; material: ENVO:00002003... | reverse complement strand
GAGATTAGCGAGTGTCTCGTGGGCTCGGAGATGTGTATAAGAGACAGCATATATACTTTTTAAGTAAATTGCAGAATACCGTTCACCTCCCTGCCAAACGTTTTCCCCCGTACATTTCTCAAGGAGGGCGGCATTGTCTTTGGTAAAAAAGGTACGACAGTTCCGGGAATGGCAGTCTGAAGAATAGTACCCGTCCCCGCTACAGTTCACACCCGATAAAAAATAACCTTGTTCTCACTTTTATCCGGAATGAATGTTTTTTCAAGTACGGCCGTTCCGTATATCCCGCCCAATGCGGGGAATTCTTATCCATGTATGTAATTTGTAACTTTACCAGCAGGAAAATGGAAAATGTGAATACAGCACTTTTCCGGGGATGCCTATCTTTGCCGGCTCAAAAAGACAGACATCATTATGATAACAACGAGCCGATTTTTTAAAGAGAAACAGTATATGTGGTACAAGGTTAGAGAGCTTCAGTCAAAAGGATTAAACAAGACACAGATCGGGAAGCACCTGGGAGTGGACAGAAGCACCGTGCGGAGATATCTGCAGATGTCCCGGGAAGATTTTGTAAGGAGGCGGAATTCGCATCGCAAATACACGCTGAAACTGGCAGGATACGAGGAGTATGTGCGGGGAACTCTGGAGGAATATCCGTATATATCGGCCGCAAGGATACATGACTGGCTTAAGGAATGCTATCCGGATTTCCCGGAAGTGTGCGACAAGACCGTATTCAATTTTGTAGAAAAGGTGCGCTGCAAATATGGCATCGGAAAGAAGTCGGAGGCCAGGATACGCAGGGACTATGAGAAACTGCCGGACACCCCCTACGGGGAGTATGCGCAGGCGGATTTCGGGGAGAAATGGATGTCAGCGGGAAACGGCAGAAGCACGAAAGTCTATTTTTTTGCGATCGTCCTGGCACGTTCACGTTACAAGTTCACCTTTTTCGCCCGCCGCCCTTTCGACACGGAACTCGCCATCTATGCACATGAGTGTGCTTTTGAGTATTTCGGAGGGAAACCGGAAAAGATCCTTTATGACCAGGACAGGGTGCTGATCTCCCGGGAGAACCTGGGGGACCTGATGCTGACAAGGAAGTTCCAGACGTTTGTCAGGGAGCAGCATTTCCAGCCGGTGTTCTGCCATAAGGCCGATCCCGAGTCCAAAGGCAAGGTCGAGAACGTAGTGAAATATGTGAAGGAGAACTTTCTGGTGGCACGTGTGTTCCGTGATATTGACAGTCTGAACAGGGAGGCCCTCGAATGGCTTGAAAGGACGGGGAACGGGAAGGTGCACGGGACCACCCGTCTTGTTCCCCGGGAAGAGTTTGCCGTGGAGAAAGGCTTTCTCATGCCCTATCATGGGACGCCACAACCACCGCAGGAGGAGATGAGGGAATACCATGTACGCAAGGACAATACAGTGCAGTACAGGGGGAATTATTACAGCCTGCCATGCGGAACTTACCGGAGCGGGCAGACAACCGTCTGGCTGCAGGAAACGGAAGGGAATGTGGAGCTGTACAACAAGGATACGGGGAAACTCATCTGCCGGCATGCGCTCTGTACCAGAAAGGGAAGGACCGTTTATGACGACTCCCACAGAAAACCGAGAAACACCGGAGTGAAGATAGCCGAACGCATCCTTGTCCATGTGTCGGGCAACAGGGAGGTGGCCATGTGGATGGATAATCTGAAAAGGAGGAAGGAACGTTATTACAGGGATAATCTGGAGGTGATCCTGCGCATAATTCCCGGATATGACAAGAATACACTGATAGAGGCCATACGGATATGTCTGGACAAAGGCATCTATAACGGGGACTCGGTTAAAAGCCTGTGTGAATATGTGTGCAGGGGAAAGGAAAATGGAACAGAAATATACGGACTGGAGGATCGCCTGCCCCGACAAGGCGGATTGATACAGTCTTATAACGAAATACTCAGGGATTATGACAAGACATAAGAAGGAACTCATGGAATGTGCACGTATGCTCAAGCTGGGCAATCTGACCGAACATCTGGAGGAACTGCTGCATCAGGCCCAGGAAAAGCAGCTGACCTATCCGGAGTTTCTACTCGCCTGCCTCAGGGAGGAGGTCCGGACCAGGGAGAACCGGAAATATTTGTGCCGTTTGAAAGCGGCCGGGCTTCCTGCAAGGCATGATCTGGACCGTTACGACTTTACCCGGACGGAAGGAATCGACTCCAGAAAGCTGCGCGAACTGCGCGAGCTGGTATGGGTGGGACAGGCATACAACCTGCTTCTGGCAGGCGGTTCCGGAACAGGAAAGACCTATATTGCCGCCGGACTTGTCCATGAGGCGGTGAAAGCCGGATACAGGGCATATATGGTTACGCTGGAGGACCTTCTGACCTGTCTGAAGACAAGGGATGTTTCCAGGCATGCGATGAAAACCTACAAACGGATCATGAAGGCACAGCTGCTGGCCATTGATAATGCCACACTCTTTCCCTTGAAAAGAGAAGATATCATGTTGCTGTTCAAACTGGTGAATGAGTTTCAGGAAAAGACATCGCTTATCGTTACAGCCAACTACTCCCTTACAGAGTGGCTGGCAATACCGGGAGAGGAAGCTGTCGCAGCGGCATTGCTTGACAGACTGCTCTACTGTTGTGAGATTATACAACTGTCAAGAAACAGCTATCGGATGGAAAACAGGAAAACAATTTTTAGCAATCGGAGTGAAGATACGGACACTTTAAAAGAGTTAACAACTGTAAAGTAATATCCTGCTAAAAGTGGGATATATTAAATTACATAAAAATGAGGTGTGTAAATTTGCAAGGTACAATTATCAAACTTTTATAATTTTACCCCTTTTTTATATTCCACAAAAAAGTGTGGAGTTGTCCCACACTTTGTAGAATGTCGCCACACTTCCCTTGTTATTCAATGCCTTGTATATCCCTTATGATCTGCTGGTAATTTTCCTCTATATCCGAGGCCAGTACGGGATGCACGATCGGAAGCGGATCTTCCTTGTCCTCGTACATTTCAAACCTCAAATGAAAGTTCCTCATGTTGGAATGTGCCGCACTCCCCACGAACTCGCCCGATTTCAGGCTGGTAAAGAAATTCGTGTCGTATATTTCCTCTTTCTGCGTGGAAACTGTACGGCTGCGGTTCTCCCCTCCCCGGCTGCTTCCGGTGGTCTTTGAAACCCTCTGCCTCTCCTCTTTTCCAAAAACAAGCGGGTAGCTTTTCAAGGCCTCTATGTCCTTTGTCCGGCCAAAGAACTGGTTCCCGAAATTGGATTCTATCGAACTGCGGTCATATTTCCCGTATATCTTCTCGATCTTCGCCGCCGACTGCGTGAGGAAAACGAAACTGCAAAGGTATTCCCTTAGAACGGACGGCAGTTTCTCGAAATCGGCGATCCGGAACGTGGTCGCTTCATCCAGAAAGTAGAAGAACGGCACTTTGTTCGCCAGCGTGAAACGCCGGGACGAAATGGAAAGCATGAGCGATATAACCGGGGAAATCAGGTTTTCGATCTGATAGGCGTTCGATACGACAACCAATTTCGGACATTCCGGATCTATCAGGTTAAAGTCGAAATCATTTCCGGAAAGGACATAACACACCTTTTTTTCGTTGGCGAGCGTGCTTAGACTGTTGGTAAGGCTGCTTAGATAGCTGCTTTGCGTCTTGGGACTGTCCTTTGCGTCCAGGAATGCCCCGGCCAGTACCCGGCTCTGGTGCTTGCCCTCCAGGAACGACGTTATCCGGACAGTTCCGGCCGAACAAATGAAATTAACGATATGGGGTATCGTGCAAAACTGCGGATAATCGTTATAAAACCGGATCGAAACGCCCCTTAATATCCCCAACGCCCCGTTAAACCACTCGTCCCGTTTGCCGTCCTTTCCCTGGTAGGCGGTCAGCATATCATCCATTAGCTGCAAGAACAAGGTTTCATTCTTCACCACGGAAGGACGTATCGGATTTGTCCGGTGCGTCCGTTCCATATCCGTGAAACTGATCTGGAAGCACCCATAAGGGTAATTATGTTTTTTTACCAGGTGTACGGCTGTCCTTGCCAGATCGAAATCCTTGTAATTATAGACAAATCCGGCAAACCCGGCCTGTATATACTGGCTTAACAAGGGCTTTCCTATGCTTTTGGTCTTTCCGGAGTTCGCCCCACCATAGACCAGGAAATTATCGAACGGATCGGCAAAGGTTATTTTCCTCCCTCCCCCGGCCGACAGTTCAAAACGGTATTTCTGTCCTTTTTGCTGCTGTTTCCCGGAATTTGGAAGCAACAGCACAACAACGATGATCCCCACCAGGCAGGCGATCCCTATAATAATATACATCATCATATCATAACTCTTTAAACGGGTTTAGAAAACTGCCGATCTGTTTTATCAGCATCATTTTTATATTAGCCGGGTTCTGTATAAGGCTGACGGCCTTTTTCACGTTGCCTACAAGCATCCTTTCCGTCCGGAAGCTATCCCCCAGGATCTCGTTTATCAGCTTTTGTTTGGCCTTACCACCGATAAACCCGACCGTCTTGTCTGCGCTTCGGTGCGTTCCCCTTTCCCTTTCCCGGCCTCCGGTATCTTTGGCGTACCCGGTAAAGGCAAGCAAATCCCGGCGTTCCATAAAGAAAGAACTTTCCCCCTTGATGTAGGTATAGTTTCCGGCCTCGTCCCTTTCGATCGTATATCCCCTCTCCCTCATGGCCTTGTTTATCTGCCTTACCGTCCGGTATTCGGGATTTGCCAGGCACTCCCTAAGATCCTCGTTCCTGACTGCGTACCCATGCTTGTATCGGTCTATCAGATTGATCTCATTCTCGTATGCGTATTTCCGGATCGCCGAAATCGGCACATAGGTTTTCGTTTCCCTATCAAACAGTACATCATAAGACACCTCTTTAAGCTCTTTCCTGTATTTCACCGGATCGGGTTCAGGCATGGGCGTTTCCGCTTCGTTTTCCGTTTCTTCCGGATGTGCCTCGCTCCCCGGCGTTTCCTGCTGTGGCTGCTGCGCTTCCTCCTTTGTTTCCGGCTTTCCGGTCACGCTTTTATCCTCTTCCGGCTCGATCGGCACTTTCTGGTATGTCAGGAAAGAAATATTCTTGGCTTCCAGGCCGTTTTCCCGGTAGGCCACGCCCTCCTGCTTGTACTTGTACAGGTTAAACCGTTCGATAATGCCCTCCATGTGGCGGCTCTCCAGTTTCGGATCGGCGAATTTTTTCAGATCCTTGTGCCGTATGCTCACCCGTTCACCCTCCCGTGAAAAGGAATGTACCCCTTTCCGTACCTTATGCGTGTAGCCTTGTTCTTTCATGGCTACGACAATCTGGTTAGCGGACGTAAAACGGTAGTTCTCCAACAGGTTTTTAAGCTCCGGGTTCTTGATCTTCTTCAAGACGGCTTCGGCCGTCGGTTCGCTTTTCACCAGGTTTATTTGATGCTCGTATGCGAACTGCCGGACGGTGGCGAACGATACCGTCGTATGGTTTTGTTCATCATAAACCACTTTATAAGCGACCTCTTTCAAGGCCTTTTCCCCCTTCTGTGCTTCATCTTTTACATATGTCGAGAAACTTATATCCTTTACCTGCAAACCGTTCTCCCTGTACCCGGCCGGGTTCGCCTCGTACTTTGTCAAGTCGAAACGTTCCGTTATGCTTTTTAGCTGCTCGTCAGACAGAGGTTGTTCGAACGCTTTCAAGAGCCTGTGTTCAACCTGGAACACTTCACCCTCCCGTGAAAAGGAATGCACCCCCTTCCTTACCTGGTGCGTGTAACCTTGTTCCCTCATGGCTGCGACGATCTGGTTTGCCGCCGTAAACTGCTCGTCCTGCAATATCCTTTTAAGCTCCGGGTTCGTGATCTTCCCGATCTCGGCCGATACCTGCGGACGTACATAAGTTTCCCCCTCTTTGGCCTGGTAATCGAATTTCCGGTTAAAACATTCCTGTACCCTGACTTTCCAGCCCTCATGTGAAAAACCCCGTTTCACCGTCCCCCTGCCCTCCAGTTCCCAGGTGTTCCCGGCCGATTTAGCCCCCGGAGAAAGTTTCACTTTCCCGTCCAGGCTCTTGCGTGAAACGATTACGTGAACGTGTAAGTTCAGACCGGGTTTAGGCTCTCCGATCCTGGCGATCCCCTGTTTCACCTCTTCATCTTCCGGATGATAGGATCGTTCCGTTTCCACACGTGCGTAATACATGAGATCCTGGCCTCCCCTAATATTGTCCCGTCCGAAGTTCAAGGCGTATTCATCCATAGCCGAACGGGTGAACGCCTCCAGCTTTTGGAAAACCTCTTTTTTCTCCTGTGGTGTAAGTTCCTTAAAATCGTCCACTTTCCGGCCGATAAGGTGCATTTGTTCCGACTGCGACGGATTGAGCGAAAGCATGAAGAATTTAGCGTCGTTAGCCCCTAACGCCTTTTTGTTCCCGTCTATATCCATAATTACCCGTTCGGGTGAAATATCCTGCTCCGTATGGGAGAAAAAACGCTGTCCCTCCCCCGTTTCCTTTTCCAGATAACGCACCAGGTCGTGACAGCTTCCCGTATTTCCGCTTTTCACGTCCTCGGCCGGGTGTACTTTGGCAAACATAGGCTTATCTCTTTAGTTCGTCCTTTAACCTTTTCACCCACATATCCAGCGTATTACGGTCTATCTCATAAACCGTATCGTTGAATGTCGGTATCTTCTTCACCTCGTCGATACGCTCCACGATCTCCAGGATCTTGTGCGTATTGCATCCGACGGCCGGAGTTCCTTTCTCCTGCCGGGCTATTTCGAGATCCGTTTGCAGTTTCCCGGCCTTCTCCCGGTTTTCCCTGGCTTCCTGTTCCAGTTGCTTGGAACGCTCCAAAAGTTCCTGTACCTGTGAGATGTGCATATATTCGTCCGGATTGTCCCCCGGCGTTTTCACTTCCCCGACAAGCGACAAAAGGAGTTGTTCGATGTTTTTCAGCCTTACGTTAGTGGATTTCTCAATGCCCCGGACAACTTCGATCACCCGGCTTGCCTGCTCTTTGGCCGCAATGTTCGGCGGCATTACATTCGACTGCGGGGTGATCCCCGTTGTTTCAAAATAGAGTAACATTTCGGCCACGAACGCATCGTGCGATTTGTTTCCTTTCAGCATATCAAGCCTAAACCTTGTACTCTCCTTTATACGGATAGACGTATCTTTACTTGTTGTTGCCATAATTTCACGTATAGGGGTTTGCATACATAAATATCGGCTACAATATACTATAATTCAATGAATTATCAAAATAATGTATGCAATATGTATGCAATTCGCATACATATAAACAAGTAAACAGTTATATATCAGTGATTTAGAAAATCAGCATTGGACTTAGTCCAATGACTGCTTGCTCACTTTGGTAAACCGTCGTTCTCTCTCTCCTTGCTTCGCTCGTCGCTCCTGGAACGCTCCGCACGGCTTCGCTCCAATACATCAGACACCCAGCCCCCAAAATGCACATTACAAATGTACACCGCCCCCCAAAAAAGTGTACATTTGTAAAACGGCGGCAATCGTTCCGATCACCTTATATTTTACAACACAAAAACAAAATTTTACACATTTTAACGCGCGGAAAAATCGCACTAAAGAAACGCTTCGCTCATTTTTTCTCCGTTTCTCATTTTCCGTTTTCAAAATGCACATTTTCCAGCCGTTTTTGAAGCCTGTGATTCCCTAAGATTTTCCTTCTTTGTGAGAATAGTCTTTGTAGAGGTTCTTTGTAAGAAAGCGTTTTTTCATTTATAATTAACTGAAATACAAATCGTTATAAGTGAAAAGACACAACCTAAAATACTCATTTTACTAAAATCCGAAGGGGGAAAATACTTATTTTACTAAAATTACCCCCTCCAATAAATACCCATTTTACTAAAGGTTACAATAAAAAGTACTTGGTATTTTTTGGCGGTATCTTTTATTTCTTTAACTTTGTCCCGAACTCAAAAAAAAAGCCTATGGCGACCAACGACATCACCCTCTATATTCCTCCTACGGAGGAAGAAGTAATGTTAATCCAGCCGAATAACGTAACATTCGGCCAGTACTCTGTGACCGAGTGGCAAGAAAACCTCCTGACGCTCATAAGCGACCAGATCCAGCAACACATGACCAGGGAAAAACAACTGCCTAAAGACCTCTTTAACCAGCCTGTCGTCGAGATCAAATGCGACGAAGCCGGGGGGAAGAACAACAAGAGCAAAGTTCTGAAAGAGGCTATCGCCATGATGCGGAAAAACTTTTCCTTTCGCTGGGTGCATCCCAATATCCACCAGACGGTGGAAACGTTCGGGGTGGTGATAACGACGGTACACAACATCAAAGGCACAAACCGGGTAGCCCTGACGCTCAACCCCTGGGCGATCCCTTTCCTGCTCTACTACGGTACGGGTGTCGGCGGTACAAGGTACGGGAAGAACATCGCCTTAACCCTCCGGGGCAATTACACCAAGCGGCTCTACAAGATCATTTGCAGCCAACGGGACAGACGGGAGTATTATTACTCGATCGACCAATTCTGCAAAGACCTGGAGATCCCGGCCTCCTACTCGAATGCACAGATCGACCAAAAGGTTTTAAGGCCTGCACAGACACGAATCAAGGAAAGCGAGGCCGATGTATGGTTCGATTACAAATTCATCTGCAAAACGCCTAAAAAGGGGCAAAAACCGAAAGCCGACACGATTATCCTGTTCATCCATGCGAGAAATCCCCAAGAACTGCGAGGCGACCAGCAACAACAATACTCGTTCGTTTACCGTTGGGTTTACGGTGCTTTAAGCTATCCGAGCGACAACACCCCGGTAAGGGCACTCGACAAGATCCTGGAAAGCGGACGGCTGAAAGACGTGTACGACCGTTGTGCATATTACGACGATAAGGTTTGCAGCGGTGAAATGAGTACAGCCCACGCACAAAATTCACTGGCAAAGATGCTGCGTGAGGATTTCGGTATCAAGGCCAGGGGGAAAAAGAAAGATCCCGACCTGTTTGGTTAAATCCGGAAGATTTTCTATATTTGTGTGCGGCCGGGGTGGTTCCCGTCCGTCTGGGGGCTGACGGCTATTGCACGTCAAGCCTTAAAAGTGGGGCGAATTGACGTATTACGACATCCCCACTTTTTCATATACCCCTATATTGTAATGCACATTACAATAATACTAAAATACTAAGATTAGTATAGACTTATCTTAGTATTTTAGTAAAACGAGTATGCTTGAAATCTGCCTCCGGCGGGGTTTTTACTGGGGGCTTCTGACCTTTGCACTGTTTCCTATTGTTCCGTAAAATCAGTGTCGCACAGTCCGCACCTTAACACCAGCCCGGATTTTCCCCACACGTTACAGCCGCACCCACAGGTGTATTTCTTCCGCTTTCCGCTTTTGCTCTCCCCCTCGTCCGGATCTTCCGGTTCTTCCGTTTCGTCCCCGTCGCTTCCGGCGATGCGGATCGGCCGGGTAGGTACGGCCGCCAAAGTCGGCTTGTACCTAAGCCGCAAGTTTTGCAGATCCTCCCGGCTTAGCGTATTGAAAACCTGCTCGAACTTCCCTCCCGGAATGATATAATGCGTAATGCTCTGGCCTGTCCTTTTGCCTCCGGCCTCCCCGGTGTCGGACGGCATCAGTCCGACCTGGATCATCTTGTCAGCCCATTGCGAATTATGATACCCTCCCCGGCTCGGCCTGCCGAAATCCTCCTGCCACAAATGGCACATTTCATGTACCAGGGTAGAATGCCAGTCCCGATCTTCCCGGTTCATAAAATCGGGGTTGATGCTGATCTCGTGAACGACCTTTTTTTCCTGCCCGTCCCCTCTCCAACGGTTGGCGGCGAAAAAGCCGAACGCCCCACCGTGACGGGACATATTCACGATACATTCCGAAAGCTCACCGTTAAAAATTGCGTCGTTGTAAAACTGATACAAGTCGTCCAACGTCTTAAACTGGATCGTCGTTATCATAAGCCTTTTGTTTTTCAATCTGAATGCAAAGATACGGATATTTTTGTAATGTACATTACAAAAATACTAAAATACTAATATTAGTATAACCGGATATAAAAGATACCCATTTTACTAAAATACTTGAATAAGTACACGTTACGTTTACAAAATACACTACTGTAATGCGCATTACAAAAATACTATTTTTAGTATTTACTAAAAAAAGCGCATCTATCCCAAAGATTATTCGAGAGATTTTTTTATCTTTCGGCCGAAGAATCCCGGAACGGAAATATTAAAAATATCCACGTTCCCAATAAACCATATACGCCCATGTTTCCAAATTACAAAGACTTTCAGATAGCTGTTTACTACACGCTGGGAAAAGCACTTCCCAAGCATATAGAGGAAGTGCAGACGGAGATCATCGAGAATTTCGATATAAAATACAATTCCCCCATGCTCGCACACCCGTTACTGCGTACCCCCATTTACGAGAAAATCATCCTCCGTATATTAGATACAATGGAAGATTTAAAAGAGATCCGCTTTTCCGACGACCGTACCCATGTCGTCCTTACCGGAAGGGGTAAACATCTCCTGGACGAGTACGAGAATGAAATGAATCAGAGGTTGCCTTTCATCATAAGCCGTAAAAAGTTCAAACGTCACACCCAAGAAGAGTTAGCTAAGGCATACCGGGAACTCAATGAATATCCCGATTAGTTTTTCTCCCAGGATTGAGCGTACGAACTAAAATACTAAAAGTAGTATCTACTATTTTTAGTAGATGTAGTATCAAACGAAACGTTTCTTTAAGGCGATGATCGGGTTTATCATCGTCTTGTACATTTCCAGGGGTTCACCCATAAGCTCGCACCGGATTAGGTGTATCAGCCTCTCGTCTTTCGGATCTGTCGGCTGCGGCTGGCAGTCCTTTCCCGTCCTGGTCTGATCCTCCAGTTCGGCCACTAAAATATACTGGAGCGTAAAGATGTCGGCCACGGTTTCCACCTCTCCGGCCACCTGTCGGTATAACTTCCGGTACTCCGGCCAACGTTCGGTATCATAGATATTCGCCTCGATATAGGCGTTTATCTGCGGAGTGGTGGCCGTCTGCTCGATTTCCACACCGGAAAGCCTGCGGATCACCTCTATTTTAAGTTTTTTCCCGGTAAACTTCTGTTTCGGCCTTAACCCGTATTGCGGCATTTCCCCCAGGGAGATAAACGGCTCTTTATCCCCCTTTCTCCGGTAAATGAAATATTCCGCTATCATCGTTCGGGGATATTCAAAACGTGATCCACTAACAGGGCTTTGTCCTCCGGATTTGCCTTTATCCAGAACAGCGACCAATTCAAGGCGTTTCCATACTCGTTAATACCGTTTTCCCGGACGGTCTGCCCGGCTGTCGGGGAAATCCCTTTCAGGCATGAAAGCGCATTATTATTGCCAAACATGGCATATCTGTTAAAGGCTTCCAACTCGAAAGGATAAATATCAAACCTTTTCTTTCCCTGGACGACCTGCGCAACAATCCGGCTATCATAGTCCGGATATTTGTCGGGTTCGACCTTAATCCCCAGGTTCTCCAGCAAAGCCCGGTTTATCCGATCGTCCGTCCCCAAATAAAACTGAAAGAAATCCCCGTCATACCCCCTGTATTTGCCTAAAAGATGCGCATACAGTTCCGCATCCACTTTTCCGTAAATACAACTCTTTATAAAATCCTCGTCGATACGGTTTCCTGCTATCGCATTGGAAACAACATCAATAATCTGTATAATCTTCGGTTTGTTCATATTACATTATTTTATCTACAAATATATATCTATCCAATCAAAAAACGCATTATCAGAGCTATGAAAGCGAAACGGAGTGTAGCGGCAAAGCGTTTTTTGGTTCTTTTTGGGGCGAGTGCCAAAAAGAACTCCCCCCGAAAGGCTGTCCCCCTTTCGGGGGATCTTCCTTGTATCATGCCACCTGTTCCGCTTCATCTGCTGCCGTTTCCTCGCTTTCTACGGAGATATTCAGTTTCCCGGCTATCATCTTGACAATTTTCATAGCGTCGGCCAGTACGTTTAAAATGAACTTGGGTTCTTCCCGGATCGCCTTTATCCAGCTTTTCAGATAAGCTGCGTTTTCAGTGCGTATATGTTCGGCTATCCCGAAAAACATTCCTGCCAGGGCTGCGGCGAACTCGGCCGTTAATTCCTCCTTGCCGTATTCCTCTGATCCGAACGGGTGCGCAAGATCCCGGTTCAATCGGGTGGGGTGTCCCGTGGAATGTCCCATTTCATGCAGAAGCGTTTCGTAAAAGCTCTGCATATCGACGAACTGCGAGCGAAGCGGCACTACGATATAATCGGCTAAAGGAGAATAGAAAGCCCTGTCGCCTTGCTGCTCCCGTATCGGGCAAAACCAGCTTTTCGCCTCCAGCATGGCGTCTATTTCGGGGTGCGCCTCTCCGGTTGTCCCGTCGGGCTGCTCTGCCTGTCCCCCTCTGAACTTCTCCCTTAACGCTTCCCATTCTTCCGGCCTCACGTCCGAAAAATTGGTCTGATCCAGGTTAAAGACCGAGTAATATTTATAGGTCGGTATAACGTTGTATTCCTGTTGCTGCTCCCGGCTTAACGCCTTGTATTCCTCAAAGGTTATTTTCTTGCGTGTTTCCTTGTGGTACACGTAGAAAAGGAAGTAATAGACCGGAAACGATTTCGATCCTTTCAGCACGGAGATCCCGGCCTCTTTCGCCTGGTTGAATGTCATAAATACGGGTGTCTGGTACTGGAATTTCTCGCAAAGGAAAAGAAGTAAAAAGGCGTTACCTCCGGCGTACCTGCGTCCTGTGAGGTTCTGCGGAAAGAAATTGCGTGTATTCGCCGCAATGGTGATCCAGGGCTTTTGCCAATTGTCCTCTACCTGCTGGATCTTCTCGATCATCAAATTTGCAAACTGTTGCGCTGCCTTGTCGAAATAATCAGTTTTCATAACTACGTCCCCCGTTCTTTATCCTGGTGGGTGAGCCAGTTCTAAAGGTTGTTATCTCTTTTTCTATACCTCTAATATAGCACTTTTATTTGAGATATGCAAGTATTTAAACAACATTTAACTAACTATTTATCAGATAATTATATGAAAAAGTAGTATTTTAGTATATACTAAATTTAGTATTTACTACCTGATTTTTTCCGATAGTAAACTCCCCACCTCGCACCCTCTCCCCCCCAAAAAACCTTGCGGATGCCTAAGATTCCGATGTTTTTGTATCAAGACAACCTCATTTTGGTTTTTCGGGGCTGTCGGTGTGGTCATCTTGCGTTTACCTTGAGTTCCGAGGGGTTTTTGTATGAGAACACCCCAAACGTTTTTTTCCATAGCACAAGTTTTTTAGGAAAAATACTACCTGGCTTTAGCCAGGCTGGAGATTTTTTCTAAAAGCCGCTTGCGGCTCAACTTGGGATATGGAAAAAGCCGTTTGACCTTTGCAGACAAAAACCCCTCGGAACTCAAGGTAAACGCAAGGCGGCCACGCCGGAAAAACTAAAATACCTCTCTCCCCTGAAAGGGGGGTTAAAACCGGGTTCGACAATCGGCTACCGGAGTACCCGGATTGTGCCGATCAGTGAAAAGTCAGGCGGCTTTTATCCGGCTGGCTTCACCGAACGGCTCTATCCGGAAATAGCCTACCTTAATCGGGTGGGTGGGTGTATTCATGCGTTAGGGATTGCAGTGGAAAGCCCACAGCCTTTAGGCGAGGACTTGGAGGCGGAAAGCCCGACCGTTTACGGGAACGCCCAAATCCTCCAAAAGAAAAGCGTACTAATATACTAAAATACTAAAAGTAGTAAATACTACATTCCAGGGAACAAGCCTCTATTCTTTTTAAAATCAATCCAGAAAAGCCATAAAATCCTTGTATAAACGAGATATACTCCCTATATTTGCGTAGTAATCCCCTGTTGTCCCTGTCGCAAGACAAACTCCAGGGTTTTGTTTTTATATACTCCCCCCCTATACGGTAGCGTATGGATCTTTTTCCTGAATCACCTTTTTAATCTTGAACAGCCGTTCTTTGGTTAGCGGCTTTATAGTTTCCGGATCCTCACCGTCGAATGTTTCCCCGAAGATCAGATCGTCCACCTCCAGGCCATGATTAAAATTCTCCCTGATACAGTCCCTTAGCAACCAAAGGTTTTTGAGGTTCACCCAATCGGCCGTTATGTTCCTGATCCTTCTAAACATGATTATCGCAGTACGAAAATAATGCCCCACATGATCGTAATCATGGCAAACCCGTTTATCCAGATAATAAACATCTATTTCCTGGTTTTCTTCATCCTCCGCGATCCGGCAAAGGCAGAACGGGATCTGCTCCAGTTTATCCCATTCGATATATTCCGTTGATTTCATATTGTCATTATTATAAATATCATTACTTGACCAATGATGCGATTACTTTCGTAAACTCCGAAATATCCCCCTCCACGCTGGCCTTTTCCAACGCTTTCATATATTCTTTTCTACGCTCCACCGGAACAACCGTCCAGTTATAGCCTCCAGACGCAAGCATGGCGTTCAAGACGAACCGTCCCATTCTCCCGTTCCCGTCCATATAGGGGTGAATATACACGAAAAAGAAGTGTCCCAAGACAGCCCTTACCGCCGGGTGCGGCTCATTCTTCAAGAGATCGAAAAGGACGGGCATAGCGTCCCTGACCGCTTTCGGGTTCAACGGGATATGTTGCGATCCCCGTATATAGACCTGCCCGGTACGATAACCCACAAGATCCTCCCTTTGCAAGATCCCCACCGTAACGAACGGCATCCACATCTGCATATACCAGACCGGATGATCCGCCCTTACCGCTTCCCCTGCGTTCTTTCCTTTCAGTATATCGGCGATCGTCCCCCTGACAGCCTGGAACGCCTGGTAATACCCACGTGCCACCAGTGCGTTTTTATGCTCCTTATCTTCTTCCTCCGGCTTCCAGTTCCCGACACGCACTTTCTCGATCAGTTCCGGGGAAACCCTATATCCCTCGATCGAGAGAGAATGATAAGCGTCCTCCGAATACTTTTCATCGACGGATCTCAAATACCCCTCCACGTCATCAATCTTTCCAGGGGCTTCGGGAAACAGTTCTACAACCTTATCCCTCATGTTCTCCCACATCAGGCGCAAGCGTGTGACGTAAGGCGACACCTCATAAACAAGGGGCGTTCGTGGCTGATCCTCGAACGGATCTTCTTCTCTCACGTCATACCCGAACCCCCGCATCGTGGAAACGATGCTGTCGGCGATTTCGCTGTTCCCGATGTTCCGGAACGCCCCGGCTATTCTTCCGGCACGAAGCGAAGCCCCGTTTTTCGTCAGTACCTTTAATATATCGGCAGCGTCCCGTATCATGGCCAGGCAGGTGCGGGCTGCGATCTTCTCCACCTGGAAATATCTCGGCGTGGTATATACCAGGGCTTCGGCAAGCGGATAGAGATTAAGGCCGTATTCCGGCTCTTTATATACCTGATCCGGGATCTCGCTTTGAAACACCAAAAGCGAGGTATCATACATCAGCTTTTGCGTGTTGTTATGGCCTTTCGGCGATTTGATAACCACCTGTACGGGCACGGTCGTTTTCCCCGAATACAGATCCAACGACTGGTCGGCCGTCAAACACCACCGTTCCCCCAGCCGGACGGCCGCATATTTCGCAATAAAATACCAGAATGAGGTGTACCAGACCGTCGTATCCCCCTCTGTTCCCGGCCTGGCCGCAATATACCAGCCTTTCATTACTTCCTGCAACCAGCCGTTATCCAACAGCCGGGTTAAATGCGTCCTCCCTATCTCGGCCGTCCCTTGCAGGACGACACAGCGGTCTTTCTCCTGGAGCTTTCTTAATTCCTCCAGTGAAGCCGCCATTTTCTCCGCCATTGTTGCCATAACCGTTTTTATTTAGATTCTGATTATTTTCGTGCAAATACTCGTTTTTAGGCACGCGCAAATACTCGTTTTTAATTACGTGCATTTACTCGTATTTGTTGCAAAAATACAATATTTGTTCCGATAATCAGCTATTAATGAAGTCTTTTTTTACTTGTTGTATCGTCGAAACGGCCTTTCCCGTGAGCTTCGCCACGTTCCGGATCGAGTAGCCTTTCTTCAACAAGGCGATCGCCTCCCGGTATTCCTCTTTCCTCTGTTCGGCCGTTTTCCGGCTTCCCGGCTTCCGTCCCAGCCTGCCCCCTTTCTGGATGTACAACTCCCGTCCGCTATTAAGGCGGTCAATGATCCCCTGGCGTTCGATTGCGGCCAGTTCCCCCAATAGGGTAGTAATCAGAGAGGACAAGGGGTTTACCGTCTTGTCCGGCCGTAATGTTTCCAGGTTCAAGTTTTGGATATACACGCATATTTTATGCGTGTGCAGCGTATCGAGTGCCTTTAGTATCTCCAGGGTGGAACGCCCCAGGCGTGAGATCTCGGTCAGCAACAGCATATCCACCCGGTTCTGCGGATCTGTGCAGTATTCCAGGCAACGGCTTAAAACCGGGCGTTCGATATTGGCCTTTCGTCCGCTTATCTTTTCCTCAAAGACCGCCGTCACCTCGTACCCCCGTCCGGCTGCGAACCTCTCCAGATCGACAACCTGCCGTTCGGTCGATTGCCTGGCCGACTGCGAGCTTACACGTGAATAGATAACCACATTCATAAGACAAGGGATATTATAACAGGTCAGTTATCACAGCCGCCGGAATATCCAGCTTTGAGAAAGCGAACATCTTTTTCCCCAGATCCTTTAACGAGGCTCCGATATGGTACACGTCCGTTTCATCAACGATCAGGAAACGGTCGTGACTGTCCCGGTACGTCCTGATGTCGATAGGTGGGTACTGGCTGTTATGCCTGTCAAGATCAAGTTGGAGTTGCTGCGTGATACGCTGTGTGTAAATGGTGGCCGAGACACCGACGCTGCGTTTACTCAACATGAGCAAGACCGTTTCGTCCACATAGTTGTCGATAAGCACGATCGAACGCCTGGCCGACTTTACCAGATCGGTGGCGAACTTGTACGCATCGAAAATCTGGCCGTTATAAAAAATGCCTTCGACCGGGGGCAAGGCAGTACGCACGAAAAAATCTATCTTCTCGGTATGTTGAGCGACAGTCCTTTCAAGTTCTGACAAACGTTTATTAATGGAATACCCCTTTAAAAGATAATCCTTTAATACACTATTCGCCCATTTCCTAAAAAGGGTTGCGTTCTTGCTATTAACCCGATATCCTATTGACAGAATCGCATCAAGATTATAATATTTAGTAGTATATCTCTGTTTGCCGTCATTACCCATATGTTCCAAAATGGAACATGTGCTATCTATATCAAGTTCGCCGCTTTTGTAAATGTTGTTCAAATGTTTGGTAATAGCTGGCCTTTTAGTCCCGAACAAGTCGGCTATTTGTTCTTGTGTCAGCCAAACGGTTTCATCTTCCAACCTCACTTCCAACTTGACCGCTTCATCCGGCTGGTATAATATGATTTCTCCCTGTTCCATTGCTTACTTACCTTTTCTTAATTCATCAAGCCTCTGCATCGCACCGCTGAACTTCTCACCAAACATCATATCATCGGGCAAAACAAACCAGGTGGGAATACCTCTCGACTGTGGATTACCTATACATTCATCTTGCCCGTTCTGTTTGCGGTAATCGTCCCATTCACTATAAGCGATGTTCCAACGAATACCTAATTTATAGGTATTTTCCCATTTAATAATAGCCAGTGAATAGGCCGGATCATCTTTGCCGTCATAAATCACTTCTACAACTTCAACCACCCCTTTAGGGGAATTTATAAACTTCGGATTTTTATACGAATAAGTGCTCATGTCTTTTATTTTTTATTTATAGCACACAAAGATACTCAAAAACAAATATATACATATATACATACGTATGATTAACGTATAAAAACATTTATGGTTATTCTAATCTTTGATTAATTCCGGTACAGAAACAAAACGTACCGAAAGGTGGAAACCGGATTTATTTCGGTACGCTTCCCCGATCGGCACAAAAAACACGCAAAAAACGAAAAATACTACTTTTAGTATTTTAGTATATTAGTATTTTAACTATATTTGCGGACATGACAACCATTTAAAAAACTGAATTTATGAGCAAAGCAAAAGTAATCTCCGTATTGAATCACAAGGGGGGAGTAGGAAAGACCACAACCACGATCAACCTGGGCGGTGCGTTACGTCAAAAAGGGTACAAGGTTCTTTTGATCGACCTTGACGGGCAGGCCAACCTGACCGAATCGCTGGGCTTCTCTGCGGAGCTTCCCCAAACGATCTACGGTGCGATGAAAGGCGAATACGACCTGCCGATCTACGAGCATAAGGACGGCCTTAGCGTCGTTCCCTCCTGCCTGGATCTCTCGGCCGTTGAAACGGAGTTAATCAACGAGGCCGGACGGGAGCTTATCTTAGCCCACCTTATCAAAGGCCAAAAGGAGAAATTCGATTATATCCTGATCGACTGTCCCCCCTCGCTGTCGCTGCTCACGCTTAACGCACTGACGGCCTCGGATCGGTTGATTATCCCGGTTCAGGCTCAATTCCTGGCAATGCGTGGAATGGCTAAACTTATGCAGGTAGTCCACAAGGTGCAGCAACGTTTGAACTCGGATCTTTCGATAGCCGGGGTTCTGATAACCCAGTACGACGGAAGAAAGAACCTGAACAAGAGCGTTTCGGAACTGGTACAGGAAACATTCCAGGGCAAAGTGTTCAGCACCCATATACGCAACGCCATTACGCTGGCCGAAGCCCCGACACAAGGGCAGGATATTTTTCACTATGCCCCAAAATCTGCCGGGGCAGAGGACTACGAGAAGGTATGTAACGAACTGCTAACAGAAATAAAGTAACCATATGGCAAAGAAGAACGATTTAAAAAACAGTATGTCGGCCGGGCTGACCGGGGGATTAGACAGCCTGATCCAATCCACGGCCGGGCAAAAAGAGGCTCAAAAGCCGAAGAAAGCGAAAACCGTGCATTGTAATTTTGTCATGGACGAAACCTATCACCAGAACTTAAAGCTGATCGCGATCCGCAAAGGCGATTCGCTAAAATCGGTATTGCAAGAGGCTATATCTGACTACTTGGATAAAAACAGTTCCCTGCTATAACAGCGTATCGGGAATATACAGGGCAAACACTCCACAAAAGAAATTCTCCAGGAAAAAGGTACGCAAAAAGCACCCCTACACATCAAAAAGTATATTGAAAATGCGATTCCCTATAAAAAACCCGTTGGCAGGGTTAATCTTGCGTATGTTTAACCTGCCAACGGGTACGATATTAATAAACGTTTGGATTAAGGTTGGACGTTTACGTCTTTATTATCTGCATCAACCCAGCCTGTTGTCTCTGCATCAAACCGGATCGGATTCAACACAGCCTCTCCCTGATCATCATAACCACCACCGAAAATCAACGTGTAGATATGACGCTTGCCCGCTACCCATGTATCTCCGAACGGAACATAAATTGTTTTGTATTCGCTTGCTGAACCCAACAGATAAGCTCCGGACTGCCGGATTTTGCAGGAGATCTCCAGGTAACATTGCTTCGCATTATCGGCCTCCGACTTGCTTTTGTTGGGTGCGGAAACAGTCCAAGCAGTCAGCGTCTGTGGTATATTCAGCATAGGAGTCTTTGTGGAAATATCGGTAGCTGCGGTATTACTATTGACCGTGATATTTGCGTTTTTCACTACGGTAAATGCGTGTGGAAATGCTAAATCAGACGAACTCCAACTTCCCGTTTCTTCGGCTGTCGCAGGCAATGTGAAGGCGCCGGCAAATTTGAAATTATGAATCTTGATCATGTCGATGTCCACCTGCATGTTATCGTATTGGGTCTTTGCTTTGAATACGACCTGTGACAGAATATGCTTGAAGTTAAATTTCACTATTCCGTTGTTCATGTCTTTTGTCTGGCCTTTGGCCATGGCATACATCACGTCGTAGTTTGCATGAGTAGTACCGCTTCCATACTCATCCATGCAGGTATAACTTATCTTTTGGACATCCTTGGTGGCTTCCCAACTATAAAACACCATCATGTCTTCACTAACCGTTCCGGGATTGAACGCGTAAAAGTCCAAAGCCTCGGAAGGCCAATAACGAAGGTCGTTCGCATCGTCATAATCCCACTTACCATCTTTGTACACGATCTTCACTCCGTCATGTTCAAAATCCGTGTCGACCTTTCCCATGAAGGCAGTACCATCCGCCGTAAAAGCGAACACGTCGAAATCGGTGCTCGTCAAGTTGGAGGGGGTAGTAGGGGTAGCCCTCGTTTCCGCCGCATTACTTAACACGTTAAAACCAATCGCATTCCGCGAGGAGGTTTCCACATTCGCAATCTCCTCGTCTGAGCAACCCATGAGTAGCGCTCCAAAGATTGCCCAAAGCATTACTGTACTTTTTTTCATAAATAAAAACAAATCAAATTGATACATATAATTAATAAACTCAATTACTTAATAGTTGACATAGCGTTTACCCGGCATCCAATCCGCACTGAAAACTCAAATATCCGTTTACAACACTATATCCACATTCACATCATCCCAATCATCAACGTCCACATCAAATCCCGGACCGCCATTTCCCGGCTCGGATGGTACCTCATAATCAAAATTCAACACCAGATGCACATCACCGATATGCCCCGCTACCGGGACATCATGCACTTGGTCGCTCACGTCCTGTTCCAATACAGACATGCTGCCGGAACGGTTCTTGAGATACAGCCGGAAAACATTGGGCTCTCCTTCAAGTGCGGAATGTCCAAACGTATAGAATCCGCCTATAATCTGATTCCGTGAAACCATTCCATCAAAGAGCAGGCTCTCCGAAAGACCGGCGGGCAAACTGTCGCCGGACATGTTAAGCGAGCCGGACATGCCGGAAAGAGCGGCCCGCAAATCCGCCACCCTATCCAGTCCCCGAAGACCGTTCACCTCATACGTGTAGTGACATACCATGTTTACGGGAGTTAGCCGTACTATCTTCGCGCTTCCTCCCGGAATGTCCTTGAGGATAACTCCGTCTATATGGTCGCCACACAGCCAGGGTGGGGTGACAGCCATTGTCCGGTTATCCGGCGACTGAACATCACGCGTATCGGCTGTAAAAAGCGTGTAACTGCCGTTTCCTTTCCAAACCATCCCGTCGGTATCGTAGTTGAAGCAAATTACCCGGTAATCATTCTCGGGGAGCTCCACTTCCCCCCCCTCTCCTCCGGGGAAATCAAATATCCACGTGTTGCTTTCATCATCGGTCGGATAAAATACGACCCTCATGCCTTCAGGCTTGTCATGATTGGAAATCTTGGTCCAGTCGAATATTACCCGCACCGTGGCAAAGTGCGGATGATCGTAACATAAATCCTTATGCTCACAAGCCGTCAGTCCCATCCATAAAAATATGAACACCAGACAAAAGCGTATCCGTATCACTGCCTGCCTCCTTTCTTCTCGTTGTAGTTGCCACGGCCCAAGAGCCATACGAGCGAAATCTCCGCCTCCGTGAGACCAAACCAGTGGCGCCGTCGGGTCTCCTTCCAGACATAATGGCCGTCGATAGGGGCATATTTATGGTATTCTCCACCCCAATAGCCCACACCGATGACGAAATCCAGATTCAGACGACGGGCGACGGGCAGCGAATAACCATACTCCAGACCTACCGAATAGTTCATCTTATCCCAAAGCGTACCGCCAGGCTTGCCGCCCATGTAGCCCGTCCCCCCGGTCTCGAAGTCGTAGGTGAATATCCGACCGTAGAGACCGATGTGATGCCCTGCAAGCGGTTTTTCCGACGCTTTCCTGCCAAACCAGCGGCGCACTTCCAGATCCCCGCCATAGAGCCGCCAGTAGTTATGGTGCCGGTCGCTTTTCCACCAGGCATACATCCAATTCCCGGCCAAGGACCAGTTCTTTCCGACGTAAAACTCCACCCCTATATTCGGCACAAGCAACGCATCATAAAGCATGTTCGTTTTCACGGCCATGTAAAAAGGCCCATGTTTTTCCCCAGACTGGAAACCGCCCGTTTCTCCACCGAACGGAGAAAGCTTACAAGGTAAGTACAATGTATCATGCAGGTGGGAGATAACCTGCATGGCAGGGAACGACTTCCGTTTCGATTCATACCAAATATACAAACAAGATGCACGAAGATCCGGAAACAAATTCCGATACATGTACCGATATGGGATGCCGTACCGCAAGCGTTTCAATTCATTTATCTTGTTCTCCCCGTTTCCACTTGCTTCCACCTCGGAAACAATACCTTGCAGAAGCTCCACCGTTTCCGATTTACCGGGCATTCCGGGATCATTCTCCACCAAACGCAGCAATCCCCTCCAGTCACGCCCCACGAATACCGACGTTTTCAGCGTGTCGGGTAGCGGCGAGTAACCGCACACGTGATCGAACAAACGTTTCGCCCTTAGTTCAGACAAACGCCTGTTCAGTTCGATGCTCCCCTCGGGGGACGCCGCACCGACCACCATAATCTTGCAGATAGAGAAAGCCGTGTCCGGCCTGTATTCCAATATCCGGCGGCTGATCTTCTCTAACGACCGCCTGTTATCCCGTAAAGAGAGATCTATTTCCGTTCTACCCTTGTGGAAATATATTTTCACGGAATCCCGTGTCTCTTGAGCGGAAACGAAAAGAACGGAACACGATAAAAAAGAAAGGAGAATTACCTTGAAAAGTCTTAAATATAGGTTTCTACACACACTCGTGTGTGTGTAAAAAAAATCAATATTTCCAACTTTTTTCTGTTTTTTTTGCATATAACTTACTATAAAATATCTGCTACCCCAGAAAGAGCAACTAACCAAAAACCTTTATACTTTTGAAACCTAATATTTTAATTATAAATTCTATACTTACAATTTTGAAAGCCGCAAAGATACATCATTTTTCGAAATTAACAGTTAATACGCAATATTTTCTACATAAAGATACAAAAAAAGAAAGCGATATCGGGGCGTTACACCATAAAAACAACCTATCGGTTATTATAAAATGATATTGCGCACCCGGCTGATCGGTACGGTTCTCCCACCATGCGGACAACATTAAGGTACTGCAAAAGTATCTTTTCATCTGCAAACAAGGATGTTCAAAAAGAACTTGGTATTTCATAAACACTGAATTTAAGATAATAGGGCAAAAAAATAAAAGGTTCGTAAACCCTTTTAGCCAACAATTTGTTATCTTTGTGCGGTCGTAAACCGACCGTGTTTTTACATTTTGAGAAAAAAAGCGTTTAGCTGATTTCTGTGCAAGCGAAAAGTCCAAAAATTGCATTATACACAGAGAAACAGATAAATGCTCCCCGTGATATGCGGGGGGTATCTCCTGTTTGTGTGTATAGGGCTTGGACTCCCTCGCTTGCGGATAGGCGAATGCCCTTCCGCTTTTTTTATGTTTATTGGCTTGGTGTAGGGCACAAGCGAAATCCTTATAGCAATGGAAAAGACACAGCGAAAACAGTCCCTAAACTGCTTGTCAAACACTCCTAAGCTGTTTGACCTCAAAGAACTACTTAGTTCGCTTAAGATCACCCCCGGACAAATGGGAAACATGAAAGGGTTGATATACATCGAAGGGCTGACGGAAAAACAAGTACGCCAAAAATTAAGCCATGCAAAGATCATCGGAACAAATAGATTCGGCATTAATTCCTGCCTGTATTATATCTTCTTTGAGGATGTAAAGGGGAGATATTTGTGCCTGTTTAACGGTGACAGGGAATGTTTCAGAGCGTTGTTTTTCAGTAAGGTATTACTAAATTAACCCCCTATAAGATAGAGTTGTAAAGTTCTTTTCATCCGCAAAATGAAATGAATAGAACGTAATATCTATATTGTTAAAATTTATTAACGGGGTAAATTCTAATTTGTATTTCTACACGCTTTGAATAATAAAATATATACATATTTTTGAACCATTAAAATATAAACTTTATCATGGAAAAAGCAAATATAGGATTTAAAGCCGGGATCATCTTTGAAAAATTAGGAGAAACCGGACTTATAACCATTGCCGAGCTTGCGAGAAGGCTAAATTTTGCGGCTGATGAAACCGCACTCGCCGCCGGGTGGCTCGCACGTGAGAATAAGATATACATCGAACGGCGAAACGGTTTGCTGTATATCAGGAAAGAGTGATACAACGTATCAAAAGGATAAACGATAAACGCTGGAATGTTTGCAGTGCGTAACACTATTGATGTAAAAGTGCTTTTCATTATCCATTTGAAACCATTTATCAATTTATAACAAATAACAAAGTATGGATAAGCACATCATCGGAGAGAACGCAGGGAAACTCTGGCGCTTATTAAGCACAGACGTACACCGAAAATGGACTTTACAAGAAGTCAAGGATGCAACAGGGTTCAATGACCTGGAAGCTGCCAGCGCAATAGGTTGGCTCGCACGTGAGGACAAAATCCAATTCGAACTTGAACACCACAGCACTAAGGATAAGAACGTCTTTTTATACCTTATGCTGAACGTGTATTTTTAAAGCCTGTTTAAAAATATTGCCCCCGGCGGGGTTTTCGCTGGGGGCTTCCTGCATTTGCATATATAACCTCAAAGGCAAGTCAAATCGGACGGGGTGGCGGTCGGACGGCTGAAAAGTCGAAAACGTAACACAGGCGTGTTACTACTTGTCTTTGACAAGGCATTTTTTAGGGGTGCTGGCATACAATCCGAAAGGGGCGGGAACGGCTGTTCCCGTTTGTTCTCCCTGCAACCTACAGGATATTAACCTTAAATCATTAAGTGATAAACACTATATTTAATAAACCCTTTTAGCCAACAAATTGTTATCTTTATGCGGTCGTAAACAAAAAATAAGCTTATGAAAACTGCTATGGAAAAAAAAGAAATCGGCTTAATGAGACAGATCGGTTATCTCTCTTTTGTCGTTGTTTTGTTGTATGGGCTTACGCTATTTGCGGTTTCTTGTGACAATGATGAAGATCCTCCTCTTCCTCCCGCAGTGGAAAAAGTAGTGCTGGCATTTGGTGTGGATCAGGGTGAAGGTCAGCTTTCGGCTAAACCGGAGTTGGAAAATACGGCTGCGGAAAAGATAGGAGAATTGATCTCTCCGGCTGAAATAGCGAAAGGCACAACGGTGCATTTTCGTGCTACCCATTCCAAATCATGGACAATCATGTATTGGAAAGTCAATGGCGTCATTATTCGTTCTGTGGAGCCGGAGCAGACTTTCGTCATCGATGAGCATAAGGAGGTTCGGGTTGCTTTCAAGCCTTACAAGTCACCGGAACCGGAGGGGCTGTAAAACAAACTGTGTCAGCAAAGCAATAAAATATTAATTTTGCTGACACAGTTTAATTGAATTCTCTTTTTGCTGTTCATTTGCTTTATTTCAGGACTTCGCCCTTCTCGTTGAAGAACACTTCGCTGTCCGTGCCTTCTGCATCGGTAAATGTCACCTTGTAGGTCTTTGTGCCTTCCTCGCTTTCCTCAACTGCGGCTTCCTTGATTGTCAGGTCTGCGAAATCCTTCTTGATCGTGTCCTGAACCGCCTGCGGCAGATCCTTTACCTCGATTGGCTTATAATCGTTCACCATTACCACAATCTCAACATCCGATACCATGTTGCCGGCGAATGCCACTGAACTACCCAATCCCATAACAAGTGCTACTGCAAATAATACCTTTTTCATAATCCAATCTATTTAAATATTTAACATATGGTTTCTGAAAGACAAAGAACAAACATTGTGCCAAACAAATAAGCAAGTCATATATACCTGATAATCAAAAGCATACAAAAAACACATATATTTATTGAAGAACTGTTATCTGTGTATCATTTCCACAAAATGTGGAAATGATACACAGACTTTCTATAATTGCCTCCGGCGGGGTTTTCGCCGGGGGGCTTCTTGCATTTGCATATCTATCAAAAAGAAAGCAATATCGGAGCGTTACACCATAAAAACAGCCTGCTGGCAATGACAAAATGATATTGCGTGCCTGGCTGATCGGTGCGGTTCTCCCACCATGCAGACAAATCCCGGTAACAGAATGACAAAGCGGACACCCAAAATTGCGTTAGGGATTGCAGAGTAAAGCCCACAGCCTTTAGGCGAGGACTTGGAGCGTAAAGCCCGACCGTCCCACGGGAACGCCCAAAAGAAAAAGAATCCCCCGAACATTCATCCGGGGGACATTCAGGCCGTCACGTCAATTATAATACAGATTAAGATCATCCGTACTTATCTCCTTCCCGTCCCGGAAAACAAGGCTCTTTTTCTCGATCTCCTTTCCGTTTTTGTAAACGGTCACTACCCACTGCATCGGCTCGTTCACAACGCCGTCCTCTCCGTCCACGACACCACCGGAAACGGCAAACTCGATCGCCTTTCCCGTCGTGGTTAACGTCACCTTTTCGACGGCCAGTTCTTCATCGCTTAGAATCACCGGGCTTGCGAGGCTTTCCCCCGTCGCCCCGTCTTTCAACTGCGTACCGTTGGCGACTACCACGACCGACTTAATGAAGCTGCGGAAATCTCCCGACTGCTCGATCGTTACCTCATACATCGCCCCTTTTCCTCCCGGTTCGTCGTCGTCCTTGCTGCAACCGACGAAACACAATGCCATGCACACGCATACGGCTGACAAATACAAATACTTTCTCATACCTTCAATTATTTAAGTTTATAAATAGATCACGCACCCCAGGCCGACATGGTTGTTATTCCGGAGAATGGAGTTAAACAACATTTCAAACCTGTATTCGGCAAAAAGAGCCACTTTCGGGCTTAGCAACATTTCCGGCCTTATCCCGACCTCGTACCCATACACGAAAGCCTTGCTTTTCTCCAGGTACACAAGATCGCTTTTCGCCTTGGCTTTCTGGTAGCCGATCGTCCCGGCTGCGATCCCCAGGAGCGAGAATTTCCGTCCTTTCAGGGCATAATAGGCCAGCTCCGGGCCGACCGTCACGGTGTTTGCCTTTACCAGATCCCGGTTTAGATTCCGGTAATTAAGGTTTGCCCCCACCTTGAAAGCCTTGTACACCTTTCCAAAACCGAACGTCCCCTGCACCTGACTTTCATCCACGATATAGCCCAGCTTCACGTTCATATACTGGCTTCCGATATATTGTGCCCTGCACACGGCCACCAGGCACAAAAAGAGCGATAATACGGCAATTTTTCTCATAACCTCATTGATTTACTTGTATCGTTACATTCTCTTTCACTGGCAGACCGTAACGGCTTGAAACGGTAAACTCGATCACCGCCTGCCCGGTCGCATCCGGCCGGAACGTCACCAGGTTGTTTTTTTCCAGTGCCACGCCCTCGCCCCTTGTCGCATCATACCCGGAAATATACACCCGGCCGCTTCCCTTTACGAACCTGGCCGACGCTTTCACCCCGTAAAGTTCCGTATCAAGCTGCAAATAAAATTCCGCTTCCTCCGATACCAGCATAAGATCCGGCACGTTCTGGAAACGTATGTTTATCTCCGGGCTGGAAACTTTCAGTTTGATGCTGTCGGATCGTGTCACAAGTTCGCTGGCTACCCCCATGACGATATACGCCTCTCCCTCGGTTGCCGGGATAAAATCGAAATCCAGCCGATTGTTTGCCTTGAAATCATATTCAAACGTTTCTCCGGGGCTGTATTCGTTGTTATCCACCAGGATAACGCCGTCCCCGTCCCTGACCTCAAAGCGTGTCAATATCTGATCCCCGTTGTCCGGATCGAGATCCGAGATCGTAAGGGTGCAATTAATGGGCTTCCCCACTACGGCCGTATTGCCGTCTATACTTTTCAGCGTCACGGAAAAATCCCGGCTGACAAGTTTCAGTTCGTCGTCGCAAGACGACAAAAAGACCAAAGCGCACAAGGCGGTAACTAATTTTCTCATACGATTTATTTTATTTGTTCACGATAATACGGTCAAACAGAGCGTTCAGATCCACCCCTTTGCTCCTTAGAAAAGCGATGTATTTCACCACCACGGGGGCGGTTTCCGACTGCTCGATGTTGCAAAGCTGCTGGCGGCTGATCCCCATTTCCTCGGCAACGCTTTTCGCCGTCAGGCTTAGCCTGATCCTTTCTACTTTCAATTCATTACTTAGTTCCATAAATGAAATTTAAAGGGTTTATTCTCTTTTGGTTTTTTATCACCTCATAATGCAAATGATTCCCGGTACTTATCCCGGTGCTTCCCACGAACCCGATCACGTCCCCCTTTTCCACCTTCGCACCTTTCCGGGTGTAAATGAGTGTCAGATGTGCGTATCTGGTCTGAAATCCGAAACGGTGCGTAACGACTACCGTTTTCCCATATCCGGGCGTTTCACCTGCGAACGTCACCGTCCCACTGGCTGCGGCGTGTACGGTAGCCGCATACACCGCCGCCATATCCAGGCCTGCGTGAAACTGCCTTTCACCGCTTATCGGATGCGTCCGGTAGCCGTAACGGTCGGAGATCCGGTATTTCTCTTTCAGGGGTGCGACAGAGGGGACGAAACGGTAAATATCCCCGTCCTTTTGGACGATCCCCCACACCGGGGCGATGTCCCCGTAATCCCCTGCGGTCTGCAACACCTCCACGATCAGCGAACGTTTGTCCTGCGCCCCCACCCGGCCGACAGGGATCAGCGCAAGGATCGCAAGGCTAAATATCCTCCACATTCACGATGTCGCTGTTCTCCAGGTCAAAAAGAACGTGACGGCCTCCGTTCTTCTCGTTGATCTCGATACGGAAAACTTTCTCGTCCGGAATGGTGAACTTATCGAAAGCGATCACGTATTTCATCCGGCCGTTCCCCTCTATCCTGGGCGAATAATTCTCCGAGAACAAAGCCTGCTGATCCACTTCCTGGGATGCGGTCAGCTTGGCCGTTTTCTTGTCGATGATGTAATACCGGATATAATCTATATCATAAGGCAGTTTGCTTTTGTTCTCGATCTCAAAGGTAAACAGGAGCAAGTTATCATATATATGCAGGTTGTTCACGGAGAAAACGATCTTGTTGCGAACGATCCCCTTGTTGAATATCCCCCTTTTTGCGTTATATACCCGGCTCATGACCTGATCCCTTTCCCCGGCCGGGATAATGTTGTCGGTCAGGATCACGTTCGCCTTTTTCTCCGGCCGTTTCTCCCCTATCTCATAGACGAACGCCTCCGGCTGCTGCCGATAATCCACGTTGAACGTGTAGAACTTCCCCCCTTCGGTCGCCAGCGACACGTTTGTCTGCCTGGGAAATTCCTCCACCTTTCCCGTGGCTGCGATCATTCGCACGATATTCTCGGTATTCTCGGCCTTGCTTACCTGTATGCAGGTATCGCCGTAATCTATATAAATCACCTTTTCCGGTGCGATCAGGTGCGTTTGCGACACCTCATTCAGATAGATAGTGTCCGGCCGTATGCTCGACATATCGGGCAGGAAATAGTTCGTATGCTCCAGGCTGTCGGCATAGGTCACGTTAAACGAATAGAAAAAACCTCCCTCGGTCGCCACGCTGACGGTCGTCTGCTTGCTGAAACTTTTCCGGTTGGCCTTTATGCGCAAGATATTAGGCACGCTCTCCGGGTTATCGACGGCCACGAAGTCCGTAACGGCCTGGTTATACTTCACGGCCGAGGGGAATACAAGATGTATCGTCTTGGAATAATTCACTGCGATAGGCAGGCTTTCCACCGGGCGGATCTGCGCCCCGGCCGAGGAAACGGCCAACGCCAAGATAAAAGAACAAATAGCTTTCATTTCAGATATAGTTTATAGTTCGACTTCACGGTGACAACGACCTGGTTGTTCTTCTTCCGGAACACGCTCTTTGCCGCATTGCTCACCGCATTAACCCCCGTACTTAGAACGTCCGTCCCGTAAGAGGTAACGTTCATATCGCTAACCACCTCGTCGGCCGCCTCCTTTGTCGCTTCCGCCTTGATGTTCAAGGGCACATATATACCGGGCAGTCCGTCCCTGTCGTACACGGTCTTTTGCATCTCATAGATGCTGTTCCCGATCCGGACGGATTCAACCGTTATATTGATCCTGTCCTGTGCGAGCTTCACCACCCCGAAAACGGCCGTCCCCTTGTTAATCACCATGCCGCCGGGCAGTTGCATTTCTTGGAGCGTGACAAGTTTTATCACGCTCCCGTTCGTGATCTTCTGATCGCCCGACACAATGGCCTCTATCGTGTTTCCCTTGTTCTCCGGTTCTTCCCCCGAAAAGAAACGTCCTACTGTCCTTTCAGGCTCTTCCTTCTTCGGCGTTTCCTTTTTCGGCCGGGCTTTCGCCGTTCTCCGTTTCATGGCTGCGGCCGCTTTCAGACTGTCGGCTCTCTGGTTCTGCCTTAACTGTTCCTGCAAGGCTATCACTTCCGGATCTTCCCGGTACATAGCTCCCGAACGTTCCCGGTACACTTCATCGGTAAAATTCTCGTACTCCGGCCGTCCGTCCGTATTCATCATATCGTCCAGGGTAAAATCGCTTTGCTGCTGTGCCCTAAGCGAAGTGTTCACGCTCCCGTCCTCTTCCCGGTTGTCCCCTTTCCCGGTCAGTGCCAGCGTAACGGCCAGCACCACCAGCACGAAGATCCCCAGGGATGCGAACAGGATTATTTTTGTTTTCGTGGCCTTATCCATAGTGTTACTTTTTTTCAGGTTCTTGTTCTATCCGGACAATCTGCTGTATAAACTGGTTAAAGAAAAATCCCGTCACGTTCTCCGGAAATTGCGGCGTGGTTCTCACGATCTCCCCTTTCGTCCTGATAAGAAACCTTAGCTTCTGCCCCGAAACGCCGTAAATCGTCAGGGTGGAAGTGAAAGCCACCTTGTACGGCTCATTGTCCCCGGCGATCGTCTGGATGCTGTCTATCTCGCATTTATAGACCGCCCCGTTCTGCACCGCATCAAAATAGGCCTTATCATTATAATACTTTGAGAACACGGCATTCAGATCGTTCTTATTGACATAAAAAGCGGCGTGCGCCTGATTTTTTTTCAGGTTCAGGCGATCGAAGCTGTTAGCGTACCCGGTCGCCTCGGCGCACGTCTTTTTCACCAGGGCAAGAAACAGAGCCTCGCTATCCTCGGCGTGCGTTTTCAGGTACTCGCCGGATCGCTCCACCACGACCACCTTATCCAGTGCCGTAAAATTCACCACCAGTCCCCAGGCCAGCACCAGGACAACCACCACCAGGGCAAAGCCCAGGCACAATTTTAAGTTTACCGCTCCTTTGCGCTTGGCCTCGGCCAGTGTATCAAAATCTTTCAGTATATCGTCTTTATTCATAAGATCAGGATTTAAAACAGTTCACGACAAAATTTCACGCTTTTGGCAAACAGGAAAAGTTTGAACACGAAAGCGAAAAGAAGTCCCAGCATGGTATATTTGTTCTGTCCGCACATGTGCATGATATTCTCCGCAATGATAGACCCCAGGGCGTTGGCTATCAGGAACGCCGGGATCGTCATGTAACAGACAAACAGGTTTTTCAGGTATGCGTGCGTATAATGCCTCGTTTTCTCGTCCATGTAGAGTATTACGGCTATCGGCGTGACGATCTCCAGGAGTATAAGATACAGATACCGGGCTGACGCAAAGAAGAAAAATATATATTTCGTTGCGTACAGGAGTATCGTATAAGCCGCAATATTGAACGGCAGCATGATAACCTCCTGAATCTGCTGCCCTACCCAGTTATGCCGCCTTTGCACGTCCTCGATATAGTCCTTTGTAAAGGTTACGATCGCCTCGTCAATGCTTAGATCCACGTCCTCCTGATAATGGCTTATCAATTCGTTCTGAAGATTTCCAAGTGCCGTTTCCACGATCGTAAAGGCGAACGGTGCGACCATGATAATGGCGAACACATAAATATAGATATAGAACAGTTTGAAGAACTGTTTCATATCGACGGGCTTGTCCCCCTCGCTAAAGGCCTCTTTCCAGGCCGTCACGAACTTTTGTATCACGATGATAACGGCGATAAAGGAACAAAGGGCGATGATCCCCTGGCTGACGCCGTTCATCTTGACGGCCTCGTATGCGCTAATCACATTGTCGATCACTTCCATAGGCTCACTTCTTGGCTGTTGATTTCAGGGCTGCGATCCGTTTTATAGCGTCATTGACCGTATTAAACCTCGCTCTCTCGTCGAGCATCTTGTCCCGGTTCTCTTTCAGCTTGTTATCCAGATCCACGATAATTTTTATCCTCTCCCCGTCGGTCATGCTCACCGAGGGCGATATGATCGTCCGGATCAGGTCAAAGGAAAGCACGCTTTCCTCCATGATCTTGTTCAGCACGTTCGTATATTCCCCGTATGCCTCCTGTCCGGTAAACACGTCCGACCGGGTGCACTCTTTCGCCGCCAGTTCCAACATTTCCCCCTGCATGGAAAGCACCTGCAACACCATTTTAGAGTTTTTGATAACCCCGTTCACCTGCCGGTACAGATCCAGGCTCTTAGTCAGTATGTCCCTGGATTCCCCCAGCACTTGAAACTGTTCGTATGCCTGTTTAAGTTCTTTCGCCCAGGTTATCTGCGATAGCTGCGTCAAGGCCGGATCGGACACCACCCACTGGCCGAACGCCGTACAGTAAAAGCACATCATCACAAGCAAACTACATAGACATTTCCGTTTCATAACTTTTCTGTTTTAATTGTTTATACTTCTCTATGGCCGTTTCCATGCTTCCGGCCTCCTTGTAAATCTCCTGCAATTTGTTCCATTTCTCGCCGTCGGTCTGGAATGCAAGCAATTTTTCCGGTGAAAGCTCCAGGCGTACCACCGTTGCATAACTATCCATAAACCGGATGAATATCTCCGAATACGGCCGTACCCCTGAAAAGTCGTTACGGATCGACTTCATCAGGTTTACGTGGCTCCGGTTCTTGATATGGAACGCCTCTACCGTCTGGTCGTAAACGATCTCGTTGGCCGGAAGCACGTATAAGAGTTGCGTATTGGCGATAATGCCTTTCGTGTACTCGTTATCGGGAAGCTGCGCCAATGACTGGACGATCGTACCCACCGCCCCGTTTTCCTTGCGGAGTTTCTGGTAACAGAACGCCACCGTCGAATGTATGTCCGCACCTGAAAAGGTGTCCTTTATAGACTGGCTTTCTGCGTACTCGTCAAAGATCAGCATCCCCCTGACGGAACGATCCGAAAGGATCTTGTTCTCTATCGTATCGAAAAGGATTGTCATAATGACGGAAATCAGGAACGGATCTTTCTTTATCTTCGTCAGCTCAAAGACGATAAAATCCCGGTTCTGCATATCGTTCTCCAGTGGGGACGGCTTGCACACGTTCTCATAAAATCCCCCCGGCATAAATTCCGAACACACGTGCAGGAAGCTGTCTATATCGAAGTATTCCGGCAGGATATTCAAACGCTCATACAGTTTTTTCCCCTCTCTTTGGACGTACCTGTAAAAGTCCGGGAAACAATGGCCGTCGGGAATATCCTCGTAATAACGGCAAATGATCTTTGTCAGCGAAACAACTTGTTTCGTGTCCTCCATGATCGCCTTAGACCGCCAGAATTTAAGCACCAGGTTTACAAGCGTCTTTATCTTCTCGTTGTCCGGCTGCTTCCCGGCCGTATAGAACGGATTGATCCCCAACGGGCTGCTGCCGTCATAATCAATATGCAGCGACCTGTCCGGGTACAACTGCGAAAGCTGGTAAAAGCTCTTTCCGAACTCGACGACGATCTGTTTATAATTCTGCTCGATGTTCTGCTGGATGATGTTCAACGACGTAACCGACTTTCCCCCACCCGTCGATGCGACGATAATCATGTTACGTGCCGGAATGCGTTTCTTATCTGCGTCCCAAACGTCCTTTCGAATCGGTGTTTGATACAGCCGTTCGTTAAACAAGATCCCCTCCTTGTCGCTGCGGAACGTAGAGTAATTGATCCCCATGCAGAGCGACGAATGCAGATCCGAAAGAAACAGGTAGTCCGGATTCAGGTTGTTTTCCCGGCCGATGATCGAGCCTATAAAGATATTATAAAGCCCCTCGTAACTTGGAATGTAATATTTAAACCCGGCGTTCGTGAAAATCATTTTTACCTGTTCCGTCTGTCGGTTCAGGATCGTTTCGTCATCCTCCAACAGCAACACGTTCAGGTGCGTTTTGCAAAGCACGTTTTCCTCGTTGATGATCTCCTGCTCATACGAGGCCAGGCCGTCATAACGGCTTTTTATGGCCTTGTCAAACTCCCGGTAACGGCCGAACAGCTTCACCCTCTCGGCCAGTTCCTCCCGGTAGCTTCCCCCGGCGAATTTCCATATCTGGTTTACCACATGGGAACAGGGCACATGAACGCCGATCCTTTCCAGCATCGACATATAAAGCTGGCTGTTTGCCTCCTGCAAAGTGCTGTCCGTAACATATACTTTCATCCTGTCGGGCAGATACCTTTCATCACAAACGGCAAAGAATATCCCTTTCTTCTGCCCGATCCTTATCATATCGGAACACTGTATATCCCTTAGTCCCTCGTCGTCATGGAAACCGTTCACGTACCGGAAAAGGTGCTGTTTCACCTCGGCCACGTTCAACGGCCGGATCTGCGTGCCACGGATATTCCGGATAATGGAAACTGCACTCTCCACCGATTCCAGAAACTCGGCCAGCCTGTCCCGGTCTGCCTTCGCCAGTTTCTCGCTATACGCCAACGGGTTGGCCTGGTACGCTTTTTCAAGGCTTTGCAGTCCCGAAAGCGTAAAGGACAATATGCAGAAGTGATGCAGGTATTCCCGTCCGTCGAAATACTTCCTTTCGGCCGTCTGTATATAGCCCTCCCCCTCGATCACATATTCCGGCTTGAATTTCCTGCGTAAAAACACGTCCTGCTTATGTATAAACCCGGTTCGGACATACTGGAAAGCCCGGAATAACTCGTTATGCCTTTCCTCCAGATCCGAGCGATCCAGCGAATAGGCCTCCGGCAATTCCAACAGGTAGGAAACGGATATTTCGCCGGATTTGGTAAGTATGGAAGATCCTACCGTATCCAAGATACAGTACGCTTGCGCTGCCGATATTTTCATAAAAAGAGTGTTTACAGGCTGTTTAACAGATCCTTATTCGATATGACAAATACCTGTCTTTTGAACTTGCCGAACTTGCGCTGCATGGAAAGGTTGATAAAGACGATCCGCAAGACCACAGAGGCGAACGCCCCGGCCACCAGCGAAACGATAAAGGCCAAAAAAGATCCCTCCCCACTCATGGCACTTGTCAGGAAGCCCACGACAAAAAGAACAATCACAGCCAGGATAATACAATAGATGCAAAAAAACTTCGTTCTCATTCCATGCACTTTCAGGGGTGTTTCCAGCCCCTTTCTAACCTGGAAGTCCATTAGAGGGACATTTTAAGTTTGCTATTGATAAGTGCGATAACGGCTGCAATGATCGCAAGCCCGATGATGATGTAACCAACTACCCAGAGTAAGTTTACAATACCCTCTTTTCTTGTTCCCTGTCCGTCCCGGTCTATAATCTTATCATAATTCATCACCACACCGATCCCCACTCCCACGATCAGGAGCATGGCGATCACCGGAACGGCATAATCACTAAGGAATGTGTTTACTTCATTTCTGATACCTCCAGTAGCCTGGAGCAAGATAAACAAAGGCGTTTTCATAAGGAGTTTATTTTTAAGTATTTAAGTAAATAAATTCTTATCCGGCCAATCCAAAAACAACCTTTGCTATTGCACTGGAGTTTCAAACTGGAGTGTATTTATACAATTATATTGTACAAAATCCATTCCAATTTGACATAATACACTACTGTTTTAATAAATACACTAATTATCAATGAGGGCGGTAATTTAGCTGCATCAAAGATTCGTAATCTGGAATGTCCCAGTTACGAAATCTGTCTAATAGATTATGGATGCGGCAAATTTAACAGAAAAATACATATTATGGAGCAATATCCTTGATCTTCGTTCACGGGGAATCAACATTGCGCGGACAGCCCGTCGTCTTGGTGTGTCCCGTAATACGGTACGACATCTTCAATCCCTAAGCTTGGAGGAAGTCCTCCAGCACAAAGAACGGCATTACAAACTCCATGCCTACGAGCAGGCCGTCGCATCCCTCCTTACCAGTTTTCCCTCCATTTCCAGCAGCCGCATTGGCGACTACTTGCGGGAACATTATCCGGACTTTCCGCACGTCTGCGAGAAGACCGTCCACAATTATGTCCAGTTCGTCCGGAAGAAGCACCATATTCCTCCGGCCAGATAATCACCGGTCCCATTCTCCCAAGGAGTGGGAGCCCGGTCCGTCATATACATAATTCTTAACAGTAAACATTATACATTATCATATATGAATACCCAAAGCTTTACAAACGGAACAAGCCGCCGCCTGTCACGGGCTGTACGGCGCCAGGAATGCGGAACACATCCTTGCTATGAGCTCAGCACTTCCCAATTTTCTGACATGAAAGTCAGAAGACTCACCCGCCAATACGGTTTTTCCGGTTACAGCATTTACCGGTATCTCGTAAACGAGACACTCCACAACGGGAGCTACCTCCTGCTGTGGTGCGAGGAAACGGCGCAGGCGGTGGCCTCTTACTGGAATGCCTCTTTGGAAGATGTCACAAGAATTGTCAACGGCTGCATACAAGTCGGACTTTTCAACGGTGAGCTATACGAAAAACACCGCATCCTGACTTCCGCTGACATACAGCGGAACTATATGGATCATGTCAGATCCTGCGGTCTGCTCTCCCGATATCCCGACATTCCCAAGGAGTTCGAGCTTTCGGCCAGCTGATGTATTATCCACTTTAAATATAAAGCTTATGCCAAAAACAGCTAAAAAGGGTTTCACCTATTTCAGGTTCGAAACCGATCATTTCTATGATCCGAAAGTAAAGAGACTAAAAAATAAATTTGGAATGGAAGGCTGGGGTGTGTTCCATTTCATTGTAAACGAGATCTACCGTGTCGAGGGATGCTATATGGTTATGGATGCCGACGGTCTGTTCGACATCTCGGACTATTCCCGTATGGATGAGAACAAGGTTTCGGACATCATCGACTACTGCGCCGAACTGGGCCTTTTCAACAAAGAACTGTGGCAGGACAAACAGATTCTGACCAGTGAGGAGATACAGGAACTGTATGTAGGCATCTGCAAGGCCATCCACCGCAAGCCCGGCATTCCGGAAAGCATCCTTCTGCTGGAAACGGAACCGTCACCGGAGTCCGCCACCATACCGCATGCCACTTGTGAACAGCAGGACACCCCGGCACATGAATGCGGATCTCCGGCTTCCCTTCCGGAGGATGGGAAGGAAATCCGGCAGGCTGTGACTCGCATACGCACATTGTTCGCCGCTGAAAAGGAACTTCGCGAAGAAGCGGACAAAACTCGCGAAAATAAACCGTATAAAATAAAAGAAAATAAAATATCCTCCCCAACCCCTCCGACACAAGCCTCCGGTGAAGGGGAGAAGGATGAGGACAGGGATTCTCTTCCGGGAAAGCTCAAGTATCTGGGAGTGGACGAGTATTATACCGGCTGGATATACCGGCTTTCGGCCTGTTATCCCGAATTCCCGGTCGGAAAGGCAATCGAGGATATCCTGCAGAGTGATTTCCACCTGACCAAGGGGAACTACCTGTATCCTCTCGTTGAAAACTATATCGCCAAATACAACGCCGAGTACGGAGAGGCCGACCGGCAGAGGAGGCAGGAGGAAACCATGCGCAACCGCCGCAAGACGCTCGAGCTTCTGGGGGTCGCGGTGAGGGACCAGCAGGAGATCCTGCAGCTCGCCTCCGTGGCGCCCATGGTGCTGGACACCGCCCTGAAGGAAACCTGGGGGAACAAGAGGATCAAGAGCCCCACCAGGTTTATCCTGAGCCGTATGAGGCAGGCAGTTTCCGCATAGGAGCCGGAAACGCCGTGTTGACAATATGATGGAATTACCCTGAAAAGCTGTCCGCGAGGATGGCGGGAATAAATTTATAAATTTAAAAAACTCATCCTGCCCATCCGTGAGGACCGGCAGGAATCAAACGGAAAATACCATTAAAGCGACATAACCATGACATCACAGGAAGCCAATTCAATCCCGTTGGGAGACATCCTCTCCCATTACGGTTACGAGCCGTCCAGACGGTACGGCGGCTATGACATGTACCGTTCCCCCTTCCGTTCCGATACTTCCCCGAGCTTCAAGGTTTTCAGGGAGGAGAACCGCTGGTATGATTTTGGGGACGGTACGTATGGCAGGGCGGTGGATCTGGTCATGCGTGTGGAAAACTGCTCCTTTCCGCAGGCCATGAAGGAACTCGGAAGGATGAGGACCTCCCCGCAGCTTTCCATGCCTTCGATACGGAAACCGGAAACGGTGTCAGGAAGGCTTCCGGCAGCCGCCCCAATGACCGTCCTGAAGGTCATTCCCGTTCAGAACAGGCATCTGCTTGACTACGCCGCCTCACGTGGCATTGACGGGGAGATTGTCCGTAAATACTGTGTGGAGGTCCACTACTGTTTCGAGAGGAATCCGCGTGAGAAATATGCGCTCGGATTCGCCAACGACCACCGGGGTTTCGAATTGCGGAACAGCATGTTCAAGGGGTGCGCCTACGCCAAGGATATTACCTGCATCAGTGAAGGCAACAGGTCCTGCGCCGTTTTCGAGGGCTTTTTTGACCTTCTCAGTTTCAAGCAGTACGCAAGGGAGCATCCGGAGATGCCCGCACTTGGAAAGCTGGACGTGTGCGTATTGAACTCCACGGCCATTGTGGACCGTTCAAAGGATTTCCTTTCAAAGTATGAGAAGGTACACGCCTTTCTCGACAACGACGCCCCGGGGCGCGGGGCACTGGGAAAGATACGGAGTTTCCTTCCTGAAAACGTGATACTGGTGAACGAGTCGGAACGCCTGTATCCCGGGTGCAATGATTTTAATGAATTCCTGCAGAAGGCCGGATGTCCGGCAGCGGGACATGAAATATGAAGAGCAAAAAAAACAGAACGATGAAAACATTTGAGGAAATATACCGGGATGCGGCAGTCCGGAACGGCTGCAATGCCGGGAAAACATTTGCGAGGGTCATGTTCGAGGAGGGCATGAGCCAGAACCTTGAGCGTTGCATGGACAGGGCCGCCGGTTCCCATACAGACCTCATGGCCTTTGCCGGATGGTTCGGAAAGCGTCTGGCCAGGGAATCTGTCAGGTGCAATGCCGCCCGCGTGAACTTCTCCCAGGACATAACAATAGAAGGCAGGAAATACACCACCTGGTTCGGTACGGTCGAACGTGCGGAAGAGATTGCCGGAAGACTGCTGTCATCCGGCCCGTCAGATGACCTGAAAACGTTGTTGAAAGAAGCCGTACTGACCGGCTACGATTTACAGAAGGATGATTTTGATGAGGATTAAACGATCAAGCATGAAACTGAACAATGACATACCGGATAAAATCATGGAACGTATCCGCAAGCTGATGCGTCTGAAGGAGTCCACCACTTCCGAAGGTGAGGCACGGGAAACCGCCCTAACATGCTGCCATGACGCGCTTATTGACAAGTACCTGGAAAAAATAGGAGCCGGCACTTCAAAGGCACATCCGAGAAAGACCGGAACCGACCGCTCCGCGTATTACTCAGGCATGGGTGACGGCAGGAACATCAGTCTGAACCGGCAGATAAAAGGAGGTGGTATATGACAGTATTGTGGATATCATTTGCGGCCCTGTATGCACTGGGCATGCTGTGGCTTGCGTATCAGATCAGGACCGCCCCCAGTGATCTGGATTTATGGGGCGAGGAAATAGAATAAACCGTTAAAATCATAATAGTATGTACTTTATACATTATATACAGACTTATGCGTCGGTCAATAGGAAAGGCAGCGAGCTCCAGAGCCATATCCTGAAGTTCAAGGACTGCCTGCTCAAGGACCGGAACGCACTGGATGATCTGAAAGAGGAGATTCATTGCCGGATAGAAGAACTGGATGCCAGGTATCCGCGTACCCAACCCCTGCATTTCGATGCGGGAAACGATTCCGGAAGATGGTACATCCATGTGAAAGGAAAGCCGGACAATCTTGTATGCATCATCTCCATTGCAAAAGTGAGGAACCTGCTGGGAAAAGGCATAGTTTCCTTTCCCGGGAAAGACAAGGACGGAGAGAAAGGATGAGGAACACATACTGGTTTGCCGTGGACTATAACGGTACGGGACATCTTTTCACCTGTCCTCCCGAAAGGGACACGGGGATGTGGACCGGCGAGGAAGCCCTTTACATCCCCAAAGGACAGTTCGGAGAGATGTTTCCGCGAATCACCTGGCAGGACGCGCCGGTGGTGGTGACCCTGGAGGTGCTTCCCTGCGTGGAGACCCGGCGGCTGCGTCTTGTCAAGCGCTGCCTCCATCTTCTGCGGAGGCATACCGGCAGGAATCAGTCAAAGGATATGGAGGATTCACAATAACTCCCCCTGATGGTAGATGTATTAAGAAAGTTGAAGCTATAAGTTGGATTTAATACAATAAGACCTATGGAAGCATTAACGGCATTACAATGGGCAAAAGAGGGTTATGTACCTAACGCTGATGCGGTAGGTGAAGAACGTTGGACTAATTGTTTTCACGGGCAGAAAGCAACATACTACAAAGACAACGAAGTTCACAAAGACTCTGAAACTGCAAAGGACATGCTTAGAGCTAAACGAAAAGAGCACAAAAAAGCATCAGATAAAAGGGACGAGAAGCGAAAAAAAAACATGGCTTATCGAGAGAACATGAAAACAGAATGGCAGTGGCTCCAGGAAGGTAGGATACCGAATCCGAATGCACGGTGGGAATATGGCGAGATTCTGAACAATACATTCAACGTGTGCAGTTACGGCAGCAAATATTGCTATTGTCATATTGATGAAACACATATACCCAAAGATAGTGAAGAGCTACAGAAAGCCATTTTTGATTTTCAACGGAAATAGCTGGATATGACTATAAACGATATAGAAAGGAATGAATTATGAATAAAAGAACAATTCAAATAGATGTTATCGGTCCGATAGAAGAAACTGAATTAATGAAATGTAAATTGTATGTTGATGGTCGTGTGTGTGTAATCGGAATGTCACGATATGACTATGAAGAGTTAATGCGAGAAAAAGTGTTTATCCGGGATGGTAAGAGCGTTGATTCTGCTGGTGTGATAAACACGACTAACACTTTCGTTGAAGATGATTAATATTAAATTAAGAATGAGTATAGAACAAATTATATTCAACCTTCTCAATAAGAACGCTCATACATGGGTTAGATATTGGCAACAAAAGGAGATGTCAGGTTTAACAATGCCCGGAGAATATATTGAGATAAGGACTTTTTTCTTATCAGGCATCGAACTTTCTGATTTTTTAGAAGCCGGATTCAAAATCAATAAAATACAATCTCAAAAAATAGATGCAGATGCCTATTGTGACATTCTGCTAAATAAAACCGATTAAAAATGGAAATACAAGGAAAAGTTATCGCCGTACTTCCCATAAAGGATGGGGTCGGCAAAACTTCCGGCAATGAGTGGAAGAGCCGGGAATTTGTCCTCGAGACGGAGGAAAGCAGACCGCAGAGCCTGTGCCTGCAGCTGATGAACGCCAACATCGACCGGTATGCGGTTGAAGCCGGCCAGACTGTGCATGTGAAATTTGACTGTTCCGCCCGCCAGTGGGAGAACCGGTGGTTCAATACCCTGACGGCCTGGGAGGTGACCGTCATCAAAGCAAAGGAGGCATGAGAATGAATACGGGAAAAAAGCTGTTTCTGTGTGCGGGACTGCTGGCATTCTTCCTGTCGGTATCGGCACAGTCCTACTCATTGCGTACCAATGTGATCGGTCTGGCAACGACCAACCTGAATCTGGAGGCTTCCATGACGCTGAACCGTAAATGGTCACTGCACCTGCCCGTGCAGTACAACCCGTTCAAGTTCGGCCGCAACCGGCAGTTCCGCAATTTCTATGCGGCCCCCGGAGTACGCTACTGGCTGCTGGAAAGCTACATGGGCGGATTCATCGGCATGTACGGTACGGCCGGCACCTACAGCGTGGGGAACCTGTTCGGCAACAAGTACCGCTACGAGGGGGAAGGCTACGGAGTAGGTTTAAGTATCGGGAAGGCCTACCAGATAGGCAGGCGCTGGAACCTCGAATGGGAAGCCGGTGCGGGTGCCGTATGGCTGGCTTATGACAAATATCTGTGCAAACGCTGCGGGGACCTTGTCGGACAGGAGTACGGCTGGCATTTTCTTCCGACCCGTGCAGCTCTCAATGTCGTGTATCTTTTTTAAGCGGGAAGGATGAGGACTACAAGACGTATCATACCGTTTGCACTGCTCTCGGGCCTGCTCCTTTCCTGCGGATCGGAGCACCGTCTGGCACGCGTGCGCATCTCGCAGCCCGGGGTGAGGGAGGCGACAACGGATACGGCCTGCAAGGTGCCGGAACAGATAGCATGGACAGACGACAAGGGTGAGCGGCATATCGTCACGCGGGCCGAGAAAGACAGCGTGACCGGTGAGGAGATCACTTCCGTGGAACTGTCCGAAATCACCGTAATGGCCAGAAGCAAGCAGGTGGCGGAAAGAAACGGGAAGATAAACCTGGACTTTGTCGTGACGGTTCCGGGAGAGCTGATCAGCAACAAGTGGCAACTCCAGCTGGCCCCGGTGGCCTACAAGCCTTCGGATACGTTATATCTGGACAGGATCTTCCTTTCAGGGGCTGACTTTGCCAAGATGCAGAAAAGAGGCTATATGCGCTACCAGGCGTTCATCAACTCCATCATACCCGACAGCCTGTACCTGCAGAAACTGTTTGACGGGAAAGGCTACAGGAAGGCACTGGCCGAACTGGAAGAGGAATACTTCCAGGCCTGGAAGCACGAGGTGCTGCAGAAAGAACGCTGGATTGACTGGTCGGACAAGGCCAATGCCCGGTTTGCCCTGTTCAACTGGCGTGTCGAGCAGAACCGGAGAGCCATCGCCGGCTACAATTCAATCCTGGAGCATCTTCCCGCCTACTGGATGACCAGGGAGCTTGAAGGGAAATATATCCCTTCCAGATGGAGGATGTTTGCCGAAGACGGATATAAGATCCGTACCCGGAGCATCTCCCCTGAAGATTCCGCCACCATCACGAGGCGTTTCACCGATTACGGCAAGATGGCGGAGAACCAGAAGAGAAAGGAACAGGCCGGTGCCATGTATGACAAATATGTGCGTTTTCCGTATGAGCCGGCCCGTCTGGATACGGTCATCCGGGAAGGGAACAAGTTCGTCTATTATTACAAGCAGGAACTCCCGGCCACGGAAAACACGAAAAGGATAGATCTGACGCTTGACGGACTGATCCTTTCCAAGGACGAGACACGTACCCCGCTTCCGCCGTCGGACACGATCACCTATTTCATCTCGAGCATGGTGCAGTTCCTTGACCGGACTCCCCGCTATAAAAAGAAGATTGTCACCCGCAAGGACGAGGTAAGCCTGCGCGCATACGTGGCCTATAAGACAGGCAGTACCGAGTTCCGGGAGGAAACCGGAAACAACAGGTCGGAAATCGACAAGGTGTTCAAGGCGATACGGAGCATAAACTATACAGGAGAGTTCCTCATAGACAGCGTGCTGATGACCGCGACCTCATCTCCGGAGGGTGATGCGGGGATGAATCTGTTCCTGTCCAGGGGACGTGCGACGGAACTGAAAAAGTACCTTGCAAGACGTACGGAGGATGCGGAAGGCGTTGACACCATCTTCCGCCCTGCATGGCGGGGGGAAGACTGGGAAAGGCTGCGCGGACTTGTCGCAAAAGACGACACCCTGAGACACCGGCCGGAACTGCTCCGGATCATGGAGGAAACAAGGAATCCGGACATCCGTGAGCACGCCCTGAGAAAATATCCGGAGGATTACAGGAGAATCCGGGAAAAGCATTATCCTCTCCTGCGCGGAGTGGAATTCCTGTTCCATCTCCACCGGCGGGACATGATTCAGGACACGGTTGTGATGCCGGTCATCGACAGCACCTATATGGCTGCCGTGCGGATGATAGAGGACAGGAGGTACAAACAGGCTCTTGCCCTGCTGGACGAGCACTACCCGGCAGACTATAATACCGCTGTCTGCCTCATGTCGCTCGGCTATGACGCCCGTGCGCTTGAGATCATGCGGGAACAGCGGGACACATCAGACCGGAACTACCTGCTCGCCATCCTGTACAGCCGCCTGGGGCGCAAGGAGGATGCCGTCAAGTCATATGTCAGGTCATGCGACCAGGATGCCGGCAAGATATGGCGCGGACGGCTGGACCCCGAAATAAACACGCTTATTGAAACTTATAATTTATACAAAGATGAATATTGACAGAAAAGTACTGGTACTTGCGTCATTCCCCGCAATAATGCTCGGCGGCTGCAATTTCAATGAGGACTTCTGTATCCGGGAAGGAGAACTTGTAGCCTGGTGCGATTTCAGCGGAATAAAGGAAAAGCCGCCTGTCCCCCAGGAAAGACACGTCATCCCTTTCGGAACGGATGTGCCGTATTCCGAAGGGACAACGTTCACACAGGATACACTCCGCTGGAGCCTGCCCCAGGGGGCATACAGGTTCCTGTTCTATACGGGGAACTATGAACTGCTGGACAGGAATGACTATCATGAGACGCGTCTGTCCGTCCGGACTGACACCATTGACGGGGAGGCGCACATTTCAGAGGTACAGAAATTCTGCTGTTCCTCGGCCTTCAGTGAAAGGCTTGAATATCGGAATCCCAAACGGGTAAGGATACAGCCTGCGGCTTTTGTCCAGAAACTGAACATAAAGATTAACGTGTCCGGCAACACCGTACCGTTGTCCGGCTTGAACTGTACCCTTTCGGGAATCTCTACGGCCAGGTATCTGGCCTCCCGTGAAAGGACCGGAACCGCAAGTGCGACCGCCTCCTTCGCAAAGAAGGCCGACAATGTATGGACGGCGGGCCTTTATGTGTTCGGATTCAGTCCGGCGGCAGAGAACATTCTTGCCGTAGAGGTTCTGATGAAGGAGGAGGACTCCGTATTCAATGAACGGCAGTCAGTTGACCTGACCCCGTATCTGCGGGGATTCGACGGTGACGAGATCTCGCTGGAGCTGGACCTGCACATCGGCAGGGAACTGGAGATTGGCGGGCCGGTCATCATCCCGGACTGGGAGGACACCCCCGAAACGGAATTTCCATAAGACTATAATTATAACAAAACCAAATCAACAAGAAAAATGAAAACAAGAATTATGATTTCGGCAGCGGTAATTGCCGCCGGGATGCTGGCTTCATGCAGCAACAAGGAAATAGTGGACGAACAACCGGAAACAGACGGGGTTTCAGCCTCCGTACTGAATATTGTGCCGACAGTCGGCACGGACACGAGGGCCGGCTTCGTGCCGAAAACCGAATGGGCGGTAAATGACGCCATGGGGCTGTTCATGTACAAGGCCACCGGATGGGGGGACGCCTATCCGCGTTATGACGCGCAGAACAACAAGTCCACAAAAACAGCGGCCGGATGGAGCCAGGCAAAACCCGTCTATCTTCTTTCGGACAAGGCGACGATATGGGCGTATTACCCATACAACCAGGCCGTCGCTGACGGTACCAAAGTCCCCGTTCCCATCAATGCGGGAACCTCTGTCGACTACATGTGGGGAAAGAGCACAAACCAGGTGTCGGTCATTGAAACGGATGCCGTCATTCCCATGAAACATGCATTGTCCCAGCTCGTCATCCGTCTGAAAGTTTCTCCGGAATATCATAATGACGGCAACCTGACATCCGCGAAACTGAAATCCAAGGCGGCCAAGTTCGGAACCTCGGGGACAATGAACCTAAACGACAACGGAAGGATCATCTTCTCCCCGACATCCACGGAACTCTCATGGACTCCCAACACGACCATTCCGGCACAGGGGAACCCGTCGGTAGACTTCGCCGCCGCAATCTATCCCATGAGCCTGGCATCCGGAGAAGTCAGCATGGAGGTCGTCATCGACGGGGCAACCTATACCTATTCCATTCCCCAGATAAGCTGGGAAGCCGGAAAGAGATATATCTATTCGATAACGATGCGCTCCAATGACGCGGAAATCGGAGGCGAGAACGGACAGTCCGTAACCATCGAGCCATGGGGTTCAAGCGAATCCGACGTAACGCTTGTACCGGTCAAATAAATTACAGAACAACAGGGGACTCCGGTCCCCGTCCTAAAAAAACAATCATGGTAAAATCAATAACAACGATAATCTGCGGCTTCCTTGTCCTGCTGTCCGTATCCTCCTGCCGGAAGGAACAGGAGGAGCCATGCCCGGAAAACGGCCGTGTCACCTTTACCGTCGCCCAAACGCGTGCCACCCAGGAAGGCACGTTCGAAAAGGGAAACTCCATAGGCGTATTTGCCATCGAGCCCAAGACCGGCGTGTACTGGGCCACAAATAACAAATACACCTATGACGGCCGGGCATTCAAACCCGCAACGGAAGAGGACAACATCATTGTGACGGTGGGGACCGATCTTGACTTCTATGTATATTATCCTTTCAAGGAGGGGCAGACAGACATCACCGCCATATCCCATTCCATAGGAGACCAGCAGGAAAAGTCCGGATGGCTTTCAGCCGATTTCCTGACAGCGTCCTATACGGACGTAATACAGGACTATACGATACCGCTGCATTTCGAGCACCGGCTGTCGACCGTGGAGGTCCGGGTGGAAGGAAGCGACCGCGTGGACGGCGCCCGTATGGAAAATGTGAAATACGGCAGCCGGTTCAACCTGCTTACCGGAAAAACCGTTACGGACGAGACCAGGGGAAGCTATGCCATGTACAGGTACAGTTCCGGGAACCTCACCACGGTATTCCGGATGACCATACCCGCCCAGACCCTTACGACAACCTCCAATTACATAACCCTCACAGGAACCCCGGACATGAAGCTGCGCGGCACTTCCGACATGACCACCGAACCCGGCAGAATCCACAACTACCGGATAGATTACAAGATACGGATAACCGTCCTTGACTATCCGCAGGGTGGAAGCACCACAGGTGCGGGCCTGTACGACATGGGAAGCACCTGCACGGTCACCGCGTCCGTGAACGGCGGTTATGAGTTCGCAGGATGGTACGAGGACGGCAGGATCGTGTCGAATGACACACGGTACAGTTTCGAGGTACTGTCGGACCGTACACTCGAGCCCAGGTACCGTAATTATGGCGGCTGGTCGGTCACCCTGACGGCAAATCCCTCCGTCATCGGCTGGCAGGGCGGCAGATCTTCCCTTGTGGCGGGAGCCTCACGCGGAGTGTTCGTCAACGGAGTGGCAGAAAACACACAGACGGCTGTCCCCTCCCTCAGCGGAGGAGCAGAAGGATTCCTCCTTTCAGGGAATACGGTGACAGTGTCGGAAAACCTGTCAGGCTCATCCCGGAGCTGTGTGTTTACGGCAAGTCACGGAGGAAGCTCGGCCACGGCCACAATCACCCAGGAGGGATCTCCGGTAAGCTATTATTTCAGCTATGCGGATGGCGGAACCAGCCATAGTGAGCGTGTCGAATCCAGTTCTGGTTCGTTTATTTTGGACATAACAAGTTACAAGAAAACGGGCAACTCTACAAAAGCCCTTTCCTGGAGCGCATCCGGTGACAGCTGGATTCATGTGAACGGCTCGTCGGTAAGCTACGAGGAGAATCCGGCAAAGGAAATACGTAGTGGAAATGTCACACTCACACAAGAGGAAAGCAACATGAAGCTGACCCTGACTGTCAGACAAAAGGGAAAGACTTCCATTGACATCGAACAATAACAAAAAATCAATTGAATGCGGTTATGAAAATAGACATATACAAACCGGTTGTCCTGTTCCTGCTACCGGCAGTCCTTGCGGGCTGCTCGGGTGAACGGGAGCCCTTCCCGCAGGGCGGGAAGGCCGGACTGAGGATAGAGAGCTGCTCCAGCCGTGGCGGAACTGACGGAAGTCCCACCCTTGTGAAAGATTTCGGAATGGTGCTGCTTGACGATACGGGCGGCGGTTATGCCGGAGCCGTAAACCCGCTGCATGTAACATACGGGGAAGGCTGGATCTTTCCGGAGGTCACACTCACGGAGACCCCCTGCAGGCTGTTCGCATTCTCCCCTTTCGCCGCCATCCCGGGAAAGGAGCTGCCCCTGAGCCTGGTCCCCCAGACCGACTACCTGGCATCCGGGGAGATACGCCTGGACTGGCAGAACCGGTCAGCGGACATAGGGATGGAACACCTGCTCTGCCTGCTGGAATTCACCATAGAGGGCAGCAGCGCGTGCACTCTGAGTGTGGAGGATGTTCCTACAGGCGGCACTTATGACCTTGCCGGCGGCAAACTGTCGGCAGGCGAAAAAGGTACGGTCCCCTCGGAGGGGAACACCCTCCTTCTGCTGCCGGGCAAGGCGGGAAACAACAGGGTCGTGATCCGTTTTCAGGAGAACACATACGGCTGGCTGCTGCCGGCCGTCACCCTGGAGGCCGGGAAAAGATACGGATATGCATTGTCCCTGGGCAAAGAAGGGGGACTCATTCTTTCCGGTGTAAGTGTCCGTCCCTGGCAGGAAGGAGAAGACTATAACGGAACTATCAAACCTAACAAATAATAACAAAATGAGAAATTTTACAGGAAAAAAATTGTTTCTGACTGTCATGTCTGCATCATATACACTCCGGGGATTCGCCCAGGATGCCCGGGGAGCGATCAATGATGTCCTGGACAGTTTTACACTGCCCGTGTTCGGCGGTTTTATGCTTGGAGGTATCATTCTGGGCCTTATCCAGCAATGGGACAATATCATCGACAAGGAGAACAGGGGCACGCGAAAGGAAGGATTCGTCGCCCTGGGCTGGTATGTCGGCTTTGCATTGCTGGCCGCAGTCGTGGTGTCCGCCGTAAAGAGTGCCATTTCCGGTATCAGCCTGTCGATATGAGATACAGGATCAGAAAAGGACTGGAGAGCCCCTGCATGATACGGGGGCTTCTTTCCGGGGACTACTGGATATTCGTCGGCTGTTGTTCCGCCGCTTTCGTCCTGTTCTTCCTCGGCATCCGTGCGGGGATATCCGCAGGCAACTGGAACCTGCCGGTCCTGGTGCTCGTCATCTCGCTGCCCACCCTGCCGCTACTTCTATACAAGCTGAAAAGAAAGGCACGGCCCCAAAAGTTCAAGGAGACGGGAAAAGAGATAAACATCAGTAATCTGGACATAAACAGGGTATTAACAAAAAAGGAGCATAATGAAATCAGAAGAGGCATACAGCATACTTGACATTGTCAGTGAATCGGAGGGCCAGGGCGTCGTCCTGACCCGCAGCGGCAGCATATGCGTTTCTTTCGAACTCCGGGAACCGGAATGCTATTCCCTGACTCCGGAGGATATCGACAGGAGGGACGGCATGTTCCGGGAAGCCTTCAAGTTTCTCCCGGACGGTACATATGTGCACAAACAGGATGTGTTCCTCAAGGAAAGGTACTGTCCGGACATTGCCGGCGGTTCTTTCCTTGACCGGGCCGATGCGCGGCATTTCCGGGGACGACTGTATGTCAGCCATACCTGCGTCATGCACTTTGTACTTTCCGGACTCAAAAGTCTTGAGAAGGCCTACATATCCTCACCCCTGTCCTATAAGGAGAACCTCCATAAGGAGGACCTCGCCAGGCTCGATGAATTCCTCGAGGGAGTTGACAACGCCGTCGGCATCATCCGGAGCATGCGTGATACGGAGATAGCCCCGATGTCAGGGCAGGAAATGCGGGACTTCACGGCCGGATACACCACCCTGTTCGACGCCCCGGGGGCGGTTGTGGACATACATGCCGACACGGAACTCCGCACAGGAAAGAAACGGGCACGCTGTTTCGCCGTCTGCGATGAGATCTTTCTCCCTGACGGCAGCCTGGATTCCTGTGTACGGGACGACTCCCTTCCTCCCGCCGGCTCCCTGCTGTACCATCCGATGCTGGAGCGGCTTGGGATGTACCTGCCGTACAACCACATCGTGAACCAGGTGGTTTTCTTTGAGGGGAACGGACGGCTGCGCGAGCGGATCGCCCGCAATATCGACATTTATGGAAGCAATTCCGGCATGAGCAGGTCCATCAAGGTACAGTACCAGAAACTGGACGAGCTCCAGCAGGAAATCCTTGAGGAGAACGAGACACTGGTACGCAGCTTCTTCTCGGTCTGTGTGTTCGACGAGTCGGAGGCCGAACTGGAGAAGGCCGACAAAAAGATCAGGGAGACGCTCAACCTGGCCCGTCTCGGGTATTATATTCCCGGATATGAGAACCTGGCTGCGGTGCATTTCGCCTGCGTCCCCGGCCAGATCCACCTGATGCCGCGGAAATACCTGTTCCTGACCACCCTGCCCATGGCATTGTGCTTCTTTCTCCAGTGCGGCAGTTTCAGGAATGACAGCGAGGGCATCTATGTGCATGACAGGATGTACCAGGTCCCTCTGAGAAAGGACATCTGGGATGCGGGCAAAAAGAGGGTCAATGCCCGTAACGGGATGGTCATAGCCGGAACCGGCGGCGGCAAGTCCGCCTTTACCCTGAACCTTACCCAGCAGCTCATCGAGCAGGACTATACGGTCGTGGTGGTCGAGTTCGGAAAGAGCTTCAGCCAGCTCTGCAGGCTCTATCCGGACATCTCCCTGCACGTGGACTACGACGGCAGGACGGCGCTGGGCATCAACCCCTTCGACCTGCAGGGGGAGGAACTGGACAACGGAAGCATCGAGATGCTCTCGGGGGTCGTGCAGAAATACTGGAGGCACATGTTCACAAAGGACGAGTCGGAGAAGGAGGTGGCCCTCACCCGTTTCATCCAGGACTATTACGAGAATGTCCGTGAAGGGCACAATTTCGAGAGTTTCTACAACCACGTGACGGAACATTACCCCGAGATTCTGGCAAGGAAGCACATCCCCAAAGATTATTTCTCCCTGGAGTCCTTCAGCCTGAACTGCGGCGAGTTCCTGCCCGGCAGACGCTACGAGAACGTATGCAAGGATACGGGAACGGACTTCTCGGGAAAGAAGTTCATCGTGTTCGAACTGACGCAGATCAAGCAGGACAGGTTTCTGAGCAACCTCGTGATGGGCATGATATTCACCGTCATACAGAAGAAGCTGCTCAGTGACCGGAGGAAACGGGGCGTCCTGATCTTTGACGAGTACGGCGAGACCGCGCAGATGGTCGATACGGCCACGGGAACCGGGATACACAGCTCCGTGGCCTTCTGCTATCAGAAGATCAGGAAGGAGAACGGGGCGGTGTACACCATCATCCAGAATCCCGACCAGCTGCCGGAGAACGAGCACACAAAGAACATCATAGCCAATACGGACATGCTGTTCGTGCTTCCCACCAAGGAGGTCATCTACCAGTCCGTCATAGACAGGTTCAGGCTGACCCATCCCGGACAGATAGCCCTGATGAAGTCCATGAGGAACAGTTTTTCGGGACAACGGCCCTATTCGGAGTGTTTCATGCGGCTGGGGGAACATTACGCCACCGTCACCCGCCTGGAGTTCTCAAGGGAGAAATTCCTTGCGTTCCAGACGGAGGGGGAGATATGGTCGGACCTTGAGGAGAAGAACCGGAGGATGTCCATGGAGGACGCCATAGAGGAATATATAAGGGAACATCAATAAGAAACAACAAAAACAAGAACAAATGAAGAAATTACTTTTATCCATGCTCGTGCTGATGACGGCGGCAACCGCATCCGCACAATGGGCGGTGGCGGACGCGCCCAACCTTGCACAGAACGTCAAGAACTTCTCGGAACTGCAAAAACAGGTGGGCTACCTGAAGGAGCAGAAAGACCGGCTGGACGAGACACTGGACATGATGCGCAAGGTCAACTCCGTCATCTCCAGCTGTGAGACCGCCAAATCAATCATAGAGAGACAGGGAAGGCTGTCAGAGAAGTGCATAGACCTGGTGACGAACAAAAAACTGGGCACGTCAACCCTGCAGACGCTCACATCCAGCCTTGACCTGGTCATGCTCAACAACACACGGCTCATCAGCCTGTCAAGGACCATACTCTCCACAAGCGTGAAGATGAACGACTCCGAGCGGCTGGCCGTCCTGCAGGAGATAGAGAGACAGACCATCGAGCAGGAAAGGAAGGTCTCGAAGGTATCCCGGATCATATCCCAGTATGAAAGACTGAAGAGAAACCTGAGATAGACATGGAAGAGGCATACAGCAATCTGAACAACGCATACCTGCAGATCAAGGGGATGATAGTGGTGGAGGGATTCTATGCCCTTGTTGCCGGATTTGTGATTACCACCTTTGTATTCAAGCTTGCAGGTATCATCAAGGAGATGGTTCACGAAGGCAAGGGATTCAATGCAAAACAGTTTTATGAGCTGGGCAGGGAGTACATCCTCTGCATAGCCCTCATCTGCATCATGCCCGTGTTGCTGGACACGCTTGAGACCGTACTTGCATACGCCGCGGACAGGCTGATGGAGTCGCTCGCCGCCGGAGGGGTCTACAATCCGGACAATATCTGGAAGAAGCCGATCGAGCAGGCCTTCGACGACCTGATGAACAGTGACATCATCGACATAGCGGTCAACGGGCTGGACACGACCTTCAACTCCCTGCTGGCGGGAGCGGTGGGCAGCTTCGGGGGAGTCGCATACGACTACCTCATGCTGGTGTTCCTGTGCACGCGCTACCTCATCCTGATACTGCTCGAGGTCATATCGCCCCTGGCGATAGCCTGCCTGTACAACAGCGACACCCGCAGTTCCTTCTACACATGGGCCAGACAGATGGTCGGGTGCTACATGCTGTATCCGGGATTTGTCATCGCCAGCGTGTTTTCTGATCTGATTGTAGTGAACTATGTACAGCAGCGCCCCTGGTCGATAACGCTCATGGTGATATTTTCCTTCCTGCTGAAACTGGCGATGCTCGCCACGGTGAAAGCAACGGTTAACAAATGGTTATAGCTGATATGATGGACATAAAGAACATACTTAAAGATTTCTCCCGCCTGGCGGAAGCCAGAAAGAACCATACGTTCCGCACCAGGCTGGTATTCATATTCTGTGCCGCCACAATAGCGATGGTGCTGTTTTTCAGCTACAGGGTGGTAAACAGCGCGATGGACAAGATCCTGGTCGTCAATGAAGGCGGGGAACTGCTCCGCTTCAAGGCCATGCAGCAGGATCTGCTGTATGAATCCCTTTTAAAGAACCATTGCTACCATACGGCCTATTATCTGAACAGTTTCGACAGGCTCTCCCTGCAGGAGAACCGGGCACGCGCCCTGTTCCTGGTCAACAAGCCGGACGCGAACACCATATTCGCCAAATACCAGGCTGACAGGGGGTACGGCGACGCCCTGGAACTCGGAGTGGTCTACAGGACGGAGTTCGAGAAGATGCTCTCGGTATCCGTCAGCGGGGACGAGTATCACGTCACCTTCTCGTCAGTCCTGAGCATCATCAACGGAAATGATGTCAGGAAGATACGGATTCTCAGCGAGGGTACCGTCATACGTACCACACCACGTTTTCCGGAGAACACTTCCGGATTTTTCTTCCGGACATACAACCAGCGATACGAGATGCCATGACAAAAACTGAAAGGAGCAGAATAGTGGCGCTGGGGGGTATAGGAGCCGTGATCATCCTGCTGGTATGGGGGATCATCGCCACATTACCGAAAAAAGAGGACGGCAGGGAGGAAGAAGTGAGGCTGCGCTCTGAAATCAAGGACAACTTCACGCTCAAGGACATGCTCGGGAGTGTGGAAAAGGAAATGGAGAACCGGAGAGAAAACCGCATGCCCGGTGGAGGGAATTACGGAATGGATGAACCGGAGGACACCGTTTCCCCGGAAAGCGAGATACAGCGCATCCGGGAACTGATCAGACGCAACGAACAGACCCTCGGAAGCGGTCCGCTGTTCGGAACGGAACAGCCCGCCCCCTCCGCCTTCAGGGAGAAGGAGATGACGGACGGTGAGGAGGAGAAACCGAGGAAGACGGAACCGGAGGACACGGTTCCCGAAGAGACTCCCCGGAGAGGATTCAACAGCGTGCGCCTTGTCCGGCAGGACGAGAGGAACGTCATACGGGCATTCGTACATTCCACACAGACGGTCATGGTCGGAGCGACGCTGAAGATGCAGCTGGCGGAGAACTGCCTTACGGACGACGGACAGCGCATCCGCAAGGGAACACCGGTGTTCGGGGAGGTGACCGGAATCGACGGGGAACGGGTACTGGTCAAAATCACCTCGGTGAATCTGGCCGGGAACATACTTCCCTTTGAAAAGGAGGTGTATTCCGAGGATGCCATGGAAGGCATATACGTTCCGGGAAATGCCAAGGCGGAAACCATCAAGGAGGCGGAAGCCGCGGGTGTCAGCGGAACGAACACAAGTATTTCCGGGGGACTTGACATGGGAAGCCAGATAGTGGCGGGCGCGGCGAACAGCGTCATCAACGCGACCAAGTCGGCCGCAAGCAAGAATATCCGAAAGATAAAGGTGACCATCAAGACGAACTACCGGATACTGCTGAAGGATGCAAAAAAATAGAAATACAGATTAAGCAGGAAAGGATAAGGACAATGGCGAAAGTATATGTGGCAAGCAGCTGGAGCAACGAATACCAGCCACGGATCGTGGCTTTTTTAAGAGAACGGGGGCATGAGGTGTATGACTTCAGGAACCCTGAAAGAAAAACGGACTTCTGCTGGTCGCAGATCAGCGGGAACTGGGAGAAAATGGAAACAGACGAGTACCTGGACGCGCTGGAGCATCCGCTGGCAGAAGCGGGATGGATGAAGGGGTCCGGAAAGAAAGTGATAGTATATCGGCGGCCACAGAGACCGGAACTGATGTACAATCTCTTTGACGGGATATTCCCAACGGTTGCGGATGTGGCACGCTTCCTGAAGGAGTTTGATGAAATGAATAATCATGCAGTTGTATGACATGGAAAAATTCTGGTACTATGCACTTTCTGCCCTTCTGGTTATCTGCCTGAATGGATATATCCTACTCCTGTTCTCAGGGAAACTGGAAAATTTCATTCTCAGTATCGGGACTTTTGTAAAGAAGGCCATGCGAAAAATTAAAAAGTATTTAAAGGGGAAAAGGCATCCGCTAATCAGGAAGTGAAGTGCCTGTAAACTATTATAAACGGACTCTGAAAGTGACAATAACGAATGATAAAAACTGAATGATATGGAAGAATTCTTATCGAAAAACGGCTCTGTGACCATCTTGCTTTTCTGCTTTCTTCTCAGCCTTAATATTGTTTCCCACATTTTGGGCTTTTGGAAGAGTTACTATGAATATTCAAGGAAAAAAGAAGAAGGCGTCAGAAAGGGACCGGACAGATGCAAAGAAGCGTCCATGAAATAGATTTGCATGATATCAGGGAGAGGAAAGACCGGTTGACGGCGTGACACGCTTCCTGAAGGAATTTGACAGATTGAATAACTTAAAAACTGTATGACATGGAAGAACTTTGGAACAAGCTTGGGGCTTGGGGATATGCTGTCCCTATCCTTATGTTACTCTGTTTAAATATACTCTTGTTTACTGACATCTTTGAAAAGATTATAATAAGATGTTGGGTATATCTGGAGAATATCATAAGGAAAAGAAAAATGAAACATCCATGAAATAAATTGCATGATATCAGGGAGAGGAAAGACCAGCCGTCGATGTGGCACGGTTCCTGAAAGAGTCTGATCAAATAAAGAATTAAAAAACGATGTGATATGGGAATTATTTGGGAAAAAGCAGATTACCTGATCCGACTATTATTCATCATAGTATTAGGAATTGCATGTATACTTATAGTGATAGCCCCTCTTTATGAGGCACGGAACAATCAGCCGGAATCTGGGTAGGAAGGCGGAACCGGAGGACTGCCTGAAGAGGACAAGGGAAAAATGAGAAAGAAAAAGAATGAAAATGAAAATAAAAACTAAAGCAAAATGGAAAACCTGTTGAGCCATGCCGGCATTTTCTTCACAATGGCTGCCGTACTGACATTTGAGGCAATCCTTCTCCGTCTGGCTTCAGAACCGGAAGGCGGGCGGGAAGTGAAGGCACGGAAAGGGGAAAGCCACCTGGGGGCATTCATACGTGAGAACTGGTACTGGCTGCTGTTGCTGTTTTGTGCGCTAGGAGCGCTTTGCTGTGCAATACTGAGATCCTGCATGATATGAATCAACAGGATACCTTCATTGCTTTTTGGTGGCTGACTGTGTGCTTATGGGCTTCTCCGCTTTCTTGCAAACAGTAAATGAATACGCGGATTTTATAAGGGAGTCAGTAATGTGCATTGTCTTTCTCTCCTTTCTTTTCCTTGAGTATGGAAATGCCACCCGCAATGAACTGCAGCAGATACATTACCGACAGAACGGTTGAGAATAGCTTGAAACGGTTGCACTCCTCATTCAGAAAAAATAAACAAATGAAAAGACTTATCATTACTGAAGAGGAAAGCATCGCCAAAGGGGTATAGAGTATCCTTGGATACCTCACCGGACTTATCGCTGAAAGAAGAATTCCGACCCCCGTATACAAAGCGGAACTGCCCGATGTGAAAAGTACCTGTTCGTATACAGGAAGTTCCCGGAAAAAACAGGTGAAGTGAAAAAAGGTCGGGTACAGCATAAAAGTACACCCCAAGAGGCAAATAAGGATCTTGACATAAGCGGGACCTATTTCAAGATCCTTGAGCAACTGATTGAGATTTGTATTCATAAGCAAACAACTTTAAAATTAGCATACAAAGATATAGAATTGAAAGAAAACCATGAAACCGAACAGAATTTACATAACAGGACTGTTCCTGTCCGTTTTCCTTTCAGGGAAAGCGCAGAAAATAGAGGAACTTCCGGCTGTTCCCCTACAGATAGGATACGAGAAGACCCTGCACCTGATATTCCCTACCGAGGTGAAGTATTACAGTATCGGCGGTGACTATGTCATCGGTGAGAAAGTCGGGAACTGCCCGGAGATCATACGCCTGAAAGCGGCCGAGGAGAATTTCCCGGGTGAGACTACCCTGTCGGTGGTGACAGCCGACACGAAGTTCTACTCCTATGCCATCAGCTATAACGCCCACCCGGTGGAGAACTATGTGCGTGTGGACGGCCAGGCGCCCGCGCCCCATACACTGCCGGTGGGAAAGGACAGGCAGATGTTCCTCATTTTCCCGGCCGGAATCACCTATGTGGACTATGGCAGTACAAATGTGGAGGTTGAAAAGGCCGAGGGAGTGGACAACATCCTGGCAGTGAAAGCCACCGGAGAGTTTACGGAAGACACGAACATCTCGGCAGTGGTCGAAGGGGGGAAATTCTACACTTTCAATCTCCATTATGCCCCTTTCCCGGAACGTTTCAGCTTTGTCATTGACAAGGAAAAGACGCAAAGGGTGGCCATCCTTGACGAGAGGGAACGGTCAAGCGAACAGAAGGAAAGGATCAGGCAGGCAATCTCGAAGAGGATTCCCCTGGACCTGGGACTGAAGGACAAGAATGCCGGCATGGAGTTCGAGGTCGGAAACATCTTCATCGACGGGGACATCCTGCTGCTGCGAATGACGCTGACAAACCGCACACAGATAGGCTATACGACGGATTTCATGCGGTTCTATATCCAGGATGCAAAGATTCACAAGAAGACGGCGGTGCAGCAGATCGAGCAGAACATCCTGTTCGCTTTCGACTACCCGGAGGAGATACCTGCACATGAGAGCCGGACGTTCACGGTGGCCATGAACAAGTTTACCATTCCTGACAAGAAAAGGCTCATCATCGAGATCCAGGAGAGGAACGGCGGCCGGCATTTTCTGTACAAACTTAAAAACAAGTCACTTCTGGGAGCGGAGGAAGTCTTCAGAAGCCTGCAGGAGCAGAAAACGGAAGATGAAGCGGACAGGATATTAAGGAGGATAGCCAGATGAGACTGCTGATGCTCATATTGTTCTTCCCCTTTTCTTTCGAGGGGGAAAACGGAAGGGAACTGCTCGATACGGCACTGGAAAAATGCAGCCGTCTGGAAAGCCTGGAAGCTTGCAGGGACATACTTTACCGGTACGGGGTGGCAGACAGGCTCCCTCTGTCATGTCCCCTGAAAGACAAGTTCAGGATAAGCAGCCCGTATGGAGGCAGGATTCATCCCATAACGGGAAAACATAGTTTTCATTCGGGAATCGATATGGCAGTGGAGCTGGCCGCACCGGTCCATGCCACCGCTTCCGGTACGGTCGTTTTCGCAGGAAGGAAGGGAGGCTATGGAAGATGCGTCATCATACGGCATTCCTACGGCTTTGAAACGCTTTACGCACATCTGGCAGCTTACTATACGACGGAGGGCAAAAAGCTCGGGAAAGGGGCTGTTATCGGCTTTGTCGGGAGCACGGGCAGAAGCACAGGCTATCATCTGCATTATGAGATAAGAAAGAACGGTAGAACTATAAAACCATACTGGTATGGATATGACAATTCAGGAAGAGATTGAACAGCTTGTATTAAGGTGCATCGCCGCCGACGGGCTGAAGGCATGCCCGAAGGATATTTCCTTTCTTGAGAAATACAGGCTGAAGAACCTGTACTTCCTCTCCGTGAGGTATCGGATGGAAGGAACTGACTGCCCGGAACTTGACCGGAGGGCGGAGGGGCTGATCAGATGGAACATTTATTCCACGGATTTCCCGCTCCTTCGCCGGGTGTATGCCAGGGAGGGAAAGGAGGCGTTGATGAGATGCCTGTACCTGGAGGAGGGGTATTTCCGCAGATTCCTGGAACAGACCGGACTGGAGGAGAGGATATGACGAGCCTTTCCGTTGTCAGCTACATAGAACGGATCAACCGGATGTACAGGCTGATCCGGAAGGAAAGTACCGGCAGCCGTGCGGAACTGGCCGGCAGGATGCGGGTGAGTGAACGGACCGTCAGCAACTACCTGGAGGAACTCCGGCTGATGGGGGCTGACATAAGGTTCAGCAAGACACGCAATACTTACTATTTTTTCAACCGGTTCGTGCTCTATGCGACGTTCGAGGCCCGCATCGATGCCGACGTGCTGGACGATAAGAAAAAGAAATGATACATACAATTATAATAAACCTTTAAAAAAGAATGAAGTATGAAACAAGTTAAATTTTTACTGTTGGCAGCGTTCGTGGCCATGTTCACGGGCTGCCAGAATGAGGAGATAATGGAACAGGATTCTGAAAAGGACGAATCGGTCCCTACCGGTGATACACGTATCATCATCGAAGGCGAGGGGATGCTGGAAACCTCAGCCCGCTCTTCAGACGGAAGGGTTGATTTTACCGGGGGGTATGCCACCGGAGCAGGACTGTATGACGGACGCAAAAATGTTCCTGTTGAAGCCCATCCTGATGCAGGATATGAGGTGAACTATTTTTATGGAGGGCCGGCTAATCAACCTAAGAAATACGATTATGCACAATCCGGGACTTCAGAGTTCGATGTTGACTTAGGCGGTCAGGACCATACTTTCCATTGTGGATTCAAGGAAAAAAAACGCACACTGACGACCAATGCAGGTGAAGGCGGAACAACTAATCCGAAAGGAACAAGGGAATATCAGGTGGAAAAGCCGATCAGTATTACGGCTACTCCGGAGAGTGGGTATGAATTTACAGGCTGGACAATTATAGGTGGTGATGTAACTATCGAAAATCCAGGCAGTTCAACCACTACCGCCACCCTGCATGGTTCCAACAGTACTATTACAGCCAGTTTCAAGCAATCCATAAGAAGTATCACGATTAATTTGGATAGATTTTACAGCTCAACTTCAAGTACGAACAGTGGTAAAAGTTATGAATATTTGACCGTGTCATCCACAGATTGTTCCGGTATAATATGCAGGATATATGGACAGACCAAAAACGACATGGACAATATGGATGAAGTGAGCTATCCTGTGCGGATAGAGCAGAACCAAAAGGTTATGTATGCGTATTCAGAATGGGAAACAATAAATCAGGATGGGGATACACGGGAAAAAAGTGCCACTCCGCAGTCTTTTGACATTATAATAGACAATGCTATGATACTCTCAAACATCAAATCTCCGTCAGGCAAGCAGACTCTTGATTTCGGTGAATTTGATGGCAAGGAGATAACAGGCACTGGATATAAGATAACTTTCCAATTCACATCTCATTGGGAATAGAAACAATAAAGAGGATGGGATAAACCCCGGATATGCGGGAAAATGAAAGATTATAATAGATAAACATGAAATAGCCCTGTCATTACTCTAAACTAGAGTGTGGCAAGGCTATTGTCATTGCAGACGAAAAGGATCAAAAAACGGAATGGAAAAAACTTTTTCTCTAGTTAAAATATTTTCTAAAATAGTAGAAAAACCATCCACATATATGATGTCTTTCTTGAAGAGATTAAGACAGCCTAAAAGTATAGTGAATAGAGTACATCCATTGTCCTTTATCTACTCCCAGTGATGTTAAAGACAGCCGGCCTTCTTTTCTGATTCTTTATTCATTATTGGCAAACATATTGATATCAAATACTGACATTCTTGAATCTGTCCGTCTTACAGGATTTTATCTGGCAATATAGTAACCGACCTGATAAAATAAAAGGAAACCACCGGTACATATCTGCCCATGGTGGTTTCCTTGTCAATCTAAATCACAGCTGAAAAATCCATTGTTACTACATCTACCATCCCGGATTCTGTGGTAACAATTGCGGATTTCTCTGAAGTTCTCCTGTCGGAATCGGATAAAGGTACATCTTGTCCTCCCAAGTACGGCTTTTTCCTGCCTGATATGAAAGGTCGGGATTCGTGTAGTTGGGATATACAATGGCCAGATTACCGTCAGGTTTTCTTTTTCCCACATAAGTCAGTACATTATTGAGCAGTTTACCGGCTTTCCAACGTTTCAGGTCATTGAATCTGAAACCTTCTCCTGCCAACTCAATGCAGCGTTCACGACGGATCTCTTGTAAAACAGGACTCAGGCTGTATCCCCAGTCCGGCCATTTGGGATCGGTAAAACCTACATTTACTGTCAGGTGAGGCATTCCAACACGGTCTCTTAATTGGTTGACAGTTCTATCCAAATCCGCATTGGTGATGGTATTCAATTCCGCTTTTGCTTCCGCATTGATCAGCAGGGTTTCTGCATAACGGTAAGCGATGCCATCGAAGGAGCTTTTCATATACAACGCCTGTGAGTATATGGGATTGAATCCTTTGATAGGTCTGTATCCTGTGAAACAGTGCTGGGTGATAAACTCATCCTCATTCACCACAAAAGTAGAGTCTTTCAGGTCATCTGTCACGTTTGTCGGAAAATCGTTGGTGAGGATCAGCTGTTTCAGACGGGGGTCACGGTTGGCCGTTTCCTTTCTCATTGTTTCATCGCCTAAATATTTATTACTTAGTGAAATGGGAAGCCCGTCCGAACAAAGGAAGCTTTCTACAAAACTTTTGGAGAAACCGCATCCGGCCTCACGTCCTGCAGCTGCCATGTTGTGTTCACGTATGTTCGTCTTATAATCCACGTAGAGGACGGCCTCTTTCAGGTCACTCTTGTCGTCTATGCGGTACATATTGAAATAGTCTTCTTGTGGATGGCCCGTATTATAGATTTCATATCTTCCTGATGTGATAAGCTTGTCACTTTCAGTTGCAGCCATTTGCAACCACTTTTCTGCTTCTGAGGCATATTCCAATTCATCATGGTATTTATAATGGGTACCTTCATTCAGGCAGAAACGTGCCTTTACGTGTCTGGCTATGTCCTTATTCAGGCGGTTGGCTTCTTCACTGCCTGCTTCCGGCAGCCATTGGATGGCGAAATCCAGGTCTTCGATGATTTTTTGGAACACTTGGTTTCTCTTCATTTTCGGACCGTACAGTTCCTCGCTGTCCACATTCAGGTCAACTTCCAGCCAAGGCACATCTCCCAAAAGCTGAATCTTGTTGAAATATTCCAGCGCACGGAAGAAACGCATTTCAGCTACATAAATGTTGACATCCGCTTCGGCAGCCTGCACACTCTGATAATGTGTCATGAAATAATTGATGTTACGAATATTCTGCCAGTTTGATTTTTGCCATACGCCACCTTCTGTAGGCACGACATATTGTCCCCATAGGAAAGAATTGATATCGTTGGGGACCTGGATGTCACTGTCCGTGTCATCCAGAACACTGACTCCTCCCGGTATCAGACCATAAAAGGCATTGGCATAGGCTTTCAGGTCATTGACAGATATCCAAAAACTCTGATCATTCAAATTTTGCGGGCCTCTTTCCAGAAAAGAGTCATTACAGCCTGTCAGAGACAGGGCAGCCGCCATATAAAGTACATATTTCAGTTTCATAAAAGTTTTGTGTTAAGATTAGAATACAACATTAAGTCCCAAAGCCAGCGATTTCTGCTGCGGATACTTGTATGGATCGTCCAGTTCCGGGTCAAATCCTTCCGGAGTATGCTTGAAAGTCAGCAGGTTCTCTCCGGTGAAATATACGCGGCATTTCTGTATTCCCCATTGTTTCGTCAGGGAAACAGGCAGGGTATATCCGAAAGACAATGATTTGAGACGCAGGTAGGATGCGTCAAGCAGATAGCGTGTCTGGTTTTGACCTAAAGCCTGGCTGCCATTGAAACGTGCCACCGGAAGCCAGCCCCCTGCATTGTCTTCACGCCAGTAATCGTTACCTACAGCTGTAGGAACCTGCCACATGCTTCCGTATTGCCATTTAAATGTATAGGGGAGCATCAGGTCACGTTTTCCGACACCCTGGAAGAATATTCCTAAATCAAAGCCCTTCCAGTCCGCCGAGATATTGAATCCGTAACGGTAACGCGCCTTGTTGTTACCGATAATCTTCATGTCACCCGGCTTGTCAACCGTATTCTCTCCATAATCCACGACACCGTTACCGTCAATATCCATAAATCTGATATCACCGGGCACTTTGCTGATTCCGCCGTCCAGTTTGGACTGGTCAGGAGCCGAAGCTATCTCATCGGCAGACTGGAACAGGCTGGATTCATATCCCCAGATGTCACCGACTATCTGTCCTTCATAATATGGAGAAGACAATGACTTGGTCGGATTGTCATATTTGGTGATTTCCGCCCGGGTGTCAGAAAGATTGAATCCCACACTGTAATGCAATCCGTTGTCCAGCTGGTCATTCCAGGTTAATGCCAGTTCCCAACCGCGTGTTACCATATCGGCGGCATTCTCCAAGGGCTCACTCATACCTAGGATATTAGGCAATATTCTACCCGGTCCCAACATATCGGTCGTTTTACGCTGGTAATAGTCGAATGTACCCTTCAAACGGTTCTGCAGGATGACAAAGTCAAGCCCCAAGTCCCACTGGGTAACCTTTTCCCAGGTAACGGTATTGCTTACAAGACCACCGGGCAATACATATTGGGGCTGTTTTCCCCCCATGATATATCCCAAGGTACCTGTTCCATAATTGGACAGATAAGCGTACCACCCATTATCCAAAGCCTGGTTTGCCAGACTACCGTAAGAGGCTCTTATCTTCAATTCATCAAAAAATCCGTTAGTGGCTTGTTTGAACCAGCTTTCTTCCGATAATTTCCAGCCCAAAGAGAAGGAAGGACTAAATACGGAACGGTCATCTTTCGGGAATTTGGACGACAAGTCATAACGGCCGTTCACCTCCAACAGATAACGGTCCGCAAAACTGTAGTTTATACGGAAGAAACCGCTTCTTGTGGCCCAGCTGTCATCCGAGTTGCCCACATATTTCTCTCCGGTAGCGGCGTCCATTGAGGGAAGGTCATTGGAGATAAGCTCATCCCGGCTTGCCGAGAAGCCACGGGTATGCTTGGTCTCCTGATTGTAACCGGCCATTACTTTAAAATAATGTTTGCCCAAAGTTAGTTCATAGTCACCAAACAGGTTGAAAGCGTTGTATGTGTCATTGGCCTGGCTTTCTGACACGCCGCTTGGCCTGGAGTGTTGGAAAACCTGTAAGAATTTGCCATCTATACCGTATTCGTTGAATGTTTTTCTGTGTACCTTGCCATGTTCCGCATAATAGTTGAATGTATAGTCCATGTTGATTGTCAGTCCTTTCAATGGGGTAAGTTTCAAGGCAAGGGTGTTCCAGAAGTCATTCTTCGTGGTCTTACGTGAACCCATCTCATCCAAAACTGCGGCAAAGTTGGTGTAATTACCTTGACCTGACCAGTTACCATCAGGATGTTTTACAGGCATGAGAGGTTGTGTGTCGTTACCGATCCATGACTCTCCGTGCACGGCATCCTGGGCAAGTCCGTCCAGTTCGGTACGGATATAGCTTGTCTTCATGGATACGTGCATCCAGTTGTTGATGTCATAATTGATATTGTTCACCATATTGAACTTACGGAAGCCCTCATCCCCGTAACGCATCAGTGATCCCTGGTCCATATAACCCACCGAGGTATAATAAGTGGCCTTGTCGCTACCACCGTTAATATTTACATTATATTTTTGGACAGGGTAAGTTTTCTTATACATCTCTTTCATCCAATCCGTATTTCCGCAATAGGCATATTTGCCGGCCTGACAGTTTCCGTACTGCCAGCTGCTGGGGTCCTTTGCCACAAAGACCGGAAGGTTGTTGACCGGATCATAGAAATAAGCCTCTATATGCTCCATTTCCTCCTGACTGAGCAGGTCACGGCCGCTGGTCGTATTGTTTGCGGCGTTCATCCAGTGCGCATATTCCATGGAATTCATATATTCCGGACGGGTTGTCGGGCTGTTGAATGAGACAGATGCATCGAATGACACTTGTGTAGGCATATTCTTGCGGCCGCTCTTGGTTGTGATAAGGATAACACCATAAGCGGCACGGGCTCCATAGATAGAGGCAGAAGCTGCATCCTTCAATACAGATACGCTTGCCACATCTTGCGGATTGATCAGGTTCGGGTCCATCTGTACTCCGTCAACCAAAACCAGCGGACTACCACCGTTGATGGACGTTTCACCGCGGACATTGAAGCTTGAGCCTTTTCCCGGCTGTCCGCTGGTGGTGATGTTCAAGTTAGGGATTGTTCCTTGCAAACCTTGTCCCAGATTGACGATGGGACGGTCTGCCAGCACTTTGTCATCGACGGCAGAAACCGCACCGGTCAGATTGGCTTTCTTGACAGTCGCATAACCTACAACAACAACCTCGTCCAAGGTCTTGCTGTCTTCTTTCAGTGCTATTTTCAAGGGCTTGCCCTCCCATATGATTTCAGAGTTCATATAACCCACATATGAAACGACAATGACATCACCCTTCTTTACGTTTGGAATACTGAAATCTCCGTCCAGTCCCGTTATTGTTCCGTTCGTTGTCCCTTTGACAACAACAGACGCACCGATGACGGTTTCACCGTTCTGATCCACAACCACTCCCGTACAAGCATTGTCCTGTTGTACAGAATGCATTTCTACAGCCGCTGCATGAGGGGCGGCCTGAACATATCCGGTAGAAAAGCCGGATAAAAGTAACATAGCGCTTACTAACTTTAGTCGCTCTTTTTTCATAGCTTTAATATTTGAAGATGTGTTTTATGAAAATTTATCTGTGATTTCTATTTCGGTTTTAAGCAGTTTTTCTAATTATGATTTTTTCAATTAACAAGTTAATAAATTCGCTCTTTTTTAAAGGTTATTTTATTTTTCAACGCAAATATATAAATATGAATTAAAATATAATCCAATATTTATAAGATTTTTATAGAAAAAAATACCGTTTGCGTAAACGGTAAAAGAAATTCCTACATCTGTAACGCCAAAATAAAATTTATCTGGTAGTATAATTATGGTTGTATCTAATAGTAAGTGTACGGGAAATAATACTTAATAAAAAGATTACTTTTACCGTTTTTTTCTGTCAATGGTAAAGAGCTGAGCAGAATCAAGAAAGGCATAGGCAGGTTTACTGCTTCCCTAATAAGATACAGTATGAAGTACATGGACAGTGATTAGTATGATTATAATGTATTATATCGATTTGCTTATTGAAACGTATTCACGAACGGAGATAATGCTTTTCAAGATACTGGAATACTAGAATATTATTGTACGTATGATAACATCGGATTATTTTACTACAAAAGTTAAGTTCTTCTTAAATACGTGATGAAAGACAATCCTCTATACCATATAAAACTGTTCGGGTATAATAGACATTACCTTTTAGATCAATTTGATCTGGTTTAATGAATAATTTGTTTATAATTCAAGATTAATCTTCTTGAGAGTTAATTCATAACTTTATAATAGGAATGAGAAAATAAAGTCCCGGTGCATCACTGCAGCGAGACTTTTCCACCTTAAATTCATCTTATGTCATTTCAATGAATTACATTTCCATTCCGGCATCCGTTGTCAATTCCTTTATCCGAACCAACTGCCTGTCCAGAAAATAATCTGTATACAGACTATATGTTTCGTTTTCATAGAAACTGATCAGCCCCTTGCGGTAATTCAGAATATCGGCATCTTTTGCTGAATAGACCGGAATCAGTCCGGCATTCATCATCACAATGCTTTCCACAAGGCGTGCCGTACGTTTGTTGCAGTCGATGAACGGCTGTATCCGTGCAATGTTGCAATGGAGATACACAGCACGTTCAAGGGGATTCTCCAGTTCCGTCTGCCGATAAAGCACCTCGCTTAGTTTGAAACGTATCTCATATACATCCCGGGGAGGCACATAATCAGTTCCGGATATTCTTACCGGACGTGTGCGAAACAGTCCGGCTTCCTCATCGGAAACCAGTCCGGAAGACAGCCCGGAATGCAGACGGAGCAGAGTACGCTCATCTATTATCTCGGTATTCTTCCCTTTATGGATATACTCCATTTCAGAAACAAAAAGATTATGCAGGTTCTTCAGCATTTTGGCATCCTCGTATCGTTTTTCCGATGTTATGCCATCTTTCAACAAGGCCTCTGTTTCGACGTATGTATATGTATTCCCTTCAATCTTTCCGGAATAATAACACCATACAACTGCCAGATTCCGAATATCGGAAGAAGTCAAGTCCGATAATTTTGAAAGCGGAGATTGAAGTATCTGCTCTGCTTTTCGCAACTGATTGTCTGTAAATATATTCATGATATATAAATTTTAATGCCAACTTTGTGGCATGACTTTCACATAATTCGTCGTTTCATCCCATATATAACCTCCTGTATAATTGCAGTTGAACAGATAATCCGCATCACAACGAAGTAATATCCACTCATTGGAATTTTCAGCTCTCCAATATAAATGTAAGACTGGAATGGCATATTTAACTCCATCATGTCGGGGAGCAAGTCTTTTAACTGGGAATTTGCAACTCATAATACCCTTCCAGAAACGTGTTCCTGTCGGAATGTCCACAGAATCCTTACCGATTTCATCTTTCCATTCCTCATCGTTTACTGCTCCTTTCTTTTTGGTACTTGGACTATATGAATTAGACTTCAGTTTGAACTCACGTTCCCAAACTGCTTTTATTTCGCCTCTCAGTGCCTTTTCTCCCCGGTTGGATAAAGTATATACCAGATTCCACGGATCATCATCAGGAACCGGATATGCAAGAATAGAAGTATATCCCTGTCCTTCCACTTCCATCATGCGCAATGCCGGCAGATTATCCGACGCAGGCGCTTTCACCTCATACAGCCATTCCTCGTCCGTACTGCCATAATCATAATCAGCTGCCCTGCACCACATCGTTTCTCCTTTCTTGCGGAATAACGGCACAAGCTGGTATGTACCGGGAACGGAAGTCACATAGCACTGGATACGTTTTCCATCCCATGCCCCATTCGTCTTGATGTCTATCGGCTGGAACTGCTCCACAATCTCATTCGTACCCGGCCTCATAAATACAAACCGCATTTCTCCTTCTGATGTGCCACACCAAGGATAGTAGAATGTACCAAATACTTTACCTTCATTTTGATAACAGTCATAGCCATATTCCGTATAATTCGGCCAAATGGTAAACTCGTAATCTTCCGGATTCGGGTTGAGTATAATTTGGTCCGTCTTGCCATACCGACTCCAGTACTCCACATCGATATCCACCTGCTCCATGTTGACCGGGGAGTTGTAGTTTCCCGTCATCTTCAGTGTATAGGTGTATTTCATTCCCGCCTCCCATTCATGGTCCCTGTGGAACTCATAGGAATATTCCTTTCCGTCAATGGCAAAACTGACCGTCGCTTTCTGGTCATAACCGTAGACAGGGGGAAGGATTGTCTCCACTACCACCGGATCTGCATCGTTCAGATGATAGTTGCCGCCAGCTTGCAGGCTCCCCCTGCTTGAGAAATCGAATATCAGGGGGGAGTTGGTTTCCCGCCTGATGTCAAGCGTCATCCTTGTGATCACATTGTCAAACCTTATGTTTGAGACAATGCCTTCTCCCATATATTCATTTTTCAGAATTTTGATGCGTACCAGGCTCATGGCATGTCTCATCTCAATATCCGCTGTCGGAATGTCCCTGGTGACCGACGCCCTTCCATACAGGATGTCGTGCTGGTCCGCCAGTTCAAAGGGGATGAGCCTGTCCCCAGCCGTCTGTCCGTTGTACGGCAGATAAGCGGCCACCTCTGCGTCGCCCTCCACCGGAGCGTCCCCGCCGGCATTCCATTTTTTGCCGTCAAAGGCATAAGGCACATTATGTACATATGGAGACTCGGCGCCGGCAGCGCTGATGAACACCCCCATCTCATGTCCCGGCAGGAATGCCTCTATGATTCCCCTTGTCTGCTGCATCGCCTGCAACGATGCGGTTATTCCGAGCTGTATCTTTTCTTCCTCATCCTTTCCCGGATCATCCCCCGGGGTGACAACCGGCGGTTCAGGTTCCGGCAGGATCTCATCCTTTTCACATGCGGATAATACACATGTGAGTGAAGCCAACAATATATACCTTAAAATTTTCATTGTATTACTTCTTTCAGTTTATAAGTATCTTACTTTGAAATATTATTTACTTCAAAAGTAATATAAAACTTTACTTCTTTACGTATTCTTTCCAGAACTGCTCCAACCTGTCGCGGTCCAATGTCCCGTCCTCCCTGAGAAAGCAGCCTATCATCGCTTCTATGACAGTCTTTACCCCTCTGTAACGATGGTCCGCGGCAAATGTCCTCAGTTCCCATACCAGATCCTCGGTCAAGACAATGGTCTGGTTATACGCCTTTCCCGGTGTCTCCGCCGTTTTTTTTTCTTTCATGGGGTCTGCCCCCACCATATTTTCCAGGGAAATCCCTTTCGACTTGAATTCTTTCATATTCCTTCTCCTTTATTATTTGTTCATTTTCCTGATCCTTTTAAGGAATTCCTCGGTCAGACTTCGGTAATCCCTTGCCCCGTTTGACGAGGGTGCATAATCGAAAATGCTCCGTGCATTGTACTGCGCCTCTCCCAGCGCCACGTTGTTCCGTATGGTTGTCTCGAACACGCTCTCCCCCAATGTTTCTATCAGACTCTCCCTGATGTCCACGTCCAGCTTTCTTCCCGCATTGTATTTTGTCATGAAGTAACCGAGAATCCTGACCTCCGCGCCGAGTTTTCTTCTGAGCAGGCCGATGATATAATGTATCTTCTCGATTCCTTTCATGGCGAAATAGTTCCCGTCCGTGGGTATGATCACAAAATCACTCGCCATAAGCGCGTTCTGTGTGATGATGCCCAATGAGGGAGGACAGTCTATCAGAATATGGTCATACTTCTTTTCCAGGCCTCTTATTATTTCCCTGAAAAGAAATTCCCTCCCGGGGGTGGTGTTCATGATCACTTCCGTGGCCGCCAGGTCCAAGGACGCCGGCAGCACATCCACCCTGTCCAGCCACGTGAGAGGCTTCAGCTCCAGGGGTCTGTCCTGCATGATTTCCTGCAGCACACTCTCGAGCATGACATCCTGGGGAAGACTTGCCATTTCCTCCCCGAACGCCGCCATCGTCGTGTTCGCCTGCGGGTCCGCATCTATGATACATACCTTTTTTCCGTGCAGCCGTGCGATTCCGGCCGCCAGATTCAGCAGCGAAGTGGTCTTTGCCACACCGCCCTTGTGGTTTACACATGCTGTCGTAATTGTTTTCATGATTTGTCTATCTCCTTGATTATTACGATGTAAAGATACGCATTTTTGAAATGTTTACCAAATATTTTTCTACATATTTACTTTATCAGTATTATACTTTAAATATATTTCACATTACATACTTACTGTCTCTTATACACATCTCCGAGCCCACGAGACACTCGCTAATCTCGTAT